>WNGJ01005023.1_pt1 | contig 18391 bp, 18 predicted proteins | sample 5400611 | NCBI WGS metagenome assembly WNGJ01 (sample SAMN13153375, study PRJNA577476) | soil metagenome | isolation source: 40 cm soil or saprolite under Garry oak tree replicate 1 | place: USA:California | collected 2016-06-15 | reverse complement strand
ACCCCCGTTGCCACCCCCGGTGCCACCCCCGGCTGGCGGCAGCGGCGGCGCGGCCGATCATGAACAAGGTTCCGGGCCGGTCTATGTCTGGAACCCGGCCGCCACGACCGAGGATTTCCCCGCCGTACCTGGACCTGGCCCCAGCGGCAGCGGCCACGGCGGGCCCTGGCCGGCGCCGCCGGCAACGCCCGCACCCGGCGCTGGCGCTGGGTACCCCGGTGCGGCCATGCCGGGAGCGGACACCCAGGTGTTCCCCGTCGTCTCCCCGGCCGCGCAGCAGCACAGCCATCCCGTCGATGAGGACCCCGGCTTCGGCGCGGACGATGACGGATACCCCGGCGATGACGGTACCGGTTACCCAGACGATGACGAGGACGACCGCCACCTGTGACGGGCTGGAGCCGGCCTGCCCGACCCGGTCTCGCGGCTCAGCGCCCGCTTGGGTCCGGGTCCTGGGCAGGCCCGGCCAGCTGCTCTTTTCTCGCCGACGCGTAGACGGGAACGTATTCCTGGCCGGACAGTTCCCTGATCGCGTGCATGACCTCGTCCGTGATCGCGCGCCGCGCCTTGGCGGGCGATTCGGAGGCCGTGTGCTGTTCGAACGTCAAGGGTGTTCCGACACGCACCTCGATCGTGCCCAGGCGCGGGATCGTCCTGCCGGGAGGCAGGATCTGATCCGTCCCGGTCATCGCGACCGGAACCACGGGCAGCCCGGACGCCAGGGCCAGCCAGCCCACTCCGGTCCTGCCGCGGTACAGCCTTCCGTCCGGCGAACGGGTGCCTTCCGGGTAGATCCCGAACAGCTCGCCCTTGCGCAGCAGATCGAGCGCTGCCTCGAGCATGCCGCGGGCGGCCCTGGCGACGGCCCTGTCCACGGCAAGCTGATTGGTGCGCCGCAGATACAGGGCGGTTGCCCGGTCGATGAGCCGTGTCCCGGTGAAGTACTCGGATTTCGCGGCAAAGGTCACCGGCCGGTCCAGCATGAGCGGCAGGAAGAACGAATCAATGATCGACAGGTGGTTCGACGCCAGGATGGCCCCGCCGTGGCTCGGCACGTTCTGGGCACCGGTGATCGACGGCCGCCACAGCAGGTGCAGCAGGGGCCCGGCGATGGCCCTCGAGACGCGATACTGCACCCGTCCTCCTGACACGATGGCCGACCCGGCGCCGCTTCGCGCTGCCATGGCAGGTCAACCATAACCGGGCAACAGGCGCCCCCAGTGTCCTGGCCCGGGCACCTCCCGTGGATCTTTGCCGTCATGCGGGGCACTGAGCATCTGCCCCGGGGCTGCGGTTGCGCACCGCCACGCCTGCCGGTGTCGAAGGGTGTCACGCCATGGCGGCCCGTGGCGCCGGCGCATCCGGCCGGGGGTGCCCACCCTTTGAGCTATACCCCCAATGGGTATAACGTAGGGACCTCCGGCCGGCTGAAGGAGCAAGATGCGGCTGCTCGACGCGATCGGCCATGCGCTCGCGATCGCGGGCACGATGACCTGGGAGATCACCTGGGCGCTGATCCTTGGCTTCACGCTCTCCGCGATCGTGCAGGCAGCCGTGCGCCGGTCCGCCGTGGTTCGCCTCATCGGCGACAGTTCGGCCAGATCAATCGCCGTCGCGACCGTTTTCGGCGCGGCATCCTCGTCCTGCTCGTACGCCGCGGTCGCGCTCGCCCGCGCGCTGCTGCGCAAGGGGGCGGATTTCACCGCGGCGATGGCCTTCGAAATCGCCTCCACCAACCTCGTTGTCGAACTTGGCGTCATTCTTGCCCTGCTCATGGGCTGGCAGTTCACCGCGGCCGAGTTCGCCGGGGGGCCGATCATGATCGTGCTGCTCGCGGTGGCGTTCCGGCTGCTGCTCCGCGACCCGCTGCTTCGGTCCGCGCGCGAGCAGGCTGATCGCGGTGTGCCGGGATCCATGGAGGGCCATGCCGCCATGGAGATGTCGGCGTCCGGGCCGGGCCCGCTTTGGCGGCGGCTCGCCTCGGCACGCGGTTTCACCGCCGTTTCCCACATCTTCGTGATGGAGATCGCGGCCATCTGGCGTGACCTGGTTGGCGGGCTGCTGATCGCCGGAGCCATCGCCGCGTGGGTGCCGGCGAGTTTCTGGCAGCACTTCTTTTTCAGCGGCCACCCGCTCGCCACGAAGATCTGGGGACCGCTGATCGGGCCACTGGTCAGCATGCTCAGCTTCGTGTGCTCGATCGGGAACGTGCCGCTCGCCGCCGTGCTGTGGAAGGGCGGAATCAGCTTCGGCGGCGTGATCTCGTTCATCTTCGCCGACCTGATCATCCTGCCGATCCTGGCCATCTACCGTAAGTACTACGGCACCCGGATGGCGGTCTTCCTGCTCGGCACGTTCTACGCCGCCATGGCCGGGGCCGGATACATCATCGAGCTGGTGTTCGGCGGCCTTGGCCTGATACCCGGCCGCGCCGGTGCGCGGGTCGCGGAGGCTGGCGTGTCATGGAACTACACCACCTGGCTGAACATCGTCTTCCTCGCGCTTGCAGCGGTCCTCGCCGTGGGGTTCGCCCGCACCGGCGGCGTGCAGATGCTGAGGATGATGGGCGGCTCGCCCGCCCCTGGTGACGCCGGCCACGCCCATCACAGCCCCGCAGAGACTTCGGGCCACGAGACGCACACCGAACATGACGGACCATAGCGCCGAGCCACTTGAGGTCCTGCTCGGCCGCTGGCGCAGCGACCTGGCCGGCTGGGCGATCCCCGGCTACATCACATCGCAGGTGAGCGAGTCGCCGTGGGTTCTGCCCAGGACCATGTTCGCCCGGCGCGCCGAGCGTCAGGTGCGTGAGCCGTTCGGCTGCTCGTTCGAATGTGAGCGTGCGGCGCTCGAACCGCGCGGCGAGGTTCTCGACGTCGGCGCCGGCGCGGGAGCGGCGTGCCTTCCGCTCGCCCCGTTCGCCACGGCCATAACCGCCGTTGACGTCGATCGGGAAATGCTCGGCATGCTCGCGTCCAGCGCGGCCCTCTTGGGTGCCGGCGTCAGCACGGTGACCGGCCGCTGGCCGGACGTGGCGGGCCAGGTCGGCACCGCCGACCTGGTGACCTGCCATCACGTCGTCTACAACGTCCCCGACATCGAGCCGTTCGTGCTGGCGCTCACGCGGCGCGCGCGGCGGCGGGTCGTGGCCGAACTGACGACCCGCCACCCGCTGGCGTCGCTCAACCCGCTGTGGGAACGCTTCCATGGCTTGCGCCGCCCGGACGGGCCCACCGCGGCGGACCTGCTCGCGATCCTGCGCGCCCTCGGCCTCAGCGTCACCGCGCAGGAATGGACCCGGCCGGGGATGGCGGAGTACGCCACCTTCGCCGAGCTTGCCGACGTCACCCGCCGGAGGCTGTGCCTGCCGCCGGAGCGGGGAGGCGAGGTCGAGGCGGCGCTGCGTGAGTCCGGGGCCGACGAGGGTGAGCCGCTCGATCTCGGGTCATCCGGGCGCGGCCTGGTCACGATCTGGTGGCAGGGCAGCGCGGCACGCTGAGGGCATCGCCTGGGGCCGCCGGCCTCAGTGCCCGCCGCTCAGGGGCCGACCTCGGCAGGCGGGCGGCCGTCCTCGAGGTAGACCGGTCCCTTGGCCGCGCACGCGGCCGCAACCCGCCGCCTGATCGGCGCCCTGAGCAGGTCCAGCGCCGCCTCGATCGGCAGGAACCTGTGCTCGGAGATCTCCTCCGGCTGCAAGGCGATGCCCGCAAGAACGGCGTCGTCGAGTTCGCCGCAGTCGAACAGAAACCGTATCCCGCCCGGGTTTCCCGGCCGGGGCGGGCGAAAGTCGACGCACGCGAAACGCGCGGCGTGCACCTCGATGCCGCACTCCTCCCGTACCTCGCGCCTGCACGCCTGCCACGGCGTCTCGCCGTCCGCCTCCATCACCCCGCCGGGTATGGTCCACCCGGATTTGTAGGTCGGTTTCAGGATGAGCAGCCTGCGGGCCTGGTCGAAGATCAGTGCTCCGGCCGAAGCAGGGATGGCCGGGATCGCGGCGGCCTGTTCGCCGGTCGAGGGGTCAGTGCTTGCTGCCACGACAGCCACGTTACGGCCGGCGCCGCGCGCATCGCCCACAGCGCAGGGAAAGCTCAAAGCGGTGATCCCGAACGGCTGCGCGGCAGGACGCGGACTGCGCCCGCGCTACGCGACGATGACGCTGCGGGGACCCAGCCCCGGCCGGGGCCGTGCTCATCGTTTCCGTGGTCACCCGTTCTCTGGTCATCCGTTCTGTGGTCATCGTTTCCGTGCGGATCATTTCTGACGCCGATCGCCTGGCTCGCGCCCGTGCGCCTTCCGTGCGGACTCGGCATGCTCGCGCCGCGCGGCCGCGGCGTGCTCCTCGTTCCGCACAACTGCCTCCTGCCCACGTTCCTCGTCGTGGCTTGCCGGGATCGGCTCGTCGCGCGCCTGGTTGGTGTTGGCCCGGTAGCCGTCCCGCTGGCCGTTGCTGGCGCTCATCTGTCCGCCTCCTGTGCTTGACGCTGCCGCTGCGTGGCACACCCGTGCGGGGACGCCGCGAACCGAGGTCTACGAAACGGAACGGAAGTACGAGGCCCGGCCGGGGGCCGTGGTGCCGCCCATGACGGGCCTGCCCCGGGGTCGCTGCGGAGTCCGGCGAGGACGAACAGGTGCCCGACGCCGAGTACTACGACACCGGCGACCTGCGCCTGGTGCGGGCAGGCGTCACGCTGCGCCCGCAGCCCGGGATCTCGCCCGGATCACCCGCCGCCGACGTGGTGCTCGCGCACCGGCTGTCAACATGCACCATCAAGCCCGCCTCAAGACCACATGACACCGTGAATGTGCCATTGCGGGTCAGATAGAACCCGCAATGGCACATTCACGGTCACGGCCTTCCCTGAGAACTCTCCTCGATCACAAATATCTCAGCATATGGAAAGATCGATCTCGTATTCTGGGACATATATTGACTGGATCTTCGGTTGCCAGCGCACTCATCGCCGCCATCTATCAATTGCGGTCCCTTGCGCACCGTGCCCACAGGCCGGCGACAACAGCCGGGGGGCGGCTCTGCAACATGCGCGGCACCCCGGGAGGTGAGCCGGCCGCCAGCTTTGGCTGGTTCGTGGTTGTCGCAGGAGGCGGTGGTTACCGGTCGCGGTGCGGGGGGTTTTCCCGCGGCGCGCTGCCGGCCGGGGTGCCCCGGCGGGTGAGCGGGAAGACGAACCACAGGCCGCCGAACATGCACACGGTGAAGGCGGTGATGAGGATGGTGGGCAGGGCCTTGGCGACATAGCTGACCACCAGCAGCAGCGCCGAGGAAATGGAAAGGCCCACCGAAGCGAGGCCGCCGATCGCCATCATGTTGGCGGCCCGGACGAGGCCCTCCTTCTGCTGGCGGCGGAACACCAGCCGATGGTAGGCGACGGGGCCGAGCAGCAGGGCCGTCGACACGGCGGCGAGCACCAAGCTGGCGATGTACAGGCTCCGCTGAGCGGCATCCAGCTTCACGAACCTGGTGGTGAAGGGCAGCGAGAGCAGGAAGCCGAACAGCACCTGGACGCCCAGGCCGGCGACCCTGAGCTCCTGTAGCAGCTCGGCCAGGTTGCGATCATCGCGCTCGGCTTCGGTCTCCGGTGGGCGGCCGGCCACCGGACGCGCGGGCGCGGGGGCCCCGCCGCCACCTCCGTCCGTCATGGCCCATGGCTACCCGGGCGGGTGCGGGCAAAACGGCGGGCACGAGCCGGCGAGAGCTATGTCAGCGGCCCAGCGCGGACTCGAGCTGTCTCTTGGTCATCTGGGACCTGCCCCTGATATTGCGGCGTCTGGCCTCGGCGTAAAGCTGCGCCTTGGTCCGCCCGCGCGGGCCCGGCCGGCCCGACCGCTGGCCTCCCCGCTGCCCGGGGGACATGTCCTCGACGGACGTCTTGCCCGCCTGCCGCGACTCGCCTGCCTGCGCGCGGCTCTTGTTTACCGTGCGGGCGGCGATCTCTTCGGCGCGGCCCTCGCTCACGCCACGCTCTCGCTGCGAGCCCTTGATGTGCTCGTACTGACGTTCCCGTTTACTGCTCCATTGTTGTTGAGGCATGGGGGCGCCCCTACCCGGCGGCGGGCCAGGCATGCACGGCACCCGCCGATAGGCGGTTTGGCCAGGCATATGGGGGTAGCGGGGGACTGGACGTGACCAACTCGGTGGAACGTCACGACCGCACAGGAAGAACTTGAGGGAAGGTGCGTACCGATGGCCGAAGACGGACCTGCCGGCCGGCTTACCGGGAGGCACAGCAGGGTGACAGCCAAGCGCGGCGGGATGCCGGGACAATCCATGCCCGGCGATCCGCAGGCGCTGGCCGAGGAGATCGAACGGACCCGCGAGGAGCTCGGTGCGACCGTCGAAGCGCTCGCAGCCAAGGCTGACGTGATGGCAAGGGCGCGGGAGAAGACGGCCGAGATGTCCGGGCGGCTCACCGGCGCGGCCAGCCAGGCCAAGGCACAGCTGAGCGCGGGTGCCTGGCGACTGCGCGGCCGGGCGGCTGGCACGCTGGCCGCGGCCGGGCAGAAGGTCGTCAGCGTGGGCGGACCGGTCGGGCAACGCGTCACGAGCTGGGCAGGCCGGGCGGGCGGCACGGTATGGCAGGCCGTCCCCGAGCCGGTTCAGCGGGCCGCCGGGCGGGCCGCGAGCAGGGCGCGGCAGCGCCGGGTGCCACTTGCCGTGACCGCGGGCGCGGTGGTGGCCGCCGGATGGCTGGTACTCGCGTGGCGGCGGCGATGAGCAGCGCAGGCGAGCAGATGGATGAGCCCCGCGCGGTGCAGGCGGATGCCCGCACCGCCGCCGACGCTCCCGCTGCCCCCACGAAACTGGCCAGGGGTTCGTGGCTGGCGGCCGGCAAGCGCACGATGCGGGAATTCACCGAGGACGTGCTGACCGACCGGGCCGCGGCGCTCACCTATTACGGCGTGCTGGCGATCTTCCCCGCGTTGCTGGTCATGGTTTCGCTGCTCGGGCTGATCGGCAGGTCGGCCACCCAGCCACTGATCACGAACCTGGCCGCGGCGGCGCCAAGCGCGGTCCGGCAGATAGTCCTGACCGCCGTAGCCCACCTGCAGCGCAGTCATGCTACGGCCGGGGTGGTCGCCCTGGCCGGGATAGCGCTCGCGCTGTGGTCGGCCTCCAGTTACGTCGCTGCCTTCATGCGCGCGTCCAACGTCATCTACGACGTTCCCGAGGGCCGGCCCATCTGGAAGACGCTGCCCACGCGCCTCGGCGTCACCCTGGTGCTGATGGTGCTGCTCGTCGCGTCTGCCGTGATCGTGGTCGTCACCGGCGGGCTCGCCCGTCATGTGGGCCAGATTCTCGGTATCGGCTCGGTGGCGGTGACCGTTTGGGACATAGCCAAATGGCCGGTGCTGCTGATCCTGGTCACGGTGATGCTCGCGATTTTGTACTGGGCGAGCCCCAACGCCAAGCGGGGGTTCCGGTGGCTCAGCCCAGGTGGCCTCGTGGCGGTGGTCGGCTGGCTTGCGGCGTCCGGCCTGTTCGCCGTCTACGTGGCCAACTTCGGGCATTACAACAAGGTGTACGGCAGCATCGCCGCGATGGTCATCTTCCTTATCTGGATGTGGATCTCCAACCTCGCCGTGCTCGTCGGCGCCGAGCTCAACGCTGAGCTCGAACGCGAACGCGCCATTGCCGCGGGTGCGCCCGCAAGCCAGGAGCCGTTCGTCAGCCTGCGCGACACGCGGAAACTGCGCAAGAAAGCCAAGCGCACAGGGCGGGCATAAGGGGGGCCGCACGCATAAGGGCGGCCGAGCGCCGGGGCGAACCCAGAAGCGACCTCCGGAACCCCGATACGCCCGGCTCGGCCCCGCCACCCCCACGTGCCAAGCACAGCACCCCACGTGCCGAGTCACCTGCACGCTGGGCTGAGCCGCGGCGCAGCCGTTGTGGAGAGGTTCGATCTTCGTCGGAACGGCGGCGAACGCCGGGCCGATGCGGCTACGAGGCGGTCTGCTCGCGGCCCTGCGCCGCGCGGACGGCCGCCTCCAGGTCGTCGCGGTCCATCTTCGAGCGGCCCGCGACGTTCAGCCGCGCGGCGAGTTCGGCGAGTTCCCGCTTGGTCAGCCCGGACAGATCGGGGTCACCGCCGGCCCGCGCGGCCGCCTCATCCTCGCCCTTCGCCCGCTGCCTTCCCTCCCCCGGCCGCTCCCCCGGTCCCTCTCCCGGCGTATTTCGCGCCCGGTCCCTGGCGGTCTCGACGCTGCGGCGCAGCGCTTCCATCAGGTCGACGACGTTGGTTTCCTCGGGCGGCGCACCCTCGGGGACAATCTGCTCACCCTGGCGCTTGCGCTCGATGAGCTCCTCGACCCGCTCCCGGTAGGTGTCCCGGTAGGTGTCCGGCTGCCACTTGGTCGCCATCGATTCGATCAGCTGTTTCGCGACGGCCAGTTCGCGGCCGCCGGCCGCATGCCCGGACGGCAGGTTGCCGATCAGGCTCCGCGGGTCGCGGATTTCGTCGGCGAAGAACATCGTTTCGAGCACCAGAAGGTCGTCTTCCGCCCGTACGGCGACCAGATACTGCTTGCCGCGCATCACGAACGTGGCGATGCCGGCCCTGTTCGTGGCCGTCATCGCGGCACGCAGCAGCAGGTAGGCGCGTTCGGCGCCGTCGCCTGCCGGGGCGAGGTAGTAGGACTTCTGGAAATAGATCGGGTCGATCTCGTCAAGATCGACGAAGTCGGTGATGTCGATGGTCCGCGACCGGCCTGGCTCGGCGGCTTCGAGCTCCTCGTCGGTGATCAGCACGAAGTTGCCCTTGGCGACCTCGTAGCCTCTGACGATCTTGTCGTGGTCCACTTCGCGGCCGGTCCGCTCGTTCACCCGCTTGTACCGGATCCGGTCCGGCGTGCCGGCCTCGAACTGGTTGAAGTGCACGGTCTTGTCCTCGGTCGCCGAATACAGGCCGACCGGAACGTTGACCAGCCCAAAAGCCAGCGCTCCCGTCCAGATCGCGCGTGCCATCCCAAACCTCCCGTGCCGCTGGCGTGCTCGCCGCGGCCATTGACCAGCTACCCACCTGCCCGCCGGTGATGCGGCGCCTGCCTCAGCGGCCCGGCGAGCAAGCCGCGGACCTGCCGTGCGACCTCCAGATCCTCGCGTGCGGTGATGACGAGCGACCGTGCCGGGGCGCCCTCGGCCGATATGTCGGCGTCACCGCGCGCGTCCGCATTGCGCTCCGGATCGATGCGGACCCCGAGGAATCGGAGTCCTGCGGCAGCGCTGGAACGCACCGCTGGATCGTGCTCGCCGATGCCGCCGGTGAACACAAGGACGTCGAGCCCGTCCATCGCGGCAGCCATGGCCGCGACCTCGCGCCGCAGCCGGTGGATGTACACGTCGAGGGCGAGCGTCGCCCGCGGGTCTCCCGCCTCCGCCGCCAGCCGCACGTCACGCATGTCGCCCGATCCGCCGCGCAGCTCCGCCAGGCCCGCCAGCCCGGCGCCGTGCTCGAGCCTGTCCGCGACCTCGGCCAGCGGCAGGTCTGCGTGCTGCAGCAACCAGATGAGCACGCCAGGGTCGAGGTTACCCGGGCGGGTGGCCATGACGAGGCCCTCCATCGGCGTGAAGCCCATGGTCGTGTCGACGGACCTGCCGCCGTGCACCGCGGCGAGCGAGGCGCCCGCGCCGAGATGACACACGACCATGCGCAGCCGTTGCGGCGAAACGGGGCGGGAGGGCGGGCCGGGCGGCGCCGCGGTCACCGGGCCCGCCGCGGCGGCGAGCAACTGGGCCGCCCGGCGCGCCGCGTAGGCGTGCGAGAGGCCGTGAAAACCGTAACGCCGCAGGCCGAAGCGCGCCCGCCAGGTGGCGGGCAGCGCGTAGGTGGCGGCGGCGGGCGGCAGGCCCGCGTGGAAGGCCGTGTCGAAGCAGGCAACCTGCGGGACGCCGGGCAGCATCGCCCGCACCGCCGCGATCGCGGCGACCGCACGCGGCTGGTGCAGTGGCGCCAGATCACTGAGCGCGGCGAGCGCTTTCGCCACGCTGTCGTCGATCAGGGTCGCCGTGGTGAAGCGGTCGCCGCCATGCACCACCCGGTGGCCGACCGCGCCCACACCGTCGAGCCGGCTGGTGAAGGTGAGCAGTTCGTCGCTGGCGGTGTCTGCGTGCCACTGTTCGAGATCGAGCGTGGCGTCGAGATGATCATCGGGACCGAGGAGCCGCAGCTTCAGGCTGCTGGAGCCCGTGTTGACAACCAGGACGCGCATCAGCGGCCGGACGGCGTCGCAGCGGCCGCGGGTGACTCGTGCGGCCAGACCCAGTCCCGCACCTCCGGCAGGTCCTCGCCATACTCGCGGGTCCAGGCGTGGTGGCGGGCGCGCGTGTCGACCATGAGCTGGCGCAGCGCCGCCGCGCGCTGCCCGAGCCCGGGCACCCGGTCGATGACGTCCATGACCAGGTGGTAGCGGTCCATGTCGTTCATCACCACCATGTCGAAGGGTGTCGTGGTCGTGCCCTCCTCCTTGTATCCGCGGACATGTATGTTGTGGTGGCCGGTGCGCCGGTAGGTGAGCCGGTGAATGAGCCACGGGTAGCCGTGGTAGGCGAAGATGACCGGCCGGTCGGTGGTGAACAGCGCGTCGAACTCGGGGTCGCCCATGCCGTGCGGATGCTCTGTCGCCGGCTGCAGCCGCATCAGGTCGACCACGTTGACCACGCGGACCTTCAGGCCGCCAACATGCCGGCGGAGGATGTCGGTGGCGGCGAGCACCTCCAGCGTCGGCACGTCCCCTGCGCACGCCAGCACGACATCGGGATCGGCGGAGCCGGCATCCGTGCCCGCCCAGGTCCAGATTCCCGCGCCGCGGGTGCAGTGCAACACCGCTGATTCCATGTCCAGCCAATCAGGTGTCGGGTTCTTCGCGGCTACTACGACGTTCACATAGTCCCGGCTGCGCAGGCAATGGTCTGCCACCGACAGCAGCGTGTTGGTGTCGGGCGGCAGGTAGACCCGGACGACCTCGGCCTTCTTGTTGACGACGTGGTCGATGAAGCCCGGGTCCTGGTGCGAGAAGCCGTTGTGATCTTGCCGCCACACGTGCGAGGTGAGCAGATAGTTCAGCGAGGCGACCGGCCGCCGCCAGGACAGTGCCCGGCTGGTCTTCAGCCACTTCGCATGCTGGTTGAACATCGAGTCGACGATATGGATGAACGCCTCATAGCAGGAGAACAGGCCATGCCTGCCGGTCAGCAGATAGCCCTCGAGCCAGCCCTGGCAGGTGTGCTCCGACAAGATCTCCATCACCCGCCCGTCCGGGGCCAGGTGCTCGTCGACCGGCAGGATCGCCTCCTCCCACGTCTTGGCCGTGGCCTCGTACACCGCGTCGAGCCGGTTCGAAGCTGTCTCGTCGGGGCCGAAGATCCTGAAGTTGGACTGGGCCGCGTTGAGCCGGGCGATGTCGCGGAGCATCGCGCCGAGAACCCGCGTCGGCTCCGACTCACGCGCGCCCGGCCCGCTCACCGGCACGGCGTAGGACCTGAAGTCGGGCAGCACCAGGTCACGCAGCAGCAGCCCGCCGTTGGCATGTGGGCTGGCGCTCATCCGGCGCTCGCCGCGTGGCGGGAGCGCGGCCAGTTCCGGCTTCGGGCGGCCATCGGTGTCGAAGAGCTCGCCCGGCCGGTACGAGCGCATCCAGGCCTCGAGCTCGCGCAGGTGCCCGGGATCGGTACGGACGCCCGCCAGCGGCACCTGATGGGACCGCCATGTTCCTTCGACGGGCACGCCGTCCACCGTGGCCGGGCCGGTCCATCCCTTCGGAGTCCGCAGCACGATCATCGGCCAGCGAGGCCGGCCGCGGTGGTCATCGCCGGGGCGGGGGGCGCCGCGGGCGCGGCCGTTGATGGCCTGGATCGCCGCGACGGCGCCGTCGAGGGCGGCGGCCATCTGCTGGTGCATGTCTGCCGGGTCGCTGCCGGACACATATACCGGGGCGTACCCGTAGCCGCGCAGCAGCGCGTCGAGTTCGTCGCCGGGGATCCGGGCGAGTATCGCCGGATTCGCGATCTTGTAGCCGTTCAGGTGGAGGACCGGCAGCACGGCGCCGTCGCGGGACGGATCGAGGAACTTGTTCGAGTGCCAGCTCGTGGCGAGCGGGCCGGTCTCGGCCTCGCCGTCGCCCACCACGCAGGCGACGATCAGATCCGGGTTGTCGAACGCGGCGCCGCAGGCATGAGAAAGCGAGTATCCCAGCTCGCCGCCCTCGTGGATGGATCCGGGCGTCTCCGGCGCGACATGGCTCGGCACGCCTCCGGGGAAGGAGAAGCGCCGGAACAGTTGCGCCATCCCGTGGGCGTCTTGCGGCACGCTCGGATAGATCTCGCTGTAAGTTCCCTCCAGCCAGCAGTTCGCGAGCGCGGCGGGGCCGCCGTGACCGGGGCCGATCACGTACATCATGTTCAGGTCGTGTGTCACGATGGCCCGGTTCAGGTGCGCCCAGATGAAGTTGAGCCCCGGGCTCGTCCCCCAATGGCCCAGCAGCCGGGGTTTGATGTGCTCGGGCCGCAGCGGCTCGGTGAGCAGCGGATTGGCGAGCAGATAGATCTGCCCGACGGAAAGATAGTTGGCCGCCCGCCAGTAGGCGTCGATGAGCGCCGCATCCTCGCTGGTTAGCTGGGATTCGCCGACCAGGGCCATAAAGATTCTCCTCACCTGAAAGCCTGCCTGAGAACCCGGCATGCCCTGCCGCGCGGCGGCCTCGGCCGGCGGCCGGCCGGGCCCGCCGCGCACCGCGGCACTCTACGGCTACGGTAACGGGGCGCGCCCGCTGGGCGGTGACTTGCCATGGGGACGGCGCAGGCACCGGGCCGAGGTCCCTGGCATGTGGGCCCTTGGACCCGGCGTGCCCTGCCCGGACCGGCCGCGCCGGGCGAAATGGGCACGCGTCCGGCGGCACGCGACGGCGTGCCGCCGGAACCTGCGGGCCGGTCACGATCACGCCGGCGCGCGGCGCCCGTTCCGCAGGTGCAGCGCGAGCAGGGTCATCCAGGTCAGGCCGGCGGCCACACCCAGGCCGAAGGCGGCGACGCCAGCCCGGCTCCCGGTCGCGCTGACGGCGATGCCAGCCAGGAACCCGACTCCGCTGAGCCGTGAGTAGACCGCCCAGCCGCGGCGCCCGCTGGCGGCGAACCTGCGGGCGAGCACCCAGCACGCCGCGATCAGCGCCAGGAAGGCCACCTGGCCGCAGACGATGTGCAGCATGCCGTGCCAGCTGATCGTGTGGCTGTGGCCCACCGGGGTGCCGGGAGGAAACCCGTCACTGGGGTCGGCGCGGAAGAACGCGGCCGCGAACACGCCGAGCCCGAAGACCCGGACCAGCCGCGGCCCCCACCTGCTGCCCGGGCCGGGCCGCAGGACGCGCCGCATCCCGGCCGCGAACGCGATCGTCAGTGCTCCGGTGACCAGGAAGCTGGTGATCTGGATCCAGCCGAGGTCGCCGTTGCTGAGCAGGCTGGCGGCGTGCCTGGTGAAGTCGAATCCCTTGCGCGTCAGCCCCTGCGCCACGACCACGGTGGCGAACAGTGGACCGGCGGTCATCCCGCAGGCCACCAGCACGCTTGCCGTCCTTGTGGCCTTCGCCTCGGCGGCGGGCGTACGGGCCGCGGCGCTTGCGATCGCCTGAGTCATTGTCGTGTCCTTTCTTCGCCCGAAGTGCGGTGCTGTGGTGGGGCGTGCCCGCCGGGCCGCCGTGGCCCGGCTGGCGGCGGATGGTTGTTCCGCCTGCTCCTACCTGTGCTGCGAACGGGCGACGGCAGAATCGACACGGCCGGCCGGCTTTTTTAGGCTGGACCGGGTCCACGGGCGGGCGGCCCACCGCGGATGGCAGACACGCGATCGGCCTTGCGGCGACGGCACGCGGCGCATGCGCGTCACGGTGCGGGCGGCCGGCCCGTGGCGCAGCAGGCCAGGCAGGCCTGGCGCACCCCGCGTGAGCCGTTCGGGATAAATGACCCCTGACGGCTGCGCGGCGTGGCGCGAGCCCGCAGGCCGCCGCGGGCCCGGCGCGGTGCCGTGCGGGACGCCGGGCACGCACCCCGGCGGGCGGCCGGGCCGTGCGGGCGGGACGCCGCCCGGCAGATGTCGAGAACGGGCGGGGTGCTCCGTCCTACACATGAGTGCGCCAGGATGGGCGCAGCAAGCGATGAGGAGCCTGACATGACGAAGTTCATGTTGCTGCAGAACTACGCCGGCGGCGAGGGATGCACGGAGCCCATGACCAACTGGGACCCCGCGGACATCAAGGCGCACATCGCCTTCCAGCACGCGCTGAACAAGGAGCTCAGCGACAAGGGTGAGCTTGTCGACGCCCAGGGCCTGGCCGGGCCCGAGCTGGCCAAGTTCGTGACCTTCGGCGGCGCGGGCGCCCCGGTGGTGACCGACGGGCCGTTCCCCGAGTCCAAGGAACTGCTCGCCGGTTACCGGATGGTGGACGTCGAGTCGGAGGCGCGCGCCATCGAGATCGCCGCGAAAGCCTCGGCAGCGCCCGGCCCCGGCGGCGTCCCGATCCAGCAGCCGATCGAGGTACGGCAGGTGATGGGCGCGCCCAGCGCCGACCTGTGAGTGCCGGGCCCGCCGTCGAGGACCTGCTGCGCGAGCTCGCGCCGCAGGTTCTCGGCGTGGTCATCCGCCGGTTCGGCGATTTCGGCGCCGCCGAGGATGCTGTGCAGGAGGCGCTGGTCGCGGCGGCTCTGCACTGGCCCGGAGAAGGCGTGCCGGCCAGCCCGCGAGGGTGGCTGATCCAGACCGCCGTGCGGCGGATGACCGACCAGTTGCGCAGCGAGCACGCCAGGCGGCGCCGCGAAGGCGCCGCCGCGATGCGCGAACCGCCGCCGGCGGAGGTCACCGGTCACGATGACACGCTGATCCTGCTGTTCATGTGCTGTCACCCGGCCCTGACCGCCGCCTCGGCGATCGCGCTGACCCTGCGGGCAGTCGGCGGCCTGACCACGGCAGAGATCGCGAACGCGTTCCTGGTGCCGGAATCGACCATGGCCCAGCGGATCAGCAGGGCCAAGCAGCGCATCAAGACATCCGGGGTGCCGTTCCGGCTGCCGACGAGCGACGAGCGGGTCAGGCGGCTGCGCTCGGTGCTGCATGTGCTGTATCTGATCTTCAACGAGGGGTACGCGAGCAGCGTCGGCCGCGATCTGCACCGCACCGAGCTGTCCGGTGAGGCGATCCGGCTGACCGCGATGATGCACCGGATGCTGCCCGATGACGGCGAAGTCGGCGGCCTGCTGGCGCTCATGCTGCTCACCGACGCTCGCCGCCCGGCCAGAACCGGTCCTGGCGGCGAGCTGATCCCGCTGGCGGAGCAGGACCGGACCCTGTGGGACCGGCGGATGATCGCCGAAGGAATCGGCCTGATCACCAGCGCGATGGCCAAGGGTGCGGTTGGCGAGTACCAGCTCCAGGCCGCCATCGCGGCCGTCCACGATCAGGCCGCGAACGTCGGGGACACCGACTGGCCACAGATCCTTGCCCTGTACGGGCTGCTCGAGCGGATGACCGGGAATCCGATGGTGGCGCTCAACCGGGCCATCGCGGCGGCCATGGTGCACGGGCCCGCCGCCGGCCTGAAGCTGCTCGAGGCACTCGACGTGCCGCTGGCCGGCCACTACCGTCTCGACGCCGTGCGCGCCCACCTGCGCGAGATGGCTGGCGACGTGCGGCAGGCGATCGCGCATTACCGCGCCGCCGCGAGCCGGACCACGAGCCTTCCCGAGCAGCACTACCTGGCGACCCAGGCCGCGCGGCTGAAGGCACGGGCAACGGAAGGCGGCGCCGCGGCGCAGCCGTGATGCACCCGCGGACCGGCGTGCGTCAACCGGCGGGCCGCGGTCCGCTGGATCTGGCCGCGGCACAGGTCACGGCGCTTTGAGGCTGCCGATCCCCAGCGATCCCGCTGGTGGGGTTCGTCGAGGATCGGCTGGGTAATGTCCACGTGCTCTCCCTGGCCCCCTGGCGGAGGATCCGCAAGCCCCACCCGCGCGGGAGCGCGGGCGAGATGGCGGGGCCGGGATGACGCACCCATCCGTCCGGCCGCGGCCGGCGTCGTGTCAGGTGCTGGGGACCGGGCTGGTTTCCGGCTGGCAGGGCCTGGCCCGCTCCCGCTTAAAGTCTGCGGTGATCCTTGAAATTCACCGGCCTTCTTGCCAGGCCGGCCATGGCCCCGTTAGATATGCGGATAACAGCGGCGGCCGGAGACAGGTATGGACAACCCTTTCATGGAGGACAACTTCCGGCCGGTCCGCGCGGAGATGGCCGCCGGGCCGCTGGCCGTCACCGGCTCTGTCCCTGATCATCTCGACGGCCGTTACCTGCGGATCGGCCCGAACCCGATCGCCGAGGTGGATCCGGGCAACTACCACTGGTTTCTTGGCGACGGCATGGTGCACGGCGTGCGGCTGCGCGACGGCCGGGCGGAATGGTACCGCAACCGTTACGTCCGCTCGGCGGACGCGGCCCGCCGGCTCGGCGAACCGCCGCCGGAACGCCGGACCCGGGTGGGACTGGACGCGTCGCCGAACACCAACGTGATCGGGCAGGCTGGGCGCACGTTCGCGCTCGTCGAAGGCGGCCCTCTGCCCTGCGAGCTGACCGACGAGCTGGACACCATAGGGGCGTGTGACTTCGACGGCACGCTCCCCGGTGGTTACACCGCCCACCCGCATCGAGATCCCGGCACCGGTGAACTGCACGCGGTGTCCTACTTCTGGGCCTGGGGCAAGCGGGTGCGGTACACGGTCCTCGGCACGGACGGCAGGATTCGGCGGACGGTCGACATCGACGTCGGCGGCATGCCGATGATGCACGACTTCTCGCTGACCGAGCATTATGTCGTCCTGTACGACCTGCCGGTGACCTTCAACACAGCCCGGGCGGTATCCATGGCGCCATGGCCGCTGCGCCCGCTGGCCCGCTGGGGCTTGGCGCGGGCGCTGAGCCGGCCCGCGGTGCCCGAGCGGCTCGTGAACGCCGCGGCACGATCCGGAAGCCGCGCGCGGTATGACGCCAGGAGTTTCCCCTACGTATGGAACCCCGGCTACCCGGCGCGGGTCGGCGTGCTGCCCCGGCACGGCGGCCCGGCGGAGGTCCGCTGGTTCGAGGTCGGCCCCTGCTACGTCTTCCACCCGCTCAACGCGTACGAGACCGGCGGCACCCTCGTGCTCGACGTCGTCCGGCATGAGCGCATGTTCAGCACCGAACTGCGCGGTCCCGGGGACCGGGAGGCCACGCCAACGCTTGACCGCTGGACCGTGGACCTGGCCGCCGGCAAGGTCGTCGAGTCACGCCTGGACGACCGCGGCCAGGAGTTCCCCCGCATCGACGAACGCCTGACCGGGCGTCCGCACCGGTACGGCTACACCATCAGCGCCCGCTCCGACGACAGCTACGTGATCAAGCACGATCTCGATAAAGGAGAGAGCACGGTCCGGACCCTGGAATCCGGGCGGCAGGCCAGCGAGTTCAGCCACATCCCCGACCGGCCGGACGCCGCGGAGGACGAAGGAACGCTCATCGGCTACGTCTACAACCGGGACACCGACCGAAGCGACCTCGTCCTGCTCGACGCTGGCACACTCGAGGACGTCGCCACGATCCACCTGCCCGCACGAGTACCCCAGGGCTTCCACGGCAACTGGATCCCGGCGACCGGGCAGAGCGGACGTTCACCGGCACCGGAGCCTTCGACATCGCTGGGACCCAGCGGGATGGAAACCCCAGAAGATCGAATTACATAGAGTATTAAGTATGTTACTCTAAGTCGTGATGGTGTCGGCTCCCGTCCTTTTGGGGGCTGGCCCCAATGGGCGGACGCACTCGCCGCGGGCTGGCTGAGCGCTGGCGGGGCGGGCCACCACGGGGGGAATGGGGATCATCCACAGGGGGCGAGTACATGCCGATCGCAAAACCTCAAGCAACCGGCGCGCGGAACCTGCCGTCCGGCGCGCGGCCCGCCGAGCCCGCGCGACGTCACCCGCCGCACCCAGGCCGGCGGGGGCCGGGTGCCCACCGCGTCGTGCCCGCACTGGCCATGGCGGCCAGCGCCGGGATAGCGGGCATGACCGGCACTGTCGCGCTCAGCGCGTGCGGCGCCGCCGGCCACCATACCGGCCCCACCGTCACGGCCAGCACTGCCAAGTCCGTGACCGCGGCTCATAACAAGCACGTCGCGCCGTCGCCGGGCGTGTCCGCACAGCCGGCACTCAAGCCGCCGATGGCTCACCCGGCCCGGTCCCGCCGCCACAAACGGCACGTCACGTCGGGCGCATCCTGACGCCTTTCGCCAGCCCCCGGTGCCGCGCCGCCGGGGACGCCTGCCGCGGAGTGTGACCGCGGGCAACTCCGGCCGCGACGGCCCGGCGGCCTGC
>WNGJ01002993.1_pt1 | contig 18392 bp, 12 predicted proteins | sample 5400611 | NCBI WGS metagenome assembly WNGJ01 (sample SAMN13153375, study PRJNA577476) | soil metagenome | isolation source: 40 cm soil or saprolite under Garry oak tree replicate 1 | place: USA:California | collected 2016-06-15 | reverse complement strand
GCTCGATTGGCAACTCAGTTTCCAATGCCGCGATGGCGGCTGGGCTGCGTTCGATAAAAATGTCACGACACCCTGGCTGGAAGACATGCCGTTCGCGGATCACAACGCGATTCTCGATCCAACTTGCAGCGATCTGACCGCGCGCACGCTGGAGTTGCTCGGCTACATCGGTTTCAATCCGAAGGCGCGTTGCGTCCGGGATGCGATTCACTATTTGATCGAAACGCAGGAAGCAGACGGTTCGTGGTACGGTCGCTGGGGCGTCAATTACATTTACGGGACGTGGCAGGTGCTCCGAGGATTGCGCGCCATCGGGCACGACATGACCCAGGATTGGATTTTACGCGGACGTGATTGGCTGGAGAGCTGCCAAAATGACGACGGCGGCTGGGGCGAGACGTGCGCAACTTACGAAAATCCGGCGATGAAAGGAATTGGCGTGAGTACCGCGTCTCAGACCGCGTGGGCGATCATGGGAATTTGCGCCTGCGGCGATCTCGATCGGACAAGCATCCAACGCGGCCTGCGTTTTCTTTTGAGTTCGCAAAAGTCGAATGGTTCGTGGGACGAGCCCGAAATCACCGGCACCGGATTTCCGGGCGTCTTTTATCTCAAATACGACATGTATCGCCAAAATTTCCCGCTCCTCGCGCTCGCGACCTACGTGAATTACCGAAACGGCTTCATCACGCGGCCAGGTTTCTATCAGTCGAGCTAGTATTGACCCGAGTCGTTCGTAAGAGATCGACATCTTCCCGGCGGCTGACGATTGACCGCTATTGCTCGCGGCCTAACGTGTTTATTATGGCTTACGAATTACCGAAATTACCTTACGACTACAACGCGCTCGAGCCGCATATCGACGCGCGGACGATGGAGATCCATCATACCAAGCATCATCAGGCTTACATCACCAACGTTAACAACGCGATCAAAGGCAAAGCCGATTTGGAAAAGAAATCGGTCGAGGATTTGATCCGTGATTTGAATTCAGTTCCAGAAGACATTCGCACGGTCGTGCGCAACAACGGCGGCGGGCACGCCAATCACTCGTTCTTCTGGAAAATCATGGGCCCGAAAGCGGGCGGCGAGCCGAAGGGCAAACTGGCCGACGATATCAAGGCGGCTTTTGGCGGGCCGAACCAGGACAGCCCGTTGATGGACGGCAACACGCCGATACTCGGTCTCGATGTTTGGGAACACGCTTACTATCTCAATTACCAAAACCGCCGGCCCGATTACATCAAGGCCTGGTGGAACGTGGTCAACTGGGACGCGGTGGCGAAAAATTACGGATCGTAGCGCACTGGATCGGGATCTGGCGCTACTGTTTCTCCGATGTGGCGATGAAAAATACGAGACTGCCGTTGATTTCGCGCGACGAACTCCCGACCGGATAATCAGTCCCCAGGATCCAACCATTGGTTACCGCGGTGGCGGTTATTTGCGACGTTCTCTGTTTTTCGAACTCGATGCCCACGCTGTGAATGGCAACTGGCCGAGCGAACTTCCCGAATCAATGCAACGAGAAGTGGCGGAAGCGAAGTATGTCGTGCAAGTCAGGAGTTTTGTGCTTACACCGATGTTCGAACAGGCCCTGGTAAAGGACCATTTCTATCCGATGGATTTTGTTGGGTTGCGTGGCTCCGTCTACACGCTTTGGACGAGAGGACCTGAATAATAATCATGGCTTACTTGAACGAAAATTATTTAAAACTTCAGGCGGGTTATCTCTTCCCAGAGATTGCGCGGCGGGTCCGCGAATTCTGCGAAAAGGAACCGAAAGCAGCCGAGCGTTTGATTCGCTGCGGTATCGGCGACGTAACCGAGCCGCTCCCTCGCGCCGCGATCGAAGCAATGAAACGCGCGGTCGAAGAACTTGGGCACCGCGAAACATTTCACGGCTACGGGCCGGAGCAAGGTTACGAATTTCTAAGATCGACAATCGCGCAGCACGATTACCGCGATCGCAAGATCGACATCGCTGACGACGAGATTTTTGTTTCCGACGGTTCGAAATGCGATTGCGGGTACATCCTCGATATTCTCGGCGACCAAAACAAAGTCGCGATCACCGATCCTGTTTATCCGGTCTATGTCGACACCAACGTGATGGCCGGTCATACCGGCCCGGCGCGAAAAGACGGCAGTTACGAAGGCATCGTTTATTTGCCATGCACGGCCGAAAACAATTTCGTTCCCCAGCCGCCACAGGAACATGTCGATCTTGTTTATCTTTGTTTTCCCAACAACCCGACCGGCGCGGTCGCGACGCGCGAGCAACTTGCCAGTTGGGTTGATTACGCTCGTCGGCATGATGCGCTCGTTTTGTTCGACGCCGCTTACGAAGCTTACATTTCCGATCCAAAAATTTCGCATTCGATTTTTGAAATCGAAGGCGGGCACGAATGCGCGATCGAACTCCGAAGTTTTTCCAAAATTGGCGGCTTCACCGGCGTGCGTTGCGGTTTTACGGTGATGCCGAAGACGTTGCTCGCTCGCACCGATTTCGGAAAAAAGTTGCCGCTCCATGCGCTTTGGCATCGCCGCTGGAGCACAAAAGCCAACAGCGTCAGTTATCCAGTGCAACGCGGCGCGGAAGCGTTGTACTCAGATGAGGGGCGACAGCAATGTCGCGCACTGATCGAGCATTACATGGGCAACGCGAAAATTCTGCGCGAGGCGTGCGAAAAAATCGGTTTACACTTCTATGGCGGCACGAATGCGCCGTACATCTGGGTCCAAACGCCAAAAGGCCTAACGAGTTGGGAAATGTTCGACCGGATGCTGCGCGAAATTAGTGTGGTCGTTACACCGGGAAGCGGATTCGGTGCGCAGGGCGAAGGTTATTTCCGAATATCAGCTTTCAATAGCCGCGAGAACGCGGAGGAGGTCGCGCGACGGCTGGAAAAACTGTAGTCCCTTCGCTCTGCGAAGCGCCGCGTCGGCCCCTCAACCCATCGTATCGCGCGTCGCTAAGAGGGCGACGGTTGCGGTCTCTGCCATCTTTTCGTTGCGATCTACCCGAGGCGCGTAACATTGGCGCTTTGGGAAAGAAGTCCGCGTGGCCGAAGAAAAACAAGATCCGCTCCAGCTTTACCGCTTCTGTTTTCTAATGCTGGCTGATGCCGCGAAGGCGCGGGAAGTTTTTCACGCCACGTTGCGCGAAGCTGCTCAACAAGCTGCCAATGGCGAGCCGCCCCGCGATCGACTCTGGTTTTTTCGCAACGCGCGCTGGCGTTGTCTCGAAGCGGGCGAGCGAAGCTTGCAGGCGGAAGATGTCAATCTTGAACAGGACGAGCTTGCGGCTTGGGCGCCATCGCAGATCGAAAAACTCGAGCCGCAACAATTGGCGGTCTGGATTTCCGGCGCACCCGATCCGCAACGGACTGCCCTTGCGCTTTTTTATCTCGACGAATTTAATTATCGCGACTTGCTGTCGGTGACCGAACTAAAGCCCCTGGAATTGTCGAAACTGCTCTGTGATGGGCGCCGTCAATTTCAAGCCTGGTTGGACACGACCTTTCCTGTGACCCAAACATGAGCGCAGTTCAACTTTCGCGAAAAGAGAAAATGCTGGTGCACTGTGCACCGATTCGCGAGGAACGCGTGGATGATCGCGCTCTCCGTATGGCGCTTCATCGCGCGTGCAAGACCGAAGCGTTTGCGATTCAGCAAGATTTCGACAAAGCGGCGACGGCGCTCGTGCAAGCAATTCCGATCCCGCAGGAGATTACCGATTGGATTCCAACTGACACCTTCATCGCGCCGACGCGTCGTCCTTGGAAAAATTATGCGCAGAATCCTGCGTTCCTCGCGACCGGTATTGCTGTCTTGGTCATCGCCGTCGTTGCGATCTTTCAGCTGGTGGAGCGAATGAACCGTTTTCCGGGCGAACCGACCGCCCGCCGTTTACTGACTACCGCGAGTTCGACTCGCGCCATGATGCTCGATCCGGTGAAAACAGATGCCGGCGCGCTCGGCGATTTCTTTTTCATGAAGCATCGCCTCGTCCACTACGACGTGCCCCCGGAATTCGCGGAACTAAAAACGCTCGGCTGCCGCGTTTTCGACGACGAAGAAGGCCAGCGCGTCGGGCAAGTCTGGGTGGTGGAAAAGAAAATGCAGTTTTTTCTGTTTCCGGCGGAGCGCGATCCAAAAACAGGAAAGGCGCGGGAATTTTCCGGATGGCGTTCTATTGAACAGGAGCGCTGGGCTGGCGTTGTGAAAGAGCAAAACGGCGTCTGCTTCATGGCCGCGGTGCACGGAAGCGCGAAAGATCTCGCACCCTATATCTCTAAACCGAAAGGTTAGATCGACATCTTGCGACTGCGTTGACAGCAGCGCAGTGCGATTGAACTTTGTCGCCGCTTACTCGCCAGGGTAGCTCAGCGGTAGAGCAGGGGACTCATAAGCCCTTGGTCGGGAGTTCAATTCTCCCCCCTGGCAGTTTTTTATCTCGCGAGCGTGATGAATGACGAAAGCTCTATTGGAAAATTTTTCGCGCGCGGAAATTCTTACTGGCTGACGCGATTCATCATCCTGCGGCTGCTCGGCTTTGTTTACGCGATCGCGTTTTTGGTAGCGGCCCGGCAAATGGTGCCGTTGATCGGCCGAAGTGGTCTGACGCCGGCGCACGATTATCTCTACAATATTCATTCCCAGCTCGGTTCGCGGACGGAAGGAATGTTGCAATTGCCGACGCTGTTTTGGTTCGGTTGCACTGATCAGGGGATGTCGATCTTCGCCTGGGTTGGTTTCGCGCTTTCGCTCATCGTTCTTGGCGGCTACGCAAACGCAATTTTATTGGCCGTGCTTTGGGCGATGTACATGTCGATCGTGCACGTCGGACAAATTTGGTACGGCTACGGTTGGGAAATTCAGCTGCTCGAAACCGGTTTCCTATCGATCTTTCTCTGCCCGTTGCTCGATGGACGGCCGTTCCCAAAGTGCCGGCCGCCAGTTCTGGTGATCTGGCTTTTTCGTTGGCTCGGCTTTCGGATCATGGTCGGCGCCGGTCTGATCAAATTGCGCGGCGACGAATGCTGGCGCGATCTGACCTGCATGTTTTACCACTACGAAACTCAGCCGATCCCGAATCCGATCAGCCGCTATCTCCATTTTGCGCCGCAATGGTTTCACAAAACGGAAACACTGTGGAACCACGTGGTCGAACTGATTGTGCCGTGGTTCTCATTCGGACCGCGAACCGCGCGTCACATCGCGGGCTCGTTGATGGTTCTGTTCCAGGTCTTTCTCATTATCAGCGGCAATCTTTCGTTTCTGAACTATCTGACGATCATTCCGTTTCTCGCCTGTTTTGATGATACACTGCTGCGACACGTTCTGCCAAAGCCGCTGGTTAAGCGCGCAGAGCGAGCGGCGCAAGAATCGCATCCTTCGCAAATCCACAACACGGTCTCGGTCGCATTGTCGATCCTGGTTGCGTATTTGAGCATCGATCCGGTGCTCAATCTAGTCTCGCGCCGCCAGATGATGAATACGGCGTTTAATAGATTCGATCTGGTGAACACCTACGGCGCGTTCGGAACGGTCGGGCGCGAGCGCGACGAAATTATTTTTGAAGGCACGGATGACGCCGTCATTACCGTCGACACCAAATGGAAAGAATACGAATTCGAAGCCAAACCGGGTGACCCGAACCGGCGTCCCCCGTTTATCGCGCCCTATCAACCGCGAATCGACTGGCAAATTTGGTTCGCGGCGATGGCGTCGCCCGCCGATTACCCTTGGACGTTCCATTTTGTTTGGAAACTTTTACACAATGATCCCGACACCTTGTCGCTCCTGGCCAACAATCCATTTCCAGAAAAACCACCGCATTACGTCCGCGCGCGGCTGTATCGCTACCGCTTCGCGTCGCTGGGTGAAAAGGGGTGGTGGAAACGCGAACTAATCAGCGAATGGCTTCCCGCGCTATCGGCTAATAACGAAAACCTCCGCCGGATCATGGGCGCGCTGCATTGGCTCGATTACGGCGAGTCGCCGCGCTAGAGTCCGCGTTCTTTTAATCGCCCGATCGTGTCTCGCATCATGCGATAGCCGAAATGGCCTTGCGGGACGCGAAGCAAGTCGGAGCCGCGCCATTTTTGCTGAATCGCATCGATGTCGGCCGGGCGCGTGATCAGATCGAAATCGCCGGAGACAAAAAGCACGCGCGCAGGATCACATGACGGTTCGTTGTGCATGGGAGAGCTAAGATGAAAATGTCGTGCCACCAGTTCGGGCGCGATCTTCGCGCGGCGTAATTCGCGCCGCATGAATGCGGTCCCGGGATTTTGCCAAATCGCGTGTTCGACGTTTACGATCGGGCACATCAACGCGACGAAGCGCAGATCGCGCTCCACCATTGCGAGCAATGCGCCAATCCATCCACCATAGCTCGTCCCCAGGATTCCGAATTCGCGACAGCCCTGTTCGCGCAACGTCGCGATTAATTGCCGCACCTCCATTACGCCTTGCCGCAATCCTTCGGCATTTCGAATAAGGTCGGCTGTGATCGCGAGCTGGCCATTCCAGTAACCGCGCGGCACGCGCGAGTAGTGATACGGCAAATGAACGAAGCACGCGTTCCAGCCGAGCTCATTGAATCGCGCTGCCCATCGGCGATAGCCGATGTGCGTTGCCGACATTAGCGCATGGAGCATGAAAAGAGTCGGTGCGTGTTTTCTCGCGGCGCACCAGAAAAAATCGGCACGTGCGGCGTTGTTGCGCGGAAATTTGGTTTGGATAGGGCTGCGCCAGGTCACCGAAGCGCCACTGCCGTGTCGGATCGCCGCCACAAGATCGACATCTTGCCGCACGGCATAATATTCGTGCGGCGTGAGTTTCTCGCATTCAGCGACGTAACGCTCCATTTCCTCCGCGCTCCGCCCGTTCAAGCGGTGGCGTGATTGCAACAAATTCATCGACGCGCACATCGCGAGATCGACCGCTGTTGCAGTCGCGCGACGCAGTGGCCGGCGACGATTTTTCGACGGCGCGTGCATTCGCTCTTGTGGCGGGTGCGGCAGGTCATCAGTCGTCAGTTGAAATTTCTGCCGCAGTTCGGCATAGATTCCCTGGAACGCGTTGGTCAGCTCTTGCTCGGTCCGCGCACGCGCGACTAATTTTTCCAATTCAGGAAAATGCGAAATGGCTCTGCCGAAACCGATCCAGATTGGCGTTCGCCGAAGCGGCAGCCAATTTCGTTTCGCGTAGAGTCGATCGGTTCCGAGAATCACGCACGGCACGATCGGAACGCCGGCCATGTGCGCCAGAGTGGATGCTCCGGCGCGAAGGGGCGCGCCTTGAAGTAGCGAGCTCGCGCCATCGCGAATGCCTCCTTCGGGGAAAACGCCGACGATCCGGCCGTCTTTCAGCCGGTCGATTGCGCTCCGAATCGTTTTGCGATCGGCCCGATCGCGCGCGGCCGGAAAAGCGTCAACCGCTCGCAAAAACAGCCCGACGATTGGCAGCGGAAAGAATTCGGCCATCGCCATCCAATCGATTTTCCGTCGCGCCGCCGACGAGACGATGAACGGATCGAAATGACTGATATGATTTGAAGCGAGTAGAAATCCTCCAGCACGATTCACATGCTCGCTGCCGGTCACGTAAATGCGCGACGAATAGCCAAAGAGCAGCTTCATGAACAGCGCGGCCGCGCGATTGGCAATGGAGTGAAAAATTTTACGCATCACGAAATTGGTTCGGCCGCGGCCGCGCGCTCCTGACATCTTTTGAGATCAAGTTTGCCCGAGGCCAGGACAGGAATCGAATCTACACGACAAATTCTCTTAGGAATCCACAAATTGGGAACGCCGACTTCGCGAAGTTTATCGCGGAGCTGTGCAAGATCGACATCCACCGACGCCAATAGCACCAGCGCTTCGCCTTTGGCTTCGTCCTGGACGCCGATGATTGCGATTACGCGTTCGTCTTTTCCTGAAAAACCGAGCAAGTCGATAATCTTTTGTTCGACCGCCTCGTGTGGCACCATTTCCCCGCCGATCTTCGAAAAGCGCGATAGCCGCCCTTCGATGTACAGAAATCCATCTTCGTCGAACCGGCCGATGTCGCCGGTCTTGAACCAGCCATTCTGCAAAACATCGGCGGTGCGTTTTTCATCGTGCAAATAGCCTTCGAAAACATTTACGCCGCGGAACCAGACCATTCCGGTTTCATGCAACGAAAGTTTTCGATCGGTCTCCGGTTCGCGAATTTCGGCTGCGATGCCGGGCGCCATTTTACCGACCGAACCCAGACGACTCGATGGCTGCACCTGTTCACCGGATTTTCTTGGCAGTGGCTCGGGCAAGTTGACGCTCACAACCGGCGACGTTTCCGTCAGCCCGTAACCTTCAAACACGCGCTGTTTGAATCGCTCCTCGAATGCCTTGACCAGATCGAGCGGAAGTTTTTCTGCGCCAGTAATAACCAATCGCAAAGTACGGAGCTGGTCCGGCTCAGCTTTACGCAAATAACCGCGCAAAAAAGTCGGAGTCGCGAGGAGGAGCGTGAGTTTGTGCTTCTCGATCAGCGAGGCGTTCTTGGCCACTTCCAGTGGATTTGGATAGGTGACGATGCGGACCCCTTCGATCATCGGATACCAAAGTGTGACAGTCGATCCGAAGCTGTGGAAAAATGGGAGCGAGGCGAGAATAGCGTCTTCCTTTTTTGCATCGAGCAGTTCGCGGAATTGGGAAACATTTCCGACGATGTTGCGATGAGAAAGCACGACGCCTTTAGGTTCCCCGGAACTGCCGCTGGTAAATAGCAGCATGGCTTCGTCATGGCCGCCCCGTTTCGGAATCTGCAACAAACGCAGAAGCAAACGCGTCGGGGCGAAGATCGACATCATCCACCAAAGAAGAATTGGCGATTTCAGCCGCGGCATTAATTCATCCAATTTCAGAACACGTTGCGGCCAGGGAAAATCCTTTACCCGCTCCATGAACGGCGTTGCTGAAATGGCAACGCCGAGATTTGCTCGCTTGCAGGCCGATTCATTTGCGCTGCGGCCGGCAGTGAAATTCAGATCGACGGCCACTTTCCCAGCCAGCGTGACGGCGAGGTTCGCAACCGTCGACCCTTTGCCCGCGGGCAAAACGATCGCGATCCGTTGATCAGAAAATTCTTTGCGCAGAAAACGGCTTAGCGCCGCGGCTGCGCCGAGCAATTTTGCGCGGCTCAGTTTTGTTTGATCAATGCCATCGACGACCGAGGTGCTGAAACGCCTGCGTTTCAGACCGCGGAGGCAGGCTTCTCCAAGATGTCGATCTAACGATGGTCGCCGGCTGTAGCAGAACTCGCCCAGTTTGAGCAACTCCTCGCGCACCGCGGCGATGTCGGCCGTTTGCGGGTCGAGCGATTTGCCGAACGCGACCGTCACACGATACGGAATTTCTTTTGGCCACTTGGCGAAAAACTTTCCTCCTTGAAACGAAAAAATTGAGCCCCAGAGCCGATCGAGCCAAACCGGAACGACGGTAGCGTTCGCGTGTTGTGCAATCAATTCATACCCGCGGCGCAAACGCAACAGGGTCCCGGATCGCGTGAGCTGTCCTTCCGGAAAAAGACAAACGATCTCGCCCGCCGCAATTTGTTCGCTTGCGCCGCGAATTGCCGAACGCGCATGTCGGACATCGATCGGAATGCAACCAACGGTGCGCAGAAACTGGCGCAGGATCGGTTTGTGATAAAATTCCTGATCGATGATGTAACGGATCGGTCGCGGGCAAGCGAGCTGGAGGACGATGGCGTCGACCCAGGTAATGTGATTTGGCAAAAGGAGGAAACCGCCTTTCGGCAAATGCTCGAGGCCGAGGGCGTGGACGCGATAAAAGGTTCTGACGAGCGGCCGGCCAAAAAAATGGAGCGCGCGCTCACCGGCGGACATGTGAGGCATCGTTTATTATTTACAATTAGCCTGCGGCCATCTATCTGCCAATCGGCAAGTCGCAATGGAAACGAAAGACCGTCCTGCCCCCGGCGGCCGAACCGCGCTCGCGCTGCTTCTTGCGATCAATCTCTTTAACTTCATCGACCGCTACGTGCTGGCGTCGGTGGAACCTGAGATCCGTGCGCATTTTTTTACGGTGAACGATCCGCACGCGCACTTATTAAGTGGTTCGCTCGGCAGCGCGTTTCTGTGGAGTTACATGGTCAGCTCTCTTATTTTTGGATGGGTGGCCGACCGGTTTTCGCGCTGGGTGATTATCGGACTCGGTGTCATTCTGTGGAGCGCGGCGACAGCCGGGTCCGGATTAGCTACTACTTTTGCGTTCTTATTTGCCATGCGTCTCCTCGTGGGCGTGGGGGAAGGCGGATACGGACCGGCCGCACCGACGATCATCGCCGATTGTTTTCCGCTTTCGATCCGCGGACGAGTCATGGCTTATTTTTATGTCGCGATTCCGGTCGGCAGCGCAATCGGCTACGCGATTGGCGGATTCGTTGCCGCACATTGGGGTTGGCAAAGGGCGTTCTTCGTAGTTGCGCCGCCCGGAATTCTACTCGGGCTAGCTTGTTTTTTCCGACGCGATCCGCGAGTCGAGCCGCACCATCTTCAACCGAAACGGCGCGCGACTTTGCAAGATTACATCAGTCTGGCGAAAACGCGGTCCTACGTTTTGAACACGCTGGCGATGACAGCACTAACATTCGCGATCGGCGGGATGTCGTTTTGGGTTCCAGGTTATTTGCAGTTTCGCGGCATGCCTCCGACAAGTCGGATTATTTTTGGAGGCATCCTGGCCCTGGGAGGTTTAACGGCGACACTCTCCGGCGGCGTGGCTGGCGATTATTTCCGAAAACGCTTTGATGGATCCTACTTTCTTGTCTCCGGAATCGGAGTAATGATCGCATTTCCATTTTCGGTATTGATGCTCTTCACTCCGTTTCCTGCCGCCTGGATAATGATGTTCCTGGCAATTTTCTTTCTCTTTTTCAATACCGGCCCAGCCAATACTGCGTTGGCAAACGTGACGAAACCAGGCGTGCGCGCGACGGCTTTCGCGGTCAACATTTTCATCATCCATTTGTTGGGCGACGCTGCTGCGCCACCACTCATTGGCGCAGTAGCGGACCGGACAAACTTGAATGTGGCCTTCTTCGTTGTGTCGGCGATGATGTTCGTGGCCGGAGTCTTTTGGTTCTGGGGCGCGAAATACTTGGCGCGGGACACCGCGGCGATCGAAACCTCACAGTGTTGATGTCGATCTAAAACAAAAGCGGAAATGCTTTTTCTGGCAGTCACGCTTTCGCGATCCGGCTCAATCAAGCCGATAAATATTATTCTCGTTCCCCACCAGGTGTGGGAGCGGTTTCAGCGCCTTCAGTGCTCTTTTTCTTTGAACTCTTTTTACTTGAAGGACCGGCTGACGTTTCAGCAGAAGATTTCGCACTGGCCGATTTCTTTGTGCTTTTCGTGCGAGTTGCTTTGGGCGACGCGGTTGCGCTTGCAGTCGCAGTTGCCGACGCGCTCACGGTTGGCGGCGCGCTCGCTGAAACAGTCGCGGAGGGGGAGGCGCTGACCGCGGCCGGCGCGGACCGAGCGTCAGCGACGCACGGAGCAGCAAAAATAGGCCAAGAAATCCGAATGTAGCGGCAAGGGGATCTGCCACACCGGAGACGTAAGCGACGGCAGCGCTTTGAACCGGATGAATCGCCCAGACCAGTGCGGCGACTAGCGCCATCAGTCGACATCGGCCGCGTTCAAGTCCGAAGCTGAGCAGAAGTTCTTCGGCGAAAAACAGCAACGCGATGGCCGCTGAGCTGTGCCAAAGCACGCTGGTGAGGTGATAAGGTCCGGGTCGAAAAGCAAAGGCCGCGTAATCGATCGTATAAATGAGCCGTTGAATAGGCCGGTAGAAATCCGAAGCGGTCGCGTCGACGAAAAGAAAATGGTTGAAACCTTCCGGTATCAATCGCCAGCTGCGAATCAGCGGATCGCGCAAAACGAGTGCGGTATCGTCCCAGACAAAACCGTTGCGCATAGCCGGCGCATAGCTGATGAAGACAACAACGATCAGGATTAAAGCCGCCCGGATTTTTTTCACGACAAACGAGGAAATCAATAAGCCGTGCGTCTAGATTTGCGAATGTTTATGTCGATCTTGCGCGCAGTTTTTTTTGGAGTGGCAATGGTTGTCGCCAGGAGCGCGCACGCTGATGGCGTCCCGGCGGATTGCTCGCAACTCATTGTGGGCGTCGCACCGGACTGGAATTCGATGCGCGGTAAGTTGCAATTGTTCGAGCGCTCACGCGGTGGATCTTGGACCGCGGTTACGCCGCCAGTGCCGGTGTTGTTTGGTAAAAATGGAATCGCGTGGGGCAGCGGCATCGGCGGTCAAGACGAGCCCGGTTTACACAAGAAAGAGCGCGATGGACGCGCGCCTGCCGGCATTTTCGCAATTGGCAAAGTTTTTGGTTACGAAACTAAACTACCGCCGGGCGGCGATTATCCTTATCACCAGGTCTCAGAAGCGGACGTTTGGAGCGATGACCCGCGCTCGCCGAATTACAATCGCCACATTGTCATCGATCCAAAAGATCCGCCCGACAATTACACTCACGAAAAAATGCGTTCGGGAGATTTTGCCTACCATTGGCTGGTCGAGATCCGGCACAATTCCGATCCGCCAGTCCCAGGCGCGGGTAGCGCGATTTTTTTCCACATTCGCCGCGGCGTCAACCGTGCGACGACGGGTTGCACGACGATGGCGGAACCGGAGCTTGTGAAAATGATCTCCTGGCTGCGCGCCGCACGACACCCGTGCTACGTTCTACTCCCCGCCGATGAGTATGAAAAAAAATGGCGCGGATGGGATTTGCCGCCGCCGGAGAAGACTCCGCCGCGATAAAAACATCGCGACTCGTTGATTCTCGCGTTGTTTGACGTAGTTGTTAGGCAGACGCCCATGCGAAGACGATCCAATCCCGATTCGGAACCGAATATTCGCCGCATTGACACCAAAGCGCGCGCGAAAAAACAAACGCACGGTTTTCAAGTGCACTTTTTGCGCGGAACGAATGCCGTGACGAGGATGTTTAGCGATTCCCTTCATGGGGGAAAGGAAGGCGCGCGGCGCGCCGCGCGAAAATTCAAGCGCACGGCCATCGGGCGCGCTGCCAAACGCGGTGCAAGATCGACATCTCGGCGGCGAAAACGGCGTTAGGGATTTTTTTCGCGCCCGATTTTCCAGCACTCCACAAAACCCGGCGCAAAATCGCGTGGTCGTGCCGTCATCCAGCCGTCAATGATCGTTGGCGGGAAAAATCGGCCGGCTTCAATCTCGCTTGGGTTCAGCCGCAACTCGCCAGCATGCGATCCGCGGTAGAGACAAATGAACTCATAACCAGTCCGCTCTGACGCCGGAAGCTTAGCAACCCTTACCAGTGGAATATCGACTCCAAGTTCTTCGCGGAGTTCCCGCGAAGCCGCTTGATCGTAGTCTTCGCCGGCGTTGACATGCCCGGCCGCGCTCGAATCCCAGGCCAGTGGATGTCGATCCTTCCATCGGGAGCGCATTTGGAGAAAAACCTCCCCAACGGGGTTGAAAATCAGGACGTGGACGGCTCGGTGGAGGAAGTTATTCGCATGCACTTTGCTCCGAAGCGCGGTCCCTTTCAGCCGGTCTTCTTCATCCACCACCGGGAACTGCTCTTCGGGCGCATCATTGATGACTCCCGTGGGTATCGGAGCAATCCGATTCGTTAGCGCGATCCATTGCTCGAGAGAAAGCTCTTCGGCGCGTGCACGAGTATTCAACCCTAGCTCGACCGCTGCATCTTCCCAGTCCGGGAGTTCTTCTCGAATAAGTTTTCCGAGTTGTTTGCGTCGCTGGGAGAAACCGCGTCGCACCAATTTTTGAAAAGCTTTGTGATCGCACGTTGGCAGCTCTCGAGGGTCGCGCTCTGAAATTCGCACCAGCGCTGAATCGACTTCCGGCTTCGGAAGAAAAACACTCGACGGAACTTTTCGTAAATATTCCACGCGATGCTGCAACTGGACAGTCAACGTGAGCGCACCGTAATCGCTGGTCGCCGGCGCGGCGACGAGGCGCTTTGCCAACTCCTTTTGTAACATGAACAGCCACAGCGATATAGGACTTGGATATTCCAGGAACTTCATTAGCAGCTGACTCGAAATATAGTACGGAAGATTTCCGAGAAATTTTACTGTCGGCTTCGTGTACAACATTCGCGCATCGAATTCCATCGCGTCGCCGTGCACGATCTCAAGCGCGGAACTTCGAAATCTATCGCGCAGATATTCCGCCAGGCGTTTATCTTTTTCGATTGCGAGAACACCGGCGGCGTTCGCAAGGGCAAGTTCTGTCAGCGCACCCAGTCCGGGGCCAATTTCAATGACGAAGTCTTTCGAACCGATGTTTGCTTGATCGACAATCCATTTTGCAAGGTTGCGATCGTGCAAAAAGTTTTGGCCGAGGCTTTTGACCGGTGAAACGCCCATTCCCCGCAGAGTTGCAGCAATTTCGGACAGCTTCATTGAAGATCGACAACTTAGGCCGCGAAGCTTCGAAAATTAAACCCTTATTCACAAAATGCTGTGAATAAAACAGGCTGAAAGCGCCTCTTTATTCACAAGTTATTCAACGTCTAGATCCTCGTCGGCCACCGACCATCGTCGTGGGGATTCTCGAAGAGAAATCGGCGCACCAAAGACGATAGCTTTGGAAAGAGATTGCGGAATCCGCAATCTAAAACCATAAACTATCTTTCGGTCATGAGTTTGAATATCGAAGCGCTCTCGCGCGCGGCTACGGAAGCGCGCGGGCTCTGTATGGACGCGGTGCAAGCATCGCAATCCGGCCATCTTGGACTTCCGTTGGGCTGCGCCGAAATGGGCGCGGTCCTTTATGGTTACGCCCTAAAATATAATCCGGATAAACCGCGCTGGATCGGGCGCGATTACTTTGTTCTCTCGGCCGGCCACGGCAGCATGTTTCTCTACGCGTGGCTGCATATGAGCGGTCACGACTTGCCGATGTCGGAGATCAAACGTTTCCGGCAATTGCATTCGAAAACACCGGGACATCCTGAATTTGGAGATACGCCTGGAGTTGAATGCACCACCGGGCCGCTTGGACAAGGGGTCGGCAACGCAGTCGGAATCGCGGTGGCGATGAAAATGGCGGCGGCGCGGTTCAATTCGAGCGAACACCGCATTTTCGATCAGCATTGCATCTGTATTGCGGGCGACGGCTGTTTGCAGGAAGGCGTGTCCGCGGAAGCGAGCGCGTTCGCCGGACATTTCGGTCTCGATAATTTGATTCTGATTTACGATAGCAACGCGGTCACGCTCGACGCCCCGGCGAAAATGACGCAGAGCGAAGACACCGCTGCGCGATTCAAAGCCTACGGATTCGACATTCAGGAGATCAACGGCCACGACATGCAGGTGTTTCTCGACGCCCTCAACATCGCGAAGGAGAGCGATAACGGCAGGCCAAAGTTCATCGTTGCGCACACGCTCATTGGGAAAGGGATCCCGGAAGTGGAAGGGACTTTCAAAGCGCACGGGGAGGCCGGCGCGAAATTTGTCGATGCTGCGCGCAAAGGTCTCGGTTTGCCGGACGAACACTATTACGTTTCGAAAGATACCTACGATTATTTCGCCGCGCACAAGAAGAAACTGCTCGTAGAGTACGATCGTTGGGAAAGAATTTATAATGATTGGCGGAAGAAAAACGCCGAGGAGGCGAAGCAGCTTGAAGCCGCGATCGATCGAAAAGTAGATGTCGATCTTCTGTCGAAGATTCCCGAGTTTCCCAAGGACGCGAAGCTGGCGACGCGCAAAGCCGGCAGCGAAGCGCTCCAGCCTGTTGCGCAAGCGATGCCGTTATTAATCAGCGGCAGCGCCGATCTTCATGGATCGACCTTGAACTACATCAAGGACGGCGGGGATTTCACCCGCGAGACCCCGAGTGGTCGCAACATCCGCTTCGGGATTCGCGAACACGGGATGTGCGCGATTATGAACGGAATCTCCTATCACGGGATTTTCCGCGCCTCGGGCGCGACGTTTCTCGTCTTTACAGATTATTGCCGGGCATCGATCCGACTCGGCGCGTTATCGAAATTGCCGAACATTTACATTTTCACGCATGATTCGATCGGCGTCGGCGAAGACGGGCCAACCCACGAGCCGGTCGAGACCGTCAGCTCGGTGCGAGTAATGCCGCAGATCGATGTCATTCGGCCGGCCGATCCGGAAGAAACAGCTGGTGCGTTTGCCGCCGCGGCGCAACGCGTCGACGGCCCAACTTTGCTCACGCTTACCCGCCAGGTCGTCCCGATTTTGAACGATGTCGATGTTAAACTGCGTCGCGAAGGTGTCGCGCGCGGTGGTTACATCGCGAAGAAGGAAAAAGGCAAACTCGATTTGATCATCATGTCTTGCGGCAGCGAATTGCAGCACGCGCTCGCCGCTGCGAAAGAGCTCGGCGACGGCGCACGGGTTGTCTCGATGCCGTGCTTCGAGCGCTTCAATCGACAATCGGAAAAATATCGCGACGAAGTCTTGCCGAAATCGTGCCGGAAACGGGTCGCGATTGAGGCCGGAGTTACGGAGATTTGGTATCAGTATGTTGGCCTCGACGGCAAAGTCGTCGGCCTGCATGAATTCGGTTTGAGCGCGCCCGGCGCCGAAGTAATGAAAGAGCGTGGTATCGACGCCAAGCACGTCGTCGAGGCCGCGAAGTCGCTCTAAAACGCTTCTTCCGGTTCGGTCACGTTGCGCGCGCGATCTTCGAAGCGGGTGAATTCTTTCAGGAAGGTGAGGGGAATATCGCCGACTGGGCCGTTTCGCTGCTTGGCGATGATCAATTCGGCTTCGCCCGCCTTTTCCGCCCGCGCTTCTTCGTCTTCCTCATAAATTTCCGGCCGCACAAGCAGCCCAACGAGGTCTGCGTCCTGTTCGATCGATCCCGACTCTCGCAGATCGCTCAAGCGCGGTTTGCCGCCGGAACGTTGCTCAGGCTGACGATTCAATTGTGCGACAACGATGACAGGGATCTTCAATTCCTTGGCCAATCCTTTCAGTCCCGCAGAAATTTCCGAGATCTCGAGTTGTCGATTGTCCTGCGCGCGGCGCGATGTCGATCTTAGCAGCTGCAAATAATCGACGACGATCAGCTGCACGTCTTGCTGCGCCTTCAGGCGTCGCGCTTTGGCGCGCAATTCGAGAATCGTGAGACTCGCGCTGTCGTCGATGAAGATTTTTGCTTCGGCGAGTTTCGAAGCCGCGGCAGTCAAACTTGGGAAGTCGCGCTCGCCCAGAAAACCATCGCGCACTTTTTGCAGATTCACACGCGCGCGCGAGCAAAGCAGACGCTGAACGAGCTGCTGGCTACTCATTTCCAAACTAAAAACGCCCACCGAAAGTTTTTCGTTGATGGACACATGCTCGGCGATGTTCATCGCGAGCGCGGTTTTTCCCATGCTCGGGCGTGCTGCGATGACGATCATCTCGGCCGGATGCATTCCGCTTGTCATGCGATCGAATTCAACAAAGCCGGTGGAAATTCCGGTGATGCCGCCTTTGCGCTCGTAGAGTTTTTCGATCGACTCGATCGCTTCCATCACCTGGTCCTTCATCGAGAGCATCTGGCCTTTGAATCGGTCTTCGCCGACGGCGAAAATCTTTTGCTCTACTTCGTCGAGAAGATTGCCGACCTCATCCTGCTCTTCGTAAGCGCGGCGCACGCTTTCGGTGGAGGCAGCGATGATGGAGCGCAAAATGTATTTGTCCCGGACGATTTCGAGGTAATAGCCGAGGTTCGCGGCCGTCGGTACAAAGGTAAAAAGGCTCGTTACCAATGCGGCGCCGCCGACTGTCTCAAGCAAATTTCGATCGCGCAGCACTTGCGTGAACGTGATTAGATCGATCGCCTGGCCGGCGTTCCAAAGATCGACCAGCGCCTGGTAGATCGTTTGATGCGCCGGAACGTAGAAGTATTCCTCGTTAATTTTCTCAACGACTTCGGCAATCGCTTCCCGCGGTGAAATCAGCATTGAGCCGACGACGCCTTGCTCCGCTTCTACGCTATGTGGCGGTGCGCGGTGAATATCCTGCGCAGAACCTGTGGGCGACGTGGGAAAAACTCTTCCGCCGTTTCCTCCCGGTCTGCCTCGGCCGGGCCCATTGCCCGAATCTTTGCGAGGCGTCTCCCCAGTCCGCAAGGACGGTTGAGTCGCCATTTATTTGGTTTCTTTTTTTCTTCTGAAAAACGAACGGTGTTTTTTCTCAGGCTGCTCGGAAGCGCCTTGTTCAGCCCCGCGTTCGCGGGCTTGCTCCGCCGACTTCACGTCAAATTTGAATTGAGCGGTCACGTCATGATGGAGCTTGACCGCAACTTCGTGTT
>WNGJ01002585.1_pt1 | contig 18392 bp, 17 predicted proteins | sample 5400611 | NCBI WGS metagenome assembly WNGJ01 (sample SAMN13153375, study PRJNA577476) | soil metagenome | isolation source: 40 cm soil or saprolite under Garry oak tree replicate 1 | place: USA:California | collected 2016-06-15 | reverse complement strand
TAGGCTGCGGCACAACCGCAAGCCGCACCCGCGCAGCCGCAGCAGATCATGGAGCAGGGCCTTTTCTATTACAAAGCCGGGCAGTATATCGATGCAATTGCCGCGTTTGATCGCCTGATCCAGCTCACCCTCGATTACGCCGGGGCATACTTCAACAAGGGCAATGCTCTGGTCAGTATGGGGCGATACGAAGAGGCGGTCGCCGCGTATGATCAGGCAATCAGGCTGGCTCCCAACGTGGCCGACGCTTATACCGCGAAAGGGCGCGCGCTGGAGTCTCTGGGCCGGGCGGACGAAGCGCAGAAAACCTACGCGGACGGGCGCATGTACGGCTACCAGAGGTGACGATTCCCCACACCAGAAGGCGGGGACTTCTCAGGGTTGCCCCTGACGGCTCCGTCCGAGCCAGCGTTCACCGGATGACCTATTTGGTGTATCTCAACAGAAGGCGAGAGAGCTTATCGTAGCCCTGCGCACGCTCATTGGGGAGCGTGACCAGAAAAGAAAACTTGTCAGCTAGGGGTTATACCCCTAGCTTTTGTTTTGCTCTGTTTAAAGGGTACATCTATGACATCACAGATCCTCGCTGTCAAGCCAGATCGTCACGGGCCCAGTATTGAGCAGTTCAACCTCCATATACGCCCCAAAAACTCCCCCCTCCACCTTGAGACCATAAGCAGCCAGTGCCGCATTGAAGCGCTCCACCAACGGTTCAGCCACTGCCGGAAGCGCAGCATCTGTAAAGCTGGGTCGCCGCCCTCTGCGCGTATCGGCATAAAGGGTGAACTGCGAGATGACCAGAACTTCTCCACCAATATCGAGCAGAGAGCGGTTCATCTTGCCTTCATCGTCACCAAAGATACGCAGATAGACTATCTTATCAGCCAGAGTCTTTACCTGAAGCTCGCTATCTTGCTGCCCGATTCCGAGCAGAACCAGAAGTCCCTGACCTATCTGGCCCACAACCTGTCCCTCAACAGTGACACTCGCCCGGCTCACTCGCTGTAATAACGCTCTCATATTCTGGTCCTAGAACTTTTTGTTTTCTCTAGTTTAGCACTGGCAAAGGGGCACCAGGAGAATAGATGCTCTGGAGAGTATCGAGGTTCCAACTACACACGCACATCACACACATCAAAAGCCTGTTTGAGTCCTGCAATCGGGTCGCCCTGCGGAATGAACTCCTGTCCAAGATAGCCCTGGTAGCCAGTTTCGAGAATAGCGCGGACGATGGGCGGATAGTTCAGCTCCTGCGTATCGTCAAGCTCGTGACGACCCGGGTTGCCAGCCGTGTGATAGTGCGCAAAATACGCGTGATGGTCGCGGATGGTGCGGATGATATCGCCCTCCATGATCTGCATGTGGTAGATGTCATAGAGCAGTTTCACACGCGGTGAATTGACCATCCGGCACACCTCTACTCCCCAGGCGGTGTGGTCACACTGGTAATCTTTGTGATCGACTTTACTATTGAGCAGTTCCATCACGAGCGTGACGCCAGCTTCTTCAGCGGCTCCCGCTACACGGCGTAATCCTTCAGCCGTGATCTCGGCCCCCACCCGGTCGTCCAGTCCTTCACGATTGCCACTAAAGACAATCACATTGGGGATGCCCCATTTCTCAGCCTGGTCAATGGTGGCACGTATCCTTTGCTCAAGATGCTCGTGATGCTCGCGCCGGTTGAGACCCTGCTCAATGGAAAGCCCTCCATTGGTAGAGACGATGGTCAACCCGTGCTCCTTGATCAGTGGCCAGTGTTCCGGCTTCACCAACTCAACGCCCTGATACCCAATGCCGGCTGCTGTGCGCAACAATTGCCGTGGCGTCATACCTGCCTTGTCAAAACACCACCAGGATAACGATTGTTTGATCTGACTCAAGCAGTTCCTCCTGTCAGGTGGGGAAGAAAGCTCTCCTCTCTTCCCTGATTACAACTTCACGTCGTCTTTCATCCGCGTGTTTGCAGATACTCCACCACCTGCTCATAGGCTTGCTGTAGCGCGAGAAAGTAGGCGTGGTGTCCACCGGCATCCGGGTGATAAAGCTTGGCCAGTTCGCGGTACTGAGCGTGTACCTCTGCGAGGTTTGCCCCTGCTTGCAGGTGGAGCAAGTTGTATTCTGCTTGCAAATGGGGTGGGATGTCCAGTTGCGCGGCTCTATTGCCTTGTTCGTGAAGAAGTGCCTGACTGGGCAGGAGCAGTTTCATGAATAAGTACGACGTATCGAAGTAGCACTCGATAAGCCTTATGAAAGTAGAAGGGATGGTTTCCAGAAACCCCTCCTTTTTGGATAAAAAGCGACCGCAAGGTCTTAAAAGTTCTTCTTTAATACCTATACGTTTGCTCGCCACAAAATGTTTCAAGCGACAGCTTGACATGCCGTTTGAGGCATCGTGAACCAGACTACTCAACGGCTTACCCGTTGTAATAACGCTCTCATACTCTTTTGTGCAGCCGCTCTTATCTATTCCTTTGTCTCAACACTCGTCTGCACTGCCACGGCCACGGCAATCGAAAACTCTGCCAGGTCCGCGATACTCACATCAAAAGCGCTGATGCCCAGCAGTTCTGCTCTGCGTTTGGCGTTGCCGTGCAAAGTAACCGTGGGGCGACCACTGCGCAACTGCACTACCTCCATCTCACGCCACGCCACCCCGTGGATGCCCGTCCCCAGCGCCTTACTGATAGCCTCCTTGGCGGCAAAACGACCTGCCAGCCGTGTCGCCTTCCCACGGCACTGCAACACCTCTCGCTCAGTAAAGACCCGCTTAAGAAAACGCTCGCCATGCCGCTCGTAAACCTTGCGCACGCGCGCCACCTCGATAATATCGATTCCAACAGCGACGTTGACGCCCCGTGGCGGACTGAGCGGAGCCGGCAAACCTGCCACCCCTGCAGGCCCAAACAGCCAGTCGGGTATAGCCATGCCCGGTTGCCTCACCAATGGCGTAAACAACAGCGGCAGGTCTTTCTCCTCCATACTCTTTCTCTCTCTATCTCCAGGGGTGGCCTGCTTCCTTTGCAATCATCCTTGCGCCAACTGCGGAATGCTGGTACTGTCTCCCGGCGGCAGCACCGAAGGTGCGGGGCCCGTTCCCCTACCCATACCGCGATAGATAAAGCCCAGTTGATTCATCTCCGTTGCTTCATAAATGTTACGCCCATCGATCAGCACGGGGCGCCGCATGGCACTGCGAATCTGTAGCATGTTCAGCGACTTGAATTCGTTCCACTCCGTCACCATCACCAGCGCGTCGGCGTCCTGCGCTACCTCGTAGGCGCTATCACAGAAGTTCACAGTCTCCATACGGATACCCTCTCGCTCCAAAGCCTCACGCCCGGTCTGCGTCGCCACCGGATCATAGACCTGCACTATCGCGCCCTGACTGGTGACCCAGCGAATGATATCCACCGATGGAGCTTCGCGCATATCATCGGTGTTGGGCTTGAAGGCCAGGCCCAGAATACCAATCGTGCAACCGCGCAGCGAACCAAGAATAGAAGTGAGCTTTGTCACGATGAGGCGGCGCTGGTCATAGTTAATATCCATCACGGCATTGAGCAGCTGTGGATGCAGCCCTGCTTCACCTGCCATGTGAGCCAGTGCGCGCACGTCCTTGGGGAAGCAGCTCCCACCATATCCCAACCCGGCGTCCAGGAAGGCCCGTCCAATGCGCTTATCGTAGCCCATACCCACGGCCACTTCTTTTACATCGGCCCCCAGGCGTTCACAAATCTGCGCTATTTCATTGATAAACGAAATCTTTGTTGCCAGGAATGCATTCGACGCGTACTTGATCATCTCTGCTGTATACAGGTCGGTAATCTGAATGCGCGTGCGCAAAGGCAAATACAGTGTAGCCACCTTGCGCGCGGCCTCCTGGTCTGACGAACCAAGCACGACACGATCTGGACTCTGGAAATCCAGCAGGGCAGACCCCTCGCGCAGGAACTCCGGGTTAGAGACAACGCTAAACGGCACATTTGGCCGCGCCAGGTTCTTGCGAACGATACGCGTCACCACATCGCCGCTCCCGACCGGAACCGTACTCTTATTGACAATGATGGCGTAATGATCGAGCTTCTCCGCGATACTGCGCGCCGCGCTCTCAACGTAGCGCATATCCGCTCCCCCCTGGCTTGTGCCGGTGGGAGTATTCACCGCGATAAAAATGAATTCGCAGTTATCCAGCCCTTCTTGATAGCTGGTCGTAAAACGCAGGCGCCCCGCGTTGACGTTGCGCTCCACCAATTCTTCCATACCTGGTTCATAAATAGGCAGTATACCTTGTTTGAGCAGCTCGATCTTCTCCTGCACAATATCAACGCATATCACCTGGTTGCCCAGGTCGGCAAAACACGTGCCGGTCACCAGACCTACATATCCTGTTCCAATCACACAAATGTTAGACACAATACATTACTCCTCTACAGTCACAAAAGGATTTTCATATTTCTCTTCTATAATAGTCGTCGGCGTTCCATGTCCGGGAAAAACGACGAGATCATCCTCCAGCGTATACAACTTATCCCGGATAGAGGTAACTATCTGCTCGAAGTCTCCTCCCGGGAGGTCTGTCCGTCCTATACTGCGATGAAAGAGCGTATCTCCACTGAACACACAATAAGGACGGCTGACCAGGCACACGCCCCCGGGAGTATGGCCAGGGGTATGTACAACCTCAAGTGTGAGCGTACCGAAAGCAAGGCGATCCCCCTCTTTCAGCAAAATATCCGGTTTTCTCTGTACCAGTGGAGACGAACGGCCGTACAACTTCGCCACCTGTTCGTCCGTATACATAATGGCATCATCAGGATGGATCGCTAGCGGCACGGGATAGACAGCACTCACCGCGTCAATCGCTCCAATATGATCGATATGACCGTGCGTATTAATAATATATTGAGGAATGAGCTCCAGTTCTTGAATTCTTTGCAGAATACGTTCCGCCTCATCCCCCGGGTCAATAATAACCGCGTGGTGCGTTTGAGGACAGGCGTAAAGGTAACAATTCTCCTGGAAAACGCCAACCGTCACACAAGCAATGATTGGCATTGCATTTCCTGGCTCCTCTTTATCAGTGTCAGGCATAGTGTCTTTTCTCTCCCCTGATAAGCGACCCCCAGCCGGGTGCACAACAGCCGCTCCAAACACAATTTGGTACATTATAGCATAGGGATGAACAGTAGGGATATCTTTCCTACTTGCAATAGGAAGAAATATATGGTACAGTTAGAACATAAGTTCTTAAGTGACTAAAAATACCTTATGCACGTCCAAAAACTAGCATGCTAATAGTCCTATGCTGGAGTAAAACATCGTGTACGATTGAGTATAGTGATTATTAACAAACTTTTTATATCAACCCCTGGACTCAAGAGAATAAAAAAGGTATAATGGGTAGAAGGCGTGTCTTAACTCGTCGTGCTGCATTGCAACCGATCTAAGCTTCATGAAGAGTAGAGGTATTTATGTCAAAGGATCAATTCGAACGAAAAGCTTATCGGCGAAGTCCTGGCCGGCAATATGATTATGATCCACTAAACAGCCAGAACCGTAACGGCTCTGGCTCCGGATCGACTCAAAATAGACGAGGAGACGCCTCTCAAGCAGCCGACCGCTGGCCCTCAAATGGAGAAGCCAGCCGTCGCACCAGTGGACCACTTGCGCCCAGACCCAATCCCCGCCGGACTCGACAATTACTCAGGCAAAGCATTATCGCCAGCAAATATCAATCAACCACGCTCCCGGAAGAAGGCGTGGGACAGGATTACGGTGAATTAGACGACGAGCAATATGCGAACGAAGATGAACAGCTCGACTATCAGGCCCCGGAAGAATCAAGTGACGATGCGCTTTATACGAACCGCTATCGTGTTCGCTATGAAGGAGCGCCCCATGCAGGTGCATATCGCCCCACCCAACTGCCGCCATCACGACAGTATATCGAAACAGGCGAAGACGAAGAAGCGGACGAGTGGAATGATTTCGATCCTGTCGACCCTGACATCGGTTACGAAGACCCATTCGATCAACGCGAGGTGAATGCACAAAATCCCCCGCTGAGATCACCGGCCCCTCGCCCCCGCATAATCACTCGTCGTTTGCCGGAACCGCGCTATGACTATCCAGAGGAATATGACGAATACGAAGAGGACGAGTACGTAGATGAGCCTGAGGAGCGCCCGGCGCGACCACGTCCACGATCACGACCGCGACCCAGGAGAAAATCCAAAAAGGGCGGACTCACTCGCCGCAAATTACTGGTGGGAGCTGGTGTAGTAGCCGTCGGTGGCCTCGCCGCCTATGAATTAGGTCCGAAGATTCCCCAGGCCCTTCACGATGCCGGAACAAACATCGAACATCAAATTGAAGATGCCTACAATAAAGGCCTGGCCGCCGGCGCAGAGGCCGTACGCAAAGAGTTCATTGCGACGCTGACCAACATGGAAGGTATCTCCCTTACGGGAGCAAGCAATGCCGCGAGGTTGACCCGTCTTGCCTACGACGCTTTTGTCTCGCCCGTGGTCAACCTCGCGGCAACCGTCACAGGTGATTTTCTCAATATCACCCTCAGAACGCTTATTCAAGGACGAGGGTGGCTCGCCAGGATTAACCAGGATAACGATACGCTTGCGGCACTTCAGACAGTCCTCGAAACCTGGTCAAAACGGGTCAAAGAAGTGCCTAAAGAGTGGCAAACCATCGCCGACTCCGATCTCGACGCCGCACAAGCCTACCTGCGGGCGCTCCAACGCAAAATACAGGAAGAACAGGCCAAGGTAAATAATCCTCAATCAGGCATACCCACAAATGTTCCCAAAGCGCCAGGAACGCCAACACACTAATATTCAGCCAGTTAAAAAAGCGTCAAACTGTATGAAGTAGGGGCCGATTTATCGCGCCCACAGCCGATTGATCGGCCTGCTGGCATAGCCGATCAATCGGCCGTGGGCGCGATAAATCGGCCCCTACACATGTTCTTCGCCCGCTTTCCAACAACTTTTTCATACACCCCTTAACCCACAAGCCCTTGACGTATCTCATCTAAGAATCTATCATATAATTGCCTTCATAACACAGGTGGCTAGCTGGGCGTTTTCAACCTCATCACACAACATATTGTACCGTAACAGCAATGTATCGTTGCTGTTATACAAGGAAAGAGAGGTTTCATCTTATCTCGTTTCGTAGCTCCAAAATCACATACACAAAGCAACGAAAACGCTCATAATTACGGCACTTCTCTATTCATCATCTGTAGCCTCTGACCCTGCGCCAGCCACCCGGTATAGCCCCCCGGCTATGGCCTCGGCTACAGACATTTCTTTAGGAGGAAAGACGCATATGGCAACAACTGCCGAGAGTGGAAGCGGTGAGGTCCTACGTTCTGAACGCATTGCTGCGGGTATTCTCCCCAAAGTCTTAAACACATTTGACATGGTAGCCATCTTCGTTGCAATTGTCCTATTTATCAGCAACTCAGCCGTCATGGCAGGGGGTGCTGGCCCGGCCGCCTACATCTACTGGGGCCTGGGATTCATTACCTTCCTCATCCCAGGTGCCATCGTTACCGGCCAACTTGGTCTCATGTTTCCAGGCGAAGGCTCCATCTACGTCTGGACGAACAAAGCGTTTGGAGCCTTCCTGGGTTTCTTCGCTGGCTTCTGCGCGTGGTGGCCAGGCGTGCTCGTGATGATCGCCACAGGCGATGCTGTCGTCTCACTAATCCAGCAGCTCAATAGCAACTTTTTGACCGAGCCATGGCAGCAAGGCGTCGTCATTATCGCCGTCATCGCCTTCTCCTTTGTATTGTCCATCCTACGCTTCCGTGTCACACAAAACTTCGTCAACATTGTCTTCGTAGCCTATGGCGGCGCTATTCTCCTCATCGGTCTCGCCGGCCTGCTCTCGCTTGGGCACCCTGCTCCAGTCGATTACTCGCCGCACGCCTGGTCTCTCAACTGGGGCAACGCCACCTTCTATGGCACCGTCATCCTGGCTCTCCTCGGTATTGAGGTCCCCCTCAACATGGGCGTGGAGATTACCCATCCACGCTCGATAACACGCTATCTTCTCTGGGGATCAGTGGTAGTCATCGCCGCCTATCTCATAGGCACATTTGGCGTCATGGTTGCCGTCCCCTTAAAAGATCAAGGCAGCCCATCGGCTATCGCTGAAGCCGTAACGCTGGGGTTTGGCCCCGCGGGAACTGTGCTGGGCTGGCTCGTCAACGTCATCTTTATCGGTTTCTTCCTCTTCAATACCGCTGTTTATAACTACTCGTTTGGTCGCTTGCTCTTCGTCTCCGGCCTGGACCGTCGTATGCCGGCAGTCATGAGTAAAGTGAACGCCAACAGGGTGCCGTGGGTTGCCGTACTCGTGCAGAGCATCATCTCAGGGGTCTTCACCGTGCTGGCCTTCATCATAGCCCCCTACTCTCTCAGCACAGGCTTTAAGCCAGCCGACCTATCCACGATTGTTTATGTCATCCTGCAGGCAGCGGTTACCGTCATCTGGTGCGTCTCGATGGTGATCCTTTTCATCGACGTGATCATCATCCGCTACAAGTTTCATGAAACCTTTACCCGCGCACGCCTGGCGCCGGACTGGGTATTCTATCTCTGTTCGCTTTTCGGACTTGTTGCAAGTGGCGTCGGAGTCTATGTAATCTTCACCGGCCCCTGGACGCCGCTGCTCAGCAAAACGGTCTGGATCTGGTGGATTGGCGGCATCGCCGTCCTATCGCTACTCATCGGCGCATCCCTCTTCTTCATTGGTCAAGCCACCATCAAAGGTGACGTCTCCGATGAAGAAGTTATCAACAAAGTCACCAGTTAAATGTAGGGGCGGGGGTGGCGTGGATGTGGGGAGGGGACGCTTGCGTCGCCCTGGGAGGAAGGGGAAGGCTCGTAGGACCAGGATGGGGGCGACGCAAGCGTCCCCCTCCCGCCATCCCAACCACTCCCACCCCTACGGCTTGACGGCTCACAATAGCCTACTTCAGGGGTTTGCGATACTAAAAAACCCAATGTTGTATCGTACCCCTGTCCATTTTGATCTTTATCTAACAGGTTATCTGTTACAATTCACGAGGTACAGTACACGTGGTAGGCAGCAGCGATCAACAATTACTACGCATAGACGACCTTGCCCACGAAACAGGAGTGCCAAGTAGAACTATCCGCTTCTATAACACCCAGGGACTGCTTCCACCACCCATCATGCAAGGACGCGTGGCCCATTACAACCAGGAGCACCTCCTCGTTCTCAATATCATCAAAGAGCTCAAAGAGCAGCAAAATTTACCCCTCGAGGTCATCAAACAATTGCTAGAGATACGCGCCCAACAAGGTGACGTAGAAATGAACCTCGCACTTAAGCAGCGACTCCTGCGCCCCCTGACCTCCAGCGGCCAGGATGTGAAGCTCACCAAAGAAGAATTGATGCAACAAACCGGGGCTACAAAGGAACAAATAGATGAACTGGCACGCCAGGGACTGCTCTTCCCCGTCGCCATAGAAGAATCGCAACTATTTACAGGAGACGATGTATTGCTGCTCCAACTCTATCAACGTCTTACCCGGCTCGGCTTACCGCCAGCTCTACCTTCATTGATCCGCTTCCAACTGCGCCAGCTAGTCCGCAGCGAACTGGCTGCCTATGAACAGCACCTGTTTGGACGGTGGCGCGCAAATGGCCTGCCGCCAGAGCAGCAGGCCACGCAATTCGAAGAAGTGCTCACCCTCACCGACACCCTCATCTCCGTCCTTCACCGCAAATTGCTCTACCGGGTATGACCGCACTCATCGATTCTCAGCTATTATTTCCTGGCTATCAGATGCCGCCCCATCCTCTCTTACCTTACCAGGTGCCACCTCATCCTCACGTGAGGCATTTGCTGCGTCACCCTCATCCCCATGCCCTTCTGCCGTTGTCTCTTTCACGTCCCCAGACCCGCTCCCCTCAACCTTCCCCTCTTCCACTCCCCTTTTCTCCCCAGCCTTCTCTACCTTTTCTACGTTCTCCCTATCATCCTCAACCGCCGGTTTTTGCGGAATCCCGTAGGTCGCGGCAACCTCACCTGCCGGTATCGGTTTAGAATAGCGCAAAACCAGGTATGTAACAGGAAGCAAAATCACCAGCACCACCAGCGAAGTCCACTGCGCCTGTTTCAAACCCCAATTCAAGCCCAGGAAACTGACAATCAGATTATCGCGCACAAAGAAAAGCAAAAATTGCGTAATGGCGTAGCCAAAGAGGTACACCAGCATCAGAATGCCCGGTCGCCTGACGCGCCACGCGATGAAGAACATCAAGCCCAACATAAGAATATTGGTCAGTAGTTCATAGCCTGCGGCAGGCTGAACAGGCACATTACACGTGGCGGGATTCAAACACGCCCAGCTATGGGGATTCTGGTAGACCGTTGACCACGGTAACGTGCTGCGATACCCAATAATGTCGCCATTGATCAGGTTGCCAATACGCCCAAAGATCTGTCCCGCCGCGGCAAACAGGACGCCCGCGTCAAGCAGCACCAGGGGATTGATACGCTCTCTGCGCGCCCGCCAGATCAGCGTAGGAATCACCAAAAAGATAGCGCCATAGAACGCCATCCCCCCCTCCCACGTCGCCAGGATATGCTGTGGTTGCGCGAGGTAATACGAAAACAGGTCTGGCTGCTGTATCACGAAGTACAGGCGCCCTCCTATAATGCCGGCAAGGATACACCACCAGAGGATACGATATACCGCCGCCTGCGTAATCCCCTTGCGCGTAGTATACCCTCGCACGATGCGCAAACCCAGGATAATAGCCACGGCATACATCAGCCCATACCAGCTCAGCACGAACGGCCCTATGCGTACAATAGCCGGGTCAATATTAATATAAATATAGGGTGGACCAATACGCAGCCACCCCCAATCAATCACATAGCTCGTAAGCGCCGGTATAAAAGCCATAACGTACTCCCATCCCTCTTAATCAGATTAAACAGAACTAATACGAAACTTCGTTTCCTATAATAGTATTCCTTAAGCATAAGTGCAAGTGTTTAAAAAGAGATATTTGTCTCCAATTGTTCAGATTAATTGATGGTCAGTATGTCGCTCCAGCGCGTTGTAAAGTGCCCTGAAAGCCGGGATTGCCGCATTTTCCAGGGGCGAGTGATGCCCTGCACCGCGAAAAAAAGGGTATCACGGCCATACATCTTGTTGATCGCATCAATAAGATACATCAGCCGGGCCTGCTTATAGTAGTCATACAACGAAAATTCACTGAAGAGATCAGGTTGTACGCCATCTTGCGGGATAATTTTCGTGAGAAAAACTCCCGCCTTCTTGTAGTTGTAGCCGTCTCTATACATGGCTCTCAAGCCTTTGAGCGCGTAACGTATCAGCTCGGGGGTAAATGCCGTTGGGTAGGGGATACGCTGTGAGAAGGAATTGGAGTATTGCGGGGTGTCCTTCAAGGCGTTTGTGCGGATAAATACCGTGATACAGGATGTGAGAGAGTCCTGGCTCCGTAATTTTTCAGCGGCCCTGGCCGTGTATGTCGCGATGATCTCTTCAAGCTCTTCCAGGCGTGTGACATCCCTGCCAAAGGATTTGGAACACATAATGCCCTTCTTAGCAGGCCGTTCCGCTTCAAGGGGAATGCACGCTGTTCCTCGTAGCTCTAAGACGATGCGCTCTCCTACCACGGTGAGATAGCGCCGGATCCACTTTTCGTCGGCGTATTTGAGGTCTTTCGCGCTCAAGATGCCGTGATTCATGAGGAACAGGCTGTATTTAGAGCCGATCCCCCACACGTCTTCAATGGCTACCTTCGCTAACATTTCATCTGTTGCTTGCTCTGACAGCGCGGTAACGTCTAACACTCCCTCATAGCGCGCATCATTTTTCACGATTTCATTGGCGACTTTTGTCAGGCACTTTGTAGATGCAATGCCAACACTGACGGGGATGCCGGTAAATTGAAGCACCCTTGCCTTGATGGTGCGCCCAAATTCCGACAGATCATCGATGATTTGTTCTGACAGGTCAAGAAACGCCTCGTCAATGGAATAGACTTCGAGCCTGGGGGAGAACTGAGATAAAACCTTCATGACCCTGGCGCTCATATCAGCGTACAGGGAGTAGTTACTCGAAAAGATCTGGATGTTGTGCTTTCTGATAAGCTCCTCGCACTCAAAAATAGGCTGGCCCATTTTGATGCCCAATTTTTTAACCTCGTTACTCCTGGCAACGACGCATCCATCATTATTGGAGAGGACGATAACGGGCCTCGCACGCAGCGATGCATGAAATACTCGTTCGCAGGAGACATAGAAGTTATTGCAATCGACCAGCGCATAGATTTTCTTTCTCATACCACCTTATGAATGCAATAGGTGACCACGCCCCAGACGGAAAAATCGGTTGTGTCGGTGATCTGTATTGGTTGGTAGAGGGGGTTTTCTGGAACAAGGTAAAGCGCACCATCCCGTTGAGAAAGCCGTTTCACCGTAAATTCCCCGTCCAGGTGGGCAACGACAATGGAGTTATGCCCAGGCTCCCTGGCTCGATCAACCACGATGATATCACCATGACAGATAGCGGCGTTCATCATGGAGTCACCGGAGACTCTGACATAAAATGTGGCCGCCGGGTGAGCAATCACGAGTTCATTCAAGTCAAGCGCCGTCTCGACATAATCGTCGGCTGGCGAGGGGAAGCCGCATGAGACGCGCCAAAGAAATAGAGATAAGCGATGGTCGTTCATAAAAATCCCCGCCTGCACATACCCCTGACATTCATGCAGGGGTATGTGCAGGCGTTCCTTGATGGGGGGAGAGCCGGGGAACGGCCCCAGCTGCCTGGACAACTGCATAGTTGTAGCCGTCCCCGCGCTGGAGTACCGTGCAGTACTGCGCGGGGATGGAATCGACGTCAGCGATGCGGAAGAACTTGCTTTTTCTGACCGCGACCCGTCCTTTGTGCGTTCCCTGGGCTTTGTACGGTGGGGGAACTACCGCCAGCACGAGATCCCCCGTTTGCAACCCGTTCACCTGTTTCTGCCGCATGAGATAGCCTCGCGGGAAACCGTGTTTGCTAAAGAGCGTCCGACAGTACTGGCCTCGCCCGCTGGCACTGATCTGCAGGGTGCTCAGGCTTGCGGCATCCACCCCGGCGAGATCGCCCACACACAGCGCGTCGAGCGCATGCGTCTTCGGGAGGCCAAAACGCGCCCGATTCCAGTGGGTGCGCCCCCCACTCCAGCTGGTGAGGGGCACGCAAAGCCCTCTGAGTTCGTCCATCAGGGCGTGGCGGGTGGCATTCACTGCCGCCGCATCGCGCAGAGAGGCTTTCGCTTGTGCTTCCACTTCCGGATGTCCCCACTCTGCCGCTGTCCGATTGCCTTTCTCCACATTGCAGTCGTGGCAGGAGAGCACGAGATTGGACACGCGGTCGGAGCCGCCTCGACTCTTGGGCAGCAGGTGGTCGATCTCAAAGGGAACATTGGTTTTGCCGCAATAGACACATCGATAGCCGTATTTCACGAGCACATACGCCCGGACCTCCCACCCCACGAGTTCGCCACGTTGGTAGTGCACTCCCGCGATCTCTGGATTCTGGAGCAGTTGCATATCGAAGCGGACACATTCGACATCGATGCGCGTCATCGGTGCCCACTGGCGATATCTGCTTGCCCAGCTGAGCACGTTGCTCAGACGCGAGCGGAGGCAGGGTGGGAGCCACCCTTGAGAACGGCTCCGGTTCTCGAAGCGTGGCTTGCGATAGCGCAGGTGAGCGCTCCGCCTCCGTCGACGGGCACGCACCCGCTTTCCCATCGCTTCATGAACCTGCTCGCCGCGGTGGCGGATTTCGGCGAGGTGGAGCGCGTGGTGCACCTCGCCGTCTCCGGCGTGCTCGACGCGAGCCAGAGCCATCCCGGTGCACTTACTGCCCGGATCGACCTTCAGCACAAGGGGCTGGAGATCGCTCTCTTGCACACAGCGATCTTTGAGGCGAATGATGAATGGTGACACGCGATGCACGACCGCTCTTCCACGCTTGAGCAAGAGCCGCGCCCTTTTCGGGCTGCACGGCATCAGCGGTTTCTTGTGTTTGTCGAGCACAAAGACCATACGAGTTTCCCCTTTCGGGCCCTTTACAGGGCGGTGTGACGTGTCTGGAGCGGCATTTCCGGACATCTCCCCTCGCCAAGGTTGCATCGGCTTGTTCAGCTCTGCGCACCACCCGGACTCCTGACGGGCTTTTAACGACAGAGCGGCAGGGCTCCGAACTGAGGAAGCATTCGGAGGTGCCATGGCCGATCCAACGGAGCGCCCGCACCTGGCTGCCTACGCCATTGGACGCTGAGGCTGGACACTACGAGCCTGCTTTCGCAAGCTCATCCCCTTCTAAGGGATGGAGTTCGTGACACTCTCTTCTCTTGCGCGGACGACACCAGCGTGTGGGAAGAGCAACGCAAAAAATAGGTAGGCCATCCGCGCATGGTAAAAATAGGGATAACTCAGAACGGAAGTTCTAATTTATCTTAAAGAGAGTATACCCAACTTTGAGCAAGCAGTCAATATTATTTAGGGGCAAAAAGGGGAGTGAATAATGTACCTAGAACAAATGAACGAAAAATGGTATTGATTTTGCGCAGAAGAGGGGAAGATAAATTTACTGATATAGGTGATATATCAGATATATCACCCGTGGAGGAGGAAACTGAGCCCAACGCCGGCCAAAGTTCCGATGGTGACAACTGCGAGAAATTCAAGGCCGGCACGTACAGCGCCTTTGTGTGTGTACCTGGCTTTGATTGCTCCCAGTACGAGGGCGGTAAGGGCGGTGAGCCCATAAGCCCACCAGCGAGCTTGTGGCAGAGAAAGTATGACTGGTATAGCCGGAATGAGCCCGCCGACCACAAAAGAGATGCCAATCTGGATGCCTTGTAGCCATGGGTTGATGTGCTTGTCTTCTACTACGCCCAGTTCATCATGAACCATTGCCCGGAACCATCGTTCGTCATTGGCAGTTAGATGGCCGACTACGCGGTCAAGTAGCGCGCCGCTAAAGCCTTTGTCGCGGTAGATCGCGCGTAGTTCGGCACGCTCTTCCTCTGGCTCGTGCTTAATTTCGAAACGCTCGGTGGCAATGCGTTGATCAAGTACTTCTTTGGCGGTGCGAGCGGAGAGGTAGCCACCAAGCGCCATTGAGATGCCTCCTGCCAGCACTTCGCCGAGTACGATAAGTATCAGGTTAGCGTGCGCTGCTGTACTGACGGCCATAATAAACACAAGCGTTGTGACGAGGCCGTCGTTGAGTCCAAACACGATCTCGCGCAGCCAATCACCCCTATGCGGGTGCTGCTCATTGATCTGCTCCATGGCTACCCTTTCTTCTTTCACTCTTCCCTGTAAGAATTTTCTCGCAGGCATGATAGCATATCCCCCGCGCTGTTGCAAAACGCTCCATCTTGACTAACCAATCACGTCCCTCAGTCGATTAAATTGCTCCATCTCAGAGACGACGGGGAAGATAAGCAGTTCGTCCAGGCCGATATCAGCAAAGGCCTGTATATCAGCCTTGAGCGCCTGGGGTGAAGAGATAACGCTCTTTGAGATCACTTCCGCTCGTTGATCTCCCAGGTAGCTGTAGTAGCGTCGTAAGCTTGCGGCGGCGCGCTCGAGCGCGGCGGGGCCGAAGGCATATTCTATACTGCTGACGAGGCGTGGCTTGCCGGGGCGGCCTGCCTCCTTCCATGCTTCTACAACCATGTGCAATACCTGGCGGCGAGTGGATGGGTCGCTTGCTCTGCCCAGTACAAAACCATCTCCCCAGCGAGCAACACGCTGGATCGCGAATGGTGTGTAGCCACCGATCAACAGTTCAGGTCCTCCCTGGCGAGCCGGTAACGGCCCTACTGGACCAGCAGTATCATCCACTGGCTGGCCGGACCAGATGCGCTTCATGAGAGTGAGCTGTTCCTCGAAGCGCTTCCCTCGATCGTTAAACGATGCCGGGGCCGCGTGAAAATCATCGGCTCGCCCTCCTACGCCCACGCCGAGGGTCAGGCGCCCACCGGAGAGGGCATCGAGGCTGGCCGCCTGTTTGGCCAGAATGCCGGCGGTGCGCAGCGGTGCGATCACCACTGAAGTCATCAAGCGAATGCGCCCGGTAATACCGGCAACCGCTGCCAGTGTAATAAGTGGTTCATAGTTGCTGTAAACGAGGCGGTCGATGATGCCAAGGCTGGAGAAGGGGCCGGCATCGGCTCGCCTGGCCCAATCTAACATGAAATCTGTGCTTACACCCGGGTCTGTAGCTGGTAGACCAATGCCAATTTGCATAATGTCCTCCAATTTATAGAAAAGTGGCGAGAAAACCCCGAAGTCTTCAGCTTCGTGGATGAATCGCCCGTCTTTTAGCCCTGGTTGGCAATGGAGTGACGAATAGCCTCTTGACTTGCAAAGAACAATCTGACTTTGCCCCAATCTCCTCAACTATCCTTTTCGTCTCATTTCCGTAGAGCGCTAACAGCTTTTTCCGGTATTTGCAGACAAATATCAGGTGATAGAAGATGAGAAATTGAGCATGGTTCTTTGTATCATCATCCATGATGAACGGACACTTACCCTCTTCATCTTGTCGAACTTCGGAATGGGTTTCAATGCCACTTTGTGGCCAGCAATATCCATCAGGATCGCATAGCCTGTAGCCATCCTACCTTTGATGAAATACTCCTGACCGAAGTAACGCACTTTGTCGAACTTACGGAAGCCTCCAATCTTGCCCGTATTGATGCGTTGCTTGCTGCGAATGCCTTTGGTCTGTTGGAACTCGCCATCGGGGACACAACGTTTTGTGATCGCTGCTGTTGTTTGAAAGGTTGGTCTCTGCCCTCTGGTTGCAATCACCGTGGCATCAAAGATATGTTCTTTTGGCAGGCTCCATACCTGGCGATGCTCTTTCGTGACAAAACCCCAGGTTTGCTCAGCCTGAACCCGCTTGAGCAATTGCATGCGGATGCTGTTCATCTGGGTGGCGTGCAGAAGCGTTCCCTTTCTCTTCCCTGTTTGTTTGAGCGTGATCGTTCCAGCGTGGAGGCTATCATGACAAGTTTGACACAGCGTCAGTAAATTCGCTTCTTCATCGCTTCCATGCTCACTACGGAAGACGATGTGATGTACCTCTAATCGTTGATCTTTCGACTTCCCTCTACACTGTTGACAGAGGTAGCCATCTCGCGTGAGCACATACGCTTTGGTATTGGCGTAGCCGTAGTTCACTCCGTGTTGGTACAGCCATTTGTTTTCTAACACTGTGGGGTTCTTCAGGGCATGAGGATCAAACGTTCCTGTTTCAAGCACAATGGATTGAATTGGCACGAGCTCCTGCACAAACCGGATTTCTCGCAGATGCGCTTCAATTTTGCTGGTCATCGTGGGGGAAAATCGCCCCGTCTTGATCGAATTTCTTCTGTTTAACCAGCGAGCAGGCCGATATCTTGTTTTCCGTTGACGACGATTTCGGCGAATTGCGGCCCGTTCCTTCATGGTTTGGACAATATCGTTGCGCACTTCCACTTCTGAGAGATACAGAATGTTTCCTCTCTCATCAGAAACGGCAGAGCCAATGACAGAGCTGCCCGTATCTATGCCCAAGGTCAATGGTTGGGTGTAGGCGTCCTCTGGCTGAGAAAGCAGCTTGATGGTAAAAGGGGTACGGCGTACCACCTTTGCTTTTCCATGCTTGAGTAACAAACGAGCAATCGCACAGGAGCAGGGCATGAGAGGCACCCTGTCCGACGAAAGCACATAGACTCTATTCATAACGACGATTCCTTTCGGAAAAATGCTCCGCTTGCGCGGGTTGTGCGTATCTCTTCGCTGTCACCACGAAGAGAATCCGGCCTCATCTCGACACTGTTCAAGCGGCTTTTGCGTCAGCATCACCGAACCTTCCCTCAGTTCTTCTTAAACACAGGCGACAGAGCAGCGGTCTGATGCGTCAACCGAGGGTGTCATGACCGCTCGAACGCTGCCACCATTTCTGCTGGCGAGTCTGGTGAACTCAGGCTTCCGAAGAAGCCACGAGGTCTTTAGCCTCGTGGTAGTTCACTCCCTGTACTTTCGAGTCTATCTTTAGAACATATTCAGATCAAATTCTTTGTAACCGTTTCCTTTTTCTACAACAGGCATGAGTTATCCGTAACACGTTCAGCTACACAGTCGTAACAGCAAGGGGGTCGCATACGACGAGCGAAGGGTGACGGATTTCTTCCAGCCATTGATGTAGAGCTTGCCTGAGTCCGTCAGGCGATGGAGGTCTGTGTGCGGCGGAAACAGCGGAACCGCGCCGTACGCGATATACGGGTACGGCTTGACTGAG
>WNGJ01002582.1_pt1 | contig 18395 bp, 11 predicted proteins | sample 5400611 | NCBI WGS metagenome assembly WNGJ01 (sample SAMN13153375, study PRJNA577476) | soil metagenome | isolation source: 40 cm soil or saprolite under Garry oak tree replicate 1 | place: USA:California | collected 2016-06-15 | reverse complement strand
TGTCGCTGAAGGTCCAGGACAATGCTTGGGTGGCCCTTCGCTGTGGAGGCGCATCGTACAAGCTCGTGGGACTGGGCGCGGCCGATTTCCCCGCCGTCTCCAGTGGTGAAGCGGCGGCGTGGATCACTCTCGATGGCAAGCTCCTCCGGGACATGCTCGCTCAGACGACCTTCGCCATCTCCCACGACGAGAGCCGCTATGCCCTGAACGGCGTCCTCTTCGCCGTGCAGGAGCGGGAGATCCGGCTCGTGGCCACCGACGGCCACCGGCTGGCCCTGGCCGTGAGGCCGCTGGCCGGGGCGGGCGGGCAGGTCTCGGGCATCGTCCCGCGCAAAGCCGTGCAGGAGATCGCGCGCGTGGTGGGCACGGGCGAGGATGTCCAGGTCGCGATCAGCGAGAACCAGTTCATCCTCCGGATGCCCAACGTCCTTCTCCTGGCGCGGCTCATCGAAGGCGCCTTTCCGAACTACGAGCAGGTGGTGCCAAAGGCCCATCCGCATCGGGTGACGGTAGGGCGCGCCGCCGTCATGGCGGCGCTACGCCGCGTGTCTGTGCTCTCGGAGGAGCGGACCAAGCCGGTCAAGTTCACCCTGTCGCCCGGGCTCCTCAAGCTCACGGCGTATAGCCCGGATTTTGGCGAGGCAGAGGAGCAGATCGAGGTCCAGTACAGCGGGGAGGAGATGACGATCGGGTTCAATTCGCGCTATGTGCTCGACGCGCTGGGCGCGCAATCCGCCGAGCAAATCGTGATGGAATTGAAGGACGGTTTGAGCCCCGGAGTGATCAAAAGCTTCGAGGAGGAGGGGTCTCTGTGTGTTATCATGCCTATGAGAATTTGACATTCTCATGGGGGCCGACAACGGGTGCTCATCCAGTGGATTTCGCTCGAAAATTTCCGTAATTATCGCACCCTCACGCTCAGCCCTGAACCGACGCTCAATGTTGTGAGCGGTCCGAACGCCCAGGGCAAAACCAACTTCCTCGAAGCTCTTGGCGTCCTTCTCATTGGACGCTCTTTTCGCGGTGCCAAGGCGGCTGATCTCGCGCGCTGGGACGCGCCCGCCGCCTCGCTGGCGGGCGAGCTCGCGCGCGGCGAGGTGACGCGAAGCCTCCGCCGCGAATTGAGTCGTCGCGAGGACGGTGGGTGGGTCGTGACGGGCGAGGGGTGTCCCTGGGCTCGCGCCATTCCGTTCGGCTGGCAAGATCTCGGGATCCTCTATGGCAGTCCCCAGGCGCGTCGGAATTTCCTCGACGGTTTTGCGGGCAAGCTCCAGCCGGCGCATCTCACCGCCCATGCGCGGTATCGCCGGATCCTGGCGCGCCGGAATCATCTGCTGCAGCGAGGCGGCGGGGAGATCGAGCCCTGGGACGAGCAATTGGCCATCGTGGGCCTCGAGATCCTGGCCCGGCGCCGGGCAGCCGTGGCGCTTCTCGACGCAGAGGTCCGGCGCCTCTATCCCGAGCTGTCCGGGCGGGAGCAAGAGGTGCGGCTCGAGTATCGCGGCAGCCTCGAGACGGCGGCGTCGGTCGAGCGATTCCGCGAGGCCCTCGAGCGACGTCGCGCCGAGGAGCTGCGCCGCGGGCTCACTCTCGTGGGACCGCACCGTGACGATCTCCTCGTCGAGCTCGACGGGCGTGACATGCGGAGCTTCGGATCTCGGGGCCAGCAGAGACTGCTCGCCCTGGCGTTGCGGCTGGCCGAGGCTGGCCCCGTCGAGGCTGCCGTGGGCAGCCCGCCCGTGCTGCTGCTCGATGACGCGCTCTCCGAGCTCGATCCCCAGGCTCAGGAGCGCGTCTTGCGGCGGGTCGCGCGAAGCGGCCAGGTGTTTCTGACCACTGCGGAAGCGTCGCTGCCCGACGCGGGAACGGCCGCCTGGTGGAACGTTCAGGAAGGACGAGTGTCCGAGATGACGGGAGTGTCCGTGAGAGAGGTGGCATGAGCGCCGAGACCTATACGGCGAGCGACATCAAGGTTCTGGAGGGCCTCGAGGCCGTCCGGAAGCGCCCTGCCATGTACATCGGCGACACGAGCGCCTATGGCCTGCATCACCTCGTGTACGAGGTGGTGGACAACTCCGTCGACGAGGCGATGGGCGGCTTCTCCGACAGCATCAAGGTCATCCTGCACTCGGACGGCTCCTGCTCCGTCGGCGACAACGGACGCGGCATCCCCGTGGACACCCACAAGGAGACGGGCAAGTCGGCGGCCGAGGTCGTCCTCACCGTGCTCCACGCGGGCGGCAAGTTCGAGCATTCCGCCTACAAGGTTTCCGGCGGCCTCCACGGTGTCGGCGTATCGGTCGTCAATGCGCTCTCTGAATGGCTCGAGCTGGAGATCCGCCGTGAGGGCAAGGTGTGGACCCAGCGCTACGAACTCGGTGTGCCTCAGGGCGACCTCGCGCCTGGAGAGAAGACCTCCAAGCACGGCACGGTCATCCGCTTCAAGCCGGACAGCAAGATCTTCGAGGAGACCTCGTTCTCCTTCGACACGCTCTCCAACCGGCTCCGCGAGCTGGCCTTCCTCAACAAGGGGCTCAAGATCGTCATCGAGGACGAGCGCGACGAGCGCTCGCACACCTTCCTCTACAAAGGCGGCATTATCGAGTTCATCAAGCACCTGAACCAGAACAAGACGCCCGTCCATCCGAAGGTGCTCTTCTTCGAGGGCAAGAAGGACAATATCGAGGTCGAGGTCGCCCTGCAGTACAACGACGGGTACCAGGAGAGCCTCTTCTCCTTCGCCAACAACATCAACACGCGCGAGGGCGGCACCCACCTCACGGGCTTCCGCGCGGCCCTGACCGGCCAGATCTCGAGCTATGCGCAGGCGCAGGGCTACCTGAAGACCTTCAAGGGCGCCGTCACGGGCGACGATGTGCGCGAGGGGCTGACGGCGGTCGTCTCCGTCCGCATCCCCGATCCGCAGTTCGAGGGGCAGACCAAGGCCAAGCTCGGAAACTCCGAGGTGAAGGGTCTCGTCCAGCAGATCGTCAACGACCGGTTGGCCGAGGCCTTCGAAGAGGACCCGACGACGGCGCGCAAGATCGTCGACAAGTGCGTGCGGGCCGCCCAGGCGCGCGAAGCGGCCCGCAAGGCGCGCGAGCTCACGCGCAAGGGTGGCCGGGACGACGAGGGGCTGTCGGCCAAGCTGGCCGATTGCTCGGAGCGCGACCCGCAGTTCCGGGAGCTCTTCCTCGTCGAGGGCGACTCCGCGGGCGGCTCCGCCAAGCAGGGGCGGGACAGGAAGACGCAGGCCGTCCTGCCTCTCCGCGGCAAGATCATCAACGCGGAGAAGGCGCGCTACGACAAGGTGCTCTCGCACCAGGAAATCCGGCTTCTCATCTCGGCCCTGGGCACCGGCATCGGCCCCGAGGAGTTCGACCTCGCCAAGCTCCGCTACCACAAGGTCATCCTCATGACGGATGCCGACGTGGACGGCGCGCATATCCGGACCCTTTTGCTCACGTTCTTCTTCCGGCACATGGTGTCGATCATCGAGGCCGGCCGGCTCTTCATCGCCCAGCCGCCGCTCTTCAAGGTGAAGAAGGGCAAGACGGAGCGGTACCTGATGAGCGAGCGCGAGATGGAGGAGTTCCTGCTCGCCCAGTGGGTGGAGAAGGCGACCATCAAGATCCCGGGCAAGGCCAATCCCTTGAAGGAAGACGCCCTCCTCGAGGCGCTGAAGCGCACGCTCGAGTTCCGCGCGCTCTTCAGCAAGTTCGCCCGGCGCGGGGTGCCCCCGGCCATCCTCGACGGCCTGCTGCGGAAGAAGTTCAAAGGCACGAAGCGCGGGGTAGGGGACGCCGAGATCACCGCCGCCATCGCCGAGGTCGCGGCCGAGATCGACGGGTGGAGCGCGCGGCTCGTGGGCGGAGACAACGGAGACGCCGCCACCATCCAGATCGCGGGGCCGCACCCCTTCGCCTTCAGCCCCGATCTGCTCAAGTCGCCCGACTACGCCCAGCTCCTCGACGTTCACGGGGAGATCGCGGCCCTCCACAAGGGCCCGTGCACGGTGGTGGACGGCTCGGGCAAGGAAGCCGCCACCCGGAGCGTCGACGAGCTGATCCGGGCCGTCATGGACTTCGCCAAGGACGGCCTGTCCATGCAGCGCTACAAGGGTCTGGGTGAGATGAACCCCGAGCAGCTCTGGGAGACGACGATGAATCCCGAGAGCCGCACCCTCCTCAAGGTCACGATGGAAGATGCCGTGGGCGCGGACGAGATCTTCACCATCTTGATGGGCGACGCCGTCGAGCCGCGGCGGGAGTTCATCGAGAGGAACGCCCTCGACGTGGTCAACCTCGACATCTAGGAGCTTCGCCCGCCTCCATGTCCCCTGAGCGCCAGACCCCCGTCCCGATCGAAGAAGAGATGCGGAAGTCGTACCTGGACTACGCCATGTCCGTCATCGTGGGGCGGGCGCTGCCGGATATCCGCGACGGCCTGAAGCCCGTGCATCGGCGCGTGCTCTATACCATGAGCGTGATCGGGGTGGCCTGGAATCGACCCTACAAGAAATCGGCGCGCATCGTCGGCGACTGTATGGGCAAGTACCATCCCCACGGCGATGCCCCTATCTACGAGGCGCTCGTGCGCATGGTGCAGGAGTTCTCGCTCCGGTATCCACTCGTGGACGGTCAAGGGAATTTCGGCTCCATCGACGGCGATCCGGCGGCGGCCATGCGATACACGGAGGCGCGCCTGGCCAAGATCGCCCACGAGATGCTGGCGGACATCGACAAGGATACGGTCGACTTCGTCCCGAACTATGACGAGAACGAGCAGGAGCCTATCGTCCTGCCCACGCGGATCCCCAATCTCCTCGTCAACGGTTCCTCGGGAATCGCCGTCGGCATGGCCACCAATATCCCGCCCCACAACCTCACGGAGGTGGTGGACGGGCTCATCATGTTGATCGAGAATCCGGACGCCACCGTCGATGATCTGATGAAGGTGATTCCCGGCCCGGACTTCCCGACGCGGGGCTTCATCTACGGCCGCACCGGCATCCGCGATGCCTATACGACAGGGCGGGGCATCATCACGCTCCGGGCCAAGGTTCACAAAGAAAGCCTTCGGGGCGGCCGCGAGGCGATCATCGTCACGGAGCTCCCGTACCAGGTCAACAAGGCGACGCTGATGGAGAAGATCGGCGAGCTGATCCGTGACAAGCGGATCGAGGGTATCTCGGAGCGGCGCGACGAATCGAGCCGCGAGGGCATCCGGATCGTGCTGGAGCTCGGACGCGGAGAAATGCCGGATATCGTCATCAATCAACTTTATAAACACACTCAGATGCAGACCACCTTCGGCATCATCATGCTGGCGCTGGTGGGACGACGGCCGCAGGTGGTGACGCTGAAGCAGATGCTCACCGAGTTCATCAGCTTCCGGCGCGAGGTGGTCACCCGCCGGACCAAGTACGACCTCGCACGGGCCGAGGAGAAGGCACACATCCTCGAGGGGCTGCGCAAGGCGGTCGATCAGCTCGATCTGGTCATCCGACTGATCCGCCAGGCCCAGGATCCCGACGCCGCCAAGCAGGCCTTGATTCGCCAGCTCGAGCTCTCCGAGATCCAGGCGCGGCACATTCTCGACATGCGGCTGCAGCGCCTGACCCAGCTCGAACGGCACAAGATTGTCGAGGAGCACGAGCAGACGCTGGCGTTGATCGCCGACCTCAAAGGGATCCTGGCCTCGGAGCAGCGGCTGATGGGCATCATCAAGGACGAGCTCGCAGCCCTCAAGAACGACTATGGGGACGAGCGGCGCACGGAAATCCTCGGGGAGACCCAGGACCTGACCATCGAGGATCTCCTCGCGGACGATGACATGGTGGTGACGATCACGCGCTCCGGCTACATCAAGCGGACGCACGTGGAGGCGTATCGCAGCCAGAAGCGCGGGGGCAAGGGCGTCACGGGGATGGAGACCAAGGAGGAGGACATTGTCGAGGATCTCTTCGTGGCCTCGACCCATTCCTTCCTTCTCTTCTTCACCAACAAGGGCAAGGTGCACTGGCTGAAGGTGCACGAGATCCCCGAGGGCGGGCGCCAGGCCAAGGGCAAGGCCATGGTCAACGTGCTCTCCCTGGCCGACGGCGAGATGGTCGCCACCTGCGTGCCCGTGCGGGACTTCGAGTCGGGCGGCTATGTCATCTTGTCGACCAAGCGGGGCACCATCAAGAAGACGGAGCTGTCGGCCTTCTCGCACCCGCGCTCGGGCGGCATCCTTGCCATCTCGCTCGACGCAGGCGATGAGGTCATGGCGGCTCGCCGCACTGACGGCCAGCGCGAGGTGCTTCTCTCGACCAAGCAGGGCATGATCATCCGCTTTCCCGAGGAGGATGTCCGACCCATGGGCCGCACGGCCGGCGGTGTCCGCGGGATCGAGGTGGACGACGGCGATCAGGTCATCGCCGCCGAGGTGGTGCAGGAGGGGGTCAGCGTCTTCACGATCACCGAGCGCGGCTACGGCAAGCGCACCCCGCTCGAGGAGTATCGCCTCCAGGGCCGCGCGGGCAAGGGCATCATCGACATCAAGACCGAGGGGCGCAACGGCTCCGTGGTCGGGATGCTCCAGATCCGCGAGACCGACGATATCCTCGTGGTCACGACCAAGGGGAAGATGATCCGCATCCACGGGGGCGACATCACGAGCCAGGGGCGTAATACCATGGGGGTGCGGGTGATCGACCTGGACGCCGACGATCGGGTGGGCAGCATCGCCCGCGTCGAGGCCGAGCAGGCGGTCACGCCCTCATCATAGCGCGACCCCGACGGGGGACATGAGGCCGCCTGCGGGCGGCCTCTTTTGTTTGTGCAGCTCGAGCCGCGGGCAGAAGATTGTGGTTCGAGCCGAGACATGGCCGAACTGCCGCAGGCATGAGCATGTGGCTGTGCGAGGTAAGCGTCGAAGGCGCGAGCCGAGAGCTGAGTAGAGTGCGAGGGCGCGAAAGGAGAGAGCAGTGCTGGACATCAGGCTGATCCGCGAGCGACCGGAGGAGGTCGAGCGCGCCCTCGCGCAAAAGGGTGGCGCCGAGCTCATCAAGGGGATCGCGGCACGCGACGCCGAGCGACGGCGCCTCATCCACGAGAGCGAGGAGCTCAAGGCACTCCGCAACAAGGCCTCGGAGGCGATCGGGCAGGCGAAGCGGCGCGGTGAGGACGCCAGCGCCGAGCAGGCCCGGATGCGCGAGGTGAGCGAGCGGATCAAGGACCTCGACGGCCAGCTGAAGGTCGTCGACGAGGCGATCGAGGAACTCCTGGTCCAGGTGCCGAACCTGCCGCACCCGTCTGTCCCGCCGGGAACCAGCGATGCCGACAACGTCGAGGTTCGCAAGTGGGGCACCCCACGGGCCTTTTCGTTCGAGCCCAAGCCGCACGAGGACGTGGGCGAGAAGCTGGGGCTGCTCGATATCGAGCGCGCGACCAAGATCGCCAAGTCGCGCTTCGCCGTCCTCTGGGGGCCGCTGGCGCACCTCGAGCGCGCGCTGGCTCAGTTCATGCTCGACCTGCACACGCGCGAGCACGGATACACGGAGCTCTGGCTGCCGCACCTCGTGAGCGCGGAGACCATGCTCAGGACTGGCCAGCTCCCGAAGTTCGAGGAGGGGCTCTTCAAGACGATGGAGGCGGACGAGAACCGCACGCTCTATCTCATTCCCACTGCCGAGGTCTCGCTGTCCGCGCTCCACGGCGGGGAGGTCTTGGACGAGAGGACGTTGCCCCGGCGCTACACGGCCTTCACGCCGTGCTACCGGCGAGAGGCGGGCACGTATGGGAAAGACATGAAGGGGATCTACCGCCAGCACCAGTTCGACAAGGTCGAGATGGTGAAGATCAGCACGGCGGGCCAGGCCTATGACGAGCTGGAGTCGATGGTGGCCAACGCCGAGGAGGTCTTGCGGCGGCTCGAGCTGCCGTACCGTGTGGTCGAGCGGTGCGTGGGTGATCTGGGCTTCAGTGCCGCCAAGGGCTACGACATCGAAGTGTGGCGGCCCGCCATCGGGAAATACACCGAGATCTCCTCGTGCTCGACCTATGCGGATTTCGGCGGCCGCCGGGCGGACATTCGCTACCGTCCGGATGGCGGCGGCCGCCCGGAGTTCGCCCATACGCTGAATGGCTCGGGCCTGGCCGTCGGGCGGACCGTGATTGCGGTGCTCGAGAACTATCAGGAGGCCGACGGCACCGTCACCGTGCCGTCGGTGCTGCGACCATACATGAACGGGCTCGAGCGGATCGGGCCCGCTCGCTGAATTGAGCGGAGGGGTGGCCGAGTCTGGTTGAAGGCGCCGGTCTTGAAAACCGGAACCTCGCAAGGGGTCGGGGGTTCGAATCCCTCCCCCTCCGCCAATATCCTTCCTAGGCTGTGCGCGCGACCTCTTCGAGTGAGGCGGCGCGGTCGGCGTGCGGCCGCAGGGCGAGTCGCTTCGTGTGGAATGCTTCCAGTGTCGGTCGATGGCCGATGCTGATCACCGCCGTGTGGGCCAGCCGCTCCTTGAGGAGGGTGTAGAGCCGCGCCTCCGTCTGCTCGTCCACCGCGGAGGTCGCCTCGTCGAGGAAGAGCCACTCCGGCTGCTGCACGATGGCGCGGGCGAAGGCGATGCGCTGCTGCTCCCCGGGCGAGAGCTGGAGCGCCCAGTTGGCGCTCTCGTCGAGGCGCTCGCCGAGCTTGGGCAAGCCCACCGCCTCGAGCGCCTCACGCAGGGTTGAATCCAAGATGGTCGCGGGCGGCGTCGGATAGGTCACGACTTCACGGAGCGTTCCCAGAGGCAAGTAGGGCTTCTGGGGCAGGAAGAGAATGCGCGCATCGGGGGGCACGGCGATCCGTCCACGGCCGAAGGGCCAGATGCCCGCCACCGCGCGAAAGAGCGTGCTCTTGCCCGCGCCTGAGGGACCCGTGAGCAGCACGCTCTCGCCGCTCGCGATCTGCGAGTGGGCGCCCTCGAGGAGCGGCTGGCCATCTGGCAGGTGAAGATCCACGCCCTCGAGGGCAATGCCATTCACGGATTCGGCACGCACGATGCCTTCGCTGCCGGGCTGCGGTCGGACGCGTGCCATGGCCGCCTCGAAGCCCATGAGCCGGCTGACCACGGCGCGCCACTCGGCGATCTGGGGATAGAGCTGGTAGTCCACCACCACGCTCAAGGCTTGCTGGACCTGACCAAAGGCCTGGGCCGTCTGCATGAGGCCACCCAGGGCGATCTCGCCGCGAAAGAAGCGCGGTCCCGCCACCACGAACGGAAAGATGATGGCGACCTGGGCGAAGCCGACGGTGAAGCCGGTCAGGCGCTTCTGCAGACCCATGATGCCCCACCAGTTCTCGACGACGCGCCGGAAGCGCTGGCGGAAGTTCTCGAGCTCGTCCGGCTCTCCGCGATAGAGGGCCACGCCCTCCGTGTTCTCGCGCAGGCGCACGAGCGAGAACCGGAAGTCAGCCTCGTACCGCTGCTGCTCGAAGTCGAGCCGGACGAGGCGGCGGCCGACCCTCTCGGTGACCCACGTGCCCACGATCGAGTACAGGAGCGCCGCCCAGACCATGTACCCCGGCACCGTCCAGCCGAGCCACGGCAAGGTGAGGGGACCCGAGAGGAACCAGAGGATGCCGATGAAGGAGACGAGCGTCGTGATGGCCGTGAGGAACTGCAGGGAGAGCGAGAGCGTCCGCGTGACGAACAGACGCACGTCTTCCGCGATGCGCTGGTCCGGATTGTCCGACTCCCCGGCCATGAGCTGCATGCGGTAGTAGGTGCGATCAGCGAGCCAGGCCGTCAGGTACCGGTCCGTCAGCCAGCGGCGCCAGCGGATCTGCAAGAGCTGATTCAGATAGAGCTGATACACGGCCACCGCGATGAACAGCCCCGCCAGCCAGCTGAAGCGGAGGAGCTGCTGAAAGAACACGTCGGCATTCTTCTCCTGGATGGCGTTGAAGAAGGTGTTCTGCCACTTGTTGAGCAGCACGTTGATGTAGACGAGCCCTAGATTCATGGCCACCACGACGCCCAGGAGCAACCAGGCCGCCCAGCGTTCCTCTGAGGACCAGTAGGGTCTGGCCAGGGTCCAGGTATCGCGGAGAAATTGTCGAAGGTTCGTCATCGGACGGCTCTCGGCGGCTTGTAGGTTCATGCGGTCAGTATGGCCCGACGACCCAGGTTCCGGTAGTCGCTGCCAGGGGAATGCCTTATACTCTGGAGGCTTGACTGTCTGGAGAGGTGGCCGAGTCGGCCGAAGGCAGCCGCCTGCTAAGCGGTTACAGGGGCAAAACCTCTGTCCCGGGTTCGAATCCCGGCCTCTCCGCCAGAACGCGCCCTTAGCTCAGTTGGATAGAGCGTCGGACTACGAATCCGAAGGCCAGAGGTTCGACTCCTCTAGGGCGCACCATCGAGGGCAGGGGGGCGGAGCATCGTCCCCCTGCCCGTGACCCGGGCTGTGAAGGTGGAGACGGCGGACGCCGAAGATGCGCGGCACATGGACCTGGCCCTCGAGGAAGCCCGCCGCGCGGGGGCGCTCGACGAGGTGCCGGTAGGCGCCGTGGTGGTGCTGGAGGGCCGCGTCATCGGTCGCGGACGGAACCGGATGGTCGCCGACCGCGATCCCACCGCCCACGCCGAGGTGGTAGCAATTCGAGCGGCGGCGGAGGCGGCGGGAAACTACCGGCTCGTGGGCGCCGCGCTCTATACGACGATAGAGCCGTGCGCGATGTGCTGCGGCGCGGCGCTTCACGCGCGCATCGGGCGCCTCGTGTACGGCGCGGCCGATCCGAAGACCGGCGCCGCGCGCACACTGTACCGGCTGCTGGAGGATTCGCGGCTGAACCATCAGGTGGCCGTGGTGGCGGGCGTCCGAGGCGTGGAATGCGGCGCGCTCTTGGCCGAGTTCTTTCACAAGAAAAGATCCTGAAATTGCTGCGGAGGGGTGGCCGAGCCCGGTTGAAGGCGTCCGACTCGAAATCGGATAGGGGCGTAAGTCCCTCGGGGGTTCAAATCCTCTCCCCTCCGCCAATTTTTACGCGCGCGGAGGCGTTTCGTCATGCGTGGAGGGGTGGCCGAGTGGCCGAAGGTGCGGCACTGGAAATGCCGTGTAGGGGCAACTCTACCGTGGGTTCGAATCCCACCCCCTCCGCCATTATTTTGTCTGAAATGATCTGCGAAATACCGCAGAGCCCGCCGATTGGCGAGAAGGGTCCAGTTGCGAGGCGGCGCGCGAAGGCTGCACGCGAGGCGTACTCTCTGTACGTTGAGCGTGCAGTCGAGCGCGCCAACGAAGCCAATGGGCCCTTATCGGCAATCGGCACCCTTGGCCGTGCTAGACGGGGAGGTAGCGGTGCCCTGTAACCCGCAATCCGCTACAGCGGGGTTGAATTCCCTCTCGAGGGCCGTTCGTGTCGAATGAGCTTCGTGGGACGGTGTTGAAGGTTGGGCCCCACGCAATGAGCCGCGTCAAACCCCGCCAGGCCCGGAAGGGAGCAACGGTACGGCGCTTAGCTCGTGTGCCGTGGGAGTACCTGACCGGAGCCGGCTCCGCGTTGAGATCGCGGGACGGGCGGTTCGAAGGAGGGTGCACGGTCTTAATTGGTTCCGAGGGGGAGCGCGCCTCGCTCCTCCCTCGGACTCCCCCACGGCTTTTGATCGGCTGCGTTGCGAGAGGCGCCGCTCCTCCCCCGTACTCCCCCCCAGAAGGACGAGCCGACCTTGCCGAGGAGTTCGCGCTGTGACGTATCAGGTGTTGGCGCGGAAGTGGCGGCCGCAGGTGTTTGCGGGGGTGGTGGGGCAGGATGCGGTGACGCGGACTTTGCAGAATGCGCTGGCGTCGGGACGGGTGGCGCATGCGTATCTGTTCACGGGACCGCGTGGCGTGGGCAAGACGACGACGGCGCGATTGCTCGCCAAGGCGCTGGCGTGCACGGCGCGCACGGGACCGGAGGCCTGCGGCGCCTGTCCCTCCTGCCTGGATTTCGTCTCGGGGGCGCCCGTGGACGTGATGGAGATCGACGCCGCCTCCAATACCAGCGTGGACGATATCCGCACCCTGCGCGAGAACGTGAAGTACGCGCCGGCGCGCGGCCGCTTCAAGGTCTACATCGTGGACGAGGTCCACATGCTGTCGGGCCCGGCCTTCAACGCATTCCTGAAGACGCTCGAGGAGCCGCCCGCGCACGTGGTCTTCGTGCTCGCCACGACGGATCCGCGGAAGATTCCCGCGACGGTGCTCTCGCGGTGCCAGCGATTCGACTTCCGTCCCATCCCGCCCGAGCAGCTCACGGGGACCCTGACGGAGATCCTGACCAAGGAAGGTGTCCGCTTCGATCCCGCCGCGCTACCCCTGCTCGTGCGGGCCGCGGAAGGCAGCCTGCGCGACGCGCTCTCGCTTCTCGACACCGCCATCGCCTATGGCGGCGGGGAGCTCGACGAGGCCTCGGTGGCGCGGCTGCTCGGCGCCTCCTCGCCCGTCCACGTTCGCGCCTTCCTCGGCGCCCTGCTGGCCACGGACGGCGCGGCCGCGCTCGAGGCCATAGACCGGGCCGCGCGTGATGGAGAAGATCTCGGCTGGCTCTGCCGCGAGGTCATCGAGGCGGCGCGCCGAGCCCTCGTCATCAAGGTGGCGCCGGAGGGAAAGTTCGCCGACCTCACGCCGGCCGAGCAGGCAGCCATCCGCGAGATGGCCGAGCCCGTGAGCCAGGACGAGCTCGTCTACCTGCTGCGCGCCTTCATGGATGCCGATGCCGAGATGCGACGCTCGCCCCATCCTCGCGTGGAGCTCGAGATCGCCGCCGTGCGCGCAGCGCGCCGACCGCGGCCGGAGGCCATCGAGGGCCTGATCGCGAAGATCGACGAAGCGGCCAGCCGACTGCGCTCCGCGCCGGCGCTGGCCCGGCCGGTGGTGGCTCAGCCGAGCCTGCTCGATGCGCCGCCGCGAGCCACCCCGCCCGTGTCGGGCTCGAGCGTGCCCGCGCCCGTGGCGGCGCCCCGGCCGCCGCGACAGCAAGCGCCGGAGCCGGAACCGGTCAGCGAAGGTGATCTCGGGCGCGGATGGACACGCGCGGTCGAGGAGATCTTGAGGAAGAAGGCCCTCCTCGGCTCGGTGGTCCAGCATGCGGTGCCACAGCGGCTCGAAGGGGGCGTGCTCACGGTCGGTCTGGTCGCGAGCGCCTTCCATCGCGAGATGCTGGGCGAGCGCGCGAACCGCGAGATCATCACCCAGGCAGCGCAGCAGCATATTCCCGGGGCCCGGCGCGTGGAGATCGCCACCGAGGGCGACGTGCCGACGGGCGCCGTCAACCATCCGGCCGTGCAGGCCGCCGTGTCCACGTTCCAGGGCGAAGTGGTCGCAGTGCGGCCGCGCGTCCCGGAGGAAGGAGAAGTCCAGTGAAAGGCTTCGGCAACATCATGAAGGAGGCGCAGAAGCTGCAGCAGCAGATGGAGGCGCTGCAGCAGGAAGTCGCCAAGAAGAAAGTCGACGCGACAGCGGGCGGCGGCATGGTCACCGTCGAGTGCAACGGCAAGCAGGAGCTGCTCTCGATCAAGATCGACCGCGAGGTCATCAACCCCGAGGATTCGCAGATGCTCGAGGATCTGGTTCTCGCCGCGTGCAACGAGGCGCTGCGGAAGTCGAAGGAGATGGTCCAGGCCGAGATGGGCAAGCTCACCGCCGGTCTCAAGATCCCCGGCATGGGGATGTAGTGGCTTACTACCCCGAGCCGGTCGCGCGGCTCATCGAAGCGCTTCAGCGATTGCCCGGGATTGGCCCCAAGACCGCCCAGCGGTTGACCTTCTTTCTTCTCAAGCGCCCCACGGACGAGGTCCAGACGCTGGCCGAGTCGCTGACGCAGCTCAAGGCCCAGATCGTCCACTGTCGCGTCTGCTTCAACGTCACCGAGATAGACCCCTGCCGCATCTGCGCCGATATCCGTCGGGACGGCCGCATCCTCTGCGTCGTGGAAGAGCCCAATGACCTCATGGCGCTCGAGCGCACGGGAGAGTTCCGGGGGCGCTACCACGTGCTGCTGGGCGCGCTCTCACCCCTCGACGGCATCGGGCCCGAGGACCTGAAGGTGCGCGAGCTGCTGGTCCGGCTCGAGACGCCCGGCGTGGAAGAGATCATCCTCGCCACCAATCCGAGCGTCGAGGGCGAGGCGACGGCGATCTACCTCGCCAAGCTCCTCAGGCCGCTCGTCCCGCGCATCACGCGCATCGCGCGCGGGCTGCCCGTGGGCGGCGATCTCGAGTACGCCGACGAGGTCACGCTCTCGAAGGCCCTGGAAGGCCGTCGCGAGGTCCACTAGAAGTGGACCAGAAACCCGATCGCCAGCGCGTTCAAGATTTCGCCCGCAAGCTCTTCGGCCACTACACGAGCGGAATCCTCACCTTGCTGGTGGACGTCGGACACAAGACCGGGCTCTTCGAGGCGACCGCCAAGGGGCCGGGGACCAGCCAGGAGATCGCCGACCGCGCGGGGCTCAACGAGCGCTATGTTCGCGAGTGGCTGGCCGCCATGGCCACCGGCGGCATCGTCGAATACGACGCGACCTCTGGAGCCTTCACGCTCCCGCCCGAGCACGCGGCCTGCCTGACCGGGACGTCGAGCCACAATCTGGCCGCGTCCAGCCAGAACGTGCCGATGCTGAGCAAGCGTCTCCCTCGGATCATCGAGTCTTTCCGCGACGGCGGGGGCGTGTCCTATTCGGAATACCGCCCCGACTTCACGGAGGCCATGGACGCCTCCTGGCGGCTGCTCTACGACGGCCTTCTGATCAAGGGCTTCCTGCCCGCCGCCAAGGGCTTGCCCGAGCGGCTGAAAGGGGGCATTCGCGTGGCCGACATCGGCTGCGGCACGGGCCACGCGGTGAACTTGATGGCTCGGGAGTACCCGGCGTCATCGTTCGTCGGCTATGACCTGGGAGAAGACGCGATCGTCAGGGCTCGAGCCGAGGCGCGCGAGATGAGGCTGACGAATGCCGTCTTCGAGGTGCTCGACGTCACACAGATGAAGCCGGAGCCCAGGTTCGATCTGATCACGTCGTTCGACGCCATCCACGATCAGCGGGATCCTGCGACCGTGCTGCATCGGGTGGCCGGCGCGCTCGCGCCGGGCGGTGTCTATCTGATGGTGGAGCCCAAGGCCTCGAGCAAGCTGGAAGAGAACATCGGCAATCCGTTTGCGCCGTACATGTATGGCATGAGCGTGCTGCACTGCATGACGGTCTCGCTGGCCGCCGGCGGCGCGGGGCTCGGCACCGCCTGGGGCGAGCAGACGGCGCGCCGCATGCTCGGCGAAGCGGGCTTCGCCACGGTCGAGGTCGTCGACGCCCGCGGCCCCCAGAACAGCATTTATATCTGCCGTCTGTAGTGTGATCTCACCTCCCAAGAGTGGGTTCTCTACATCCCTCTCCCTCCGGGAGAGGGCAGGGTGAGGGGTCGAGGCGCCCTTGGCGATGCTCAGCCCCTGTGATACAAAAAGAGGTCTAGCGGGTCCGTTGACGGCATTCCCCGATAGCTCAATGGTAGAGCACCCGGCTGTTAACCGGGGGGTTACTGGTTCGAGTCCAGTTCGGGGAGCCAACCTTCCAGCATCACTGAGTGCCCATCCCGCCGACGTCCGCAGAGGATCCCACCATGACGGCCTCGCCTGAGCTCCGTACCGGCGGAGAGTGGATCGTCGAAGCGCTGCGCGCCGAGGGTGTGCGTCATGTCTTCGGGCTCCCCGGCGTGCACAACCTCGCCATCTACGACGCGCTCCTCAAGCAGCACGAGATCACCCATGTCCTCGCGCGCCACGAGCAGGGCGCGGCCTTCATGGCCGACGGTTATGCGCGCGCCTCCGGCCGGCCCGGCGTGGTGGCGGTGACGACGGGGCCGGGCGCCACCAACACGCTCACGCCCATGGTCGAGTCCTGGGCGGGCTCCCAGCCCGTGCTGACCCTCATGTCCGATATCCCGTCGGCGCTCATCGGGAAGGATCTGGGCGCGCTGCACGAGGTGCCGAACCAGATCGACTGCTTCCGGCCCGTGTCTCGCTGGGCCGAGACCATCCACGAAGGCCGGCTCTTCCCCGCGGCGGTGCAGCGGGCCTTTCATCTCTTTCGCACCCAGCGCCCGGGCCCGGTGGCGCTCTCGCTGCCCACCGATCTGCTCGTGGGGAAGACCGTCGGGCAGTTGACGGCGCTCACCGGCGGCCGTCCCGCGTGTAATCCAAAGAGGATCGACGAGGCGGCCGAGGTGCTCAGGCGCGCGGTGCGGCCGCTCATCGTGGCGGGCGGAGGCGCGGTGGCCGCCGATGCCGGCGCCGCGCTCGCCGTAGTGGCGCGTCGCCTCGGGGCACCCGTGCTCACGAGCGTCATGGGGCGGGGGATCCTGCCCGAGACGGATCCGCTCTGGCTGGGGATCGTCCCGAACTGGCGCGCGAGCAAGGCGACGCTGGAATCGGCGGACGTGATCCTCGCCGTCGGCTACCGCTTCGCCCACCGGTCGACCAAGGGCCTCCTGCTGAACTTCTCGCTCAAGCCCGAGCAGACGCTCGTGCACATCGACCTCGATCCCGGCGTGATCGGCCGCATGCACCCCACCGCCGTGGGCATCGTGGGCGACGCGCGCCAGGGCCTCGAAGCGCTCGCCCAGGCACTGGGAGAGGGCGCGCCCGCGGCGGGATGGGATCGCGCGTGGCTCGCCTCCCAGCGCGACGCCCGCTGGCCGCGCTACACGGAGACGGCGGACCGCTTCATCAAGCTGCTGCGTCAGGCGCTGCCGGAGGACGGCATCGTGGTCAACGATCAGACGGGGATCAACTACTGGATGGAGTGGCATTTCCCCGTCCTGCGACCGCGCACCTTTCTGTACCCCATCGGCTCCGCCACGCTCGGCTACGGCGTGCCCGCGGCCATCGGCGCCAAGGTCGCGTGTCCGGATCGCGCCGTCGTCGCGGTGATCGGCGACGGCGGCTTCATGTTCTCGGTGAACGAGCTGGCCACGGCCGTGAAGTACGGCCTCGGGATCGTCTTTCTCGTGATGAACGACGAGCGTTACGGCGCCATCAAGTATCTTCAGGACGCGATCTTCGGCAAGTACGGCGAGGTGGATCTGGCGAATCCCGACTTCCCGGCCATGGCGCGCGCCTTCGGCGCCGCGGGCGAGCGCGTCGCCGATCTGGACGCGCTCCCTCGCGCGCTGGAGCGGGCGTTGAAACACGCCGGCCCGACTGTCCTCGAACTCCCGCTCGGCGTCGAGCCCCCCTGGGAGCTCTAGCTGTATAATCCCTCCATGAGTAGCCTTGATCCCGGTCGCAAGGCCGGGCTTCGCCGCGAGCTGGAAGGCCTCCTCGGAAAGGGCGCTGTCCTGTCCGACCCCGAGGAGCTTCTCGTGTACGAGTCCGACGGGCTGACGCTCTTCCAGGCCCTCGCCGACTTCGTCGTGTTCCCCACTTCCGTGGAGCAGGTGTCGGCGGTGGTGCGGCTCGCCAACCGCGAGAGCCTGCCCTTCGTGGCGCGCGGCGCGGGCACGGGGCTCTCGGGCGGCTGCTTGCCCGCCGAGGGCGGCCTCGTGATCTCGCTCATGCGGATGAACCGCGTCCTGGAAGTGGACTACGAGAACCAGCTTGCGGTCGTCGAGCCCGGGCTCGTGAACCTTCACCTCTCCTGGGCCGTCGGACCCAAGGGCTTCTACTACGCCCCCGATCCGTCCAGCCAGCAGGCCTGCACCATCGGCGGCAACATCGCCAACAACTCGGGCGGCCCGCACACGCTCAAGTACGGGGTCACCGTCAATCACGTGCTCGGGCTCGAGGTGGTGCTGCCCGACGGCGAGGTCATCTGGCTGGGCGGCCGCACCCGCGAGTCACAGGGCTATGACCTGACCGGCCTCTTCGTGGGCTCCGAGGGCACCTTCGGCATCGCGACCAAGATCATCGTGCGCATCCTGCGCCGGCCGCAGGCGGTGAAGACCGTGCTGGCCGTCTTCGACGCGGTGGAGGCGGCCTCGGAATCGGTGTCCGCGGTGATCGGGCGCGGCCTCGTCCCCGCGGCCATGGAGATGATCGACCAGCTGACCATCCAGGCCGTCGAGGACGCTTTCGACTGCGGCTATCCGCGCGATGCCGCCGCCGCCCTCCTCATCGAGCTGGACGGGCTCCGCGAAGGAATGGAGGCCCAGGCCGAGCGCGTCATGGCCGCGTGCCGGGAGAACGGCGCGCGCGAGGTGCGCGCCGCGCGCGACGAGGCCGAGCGCCAGCTCCTATGGAAGGGGCGCAAGAGCGCGTTCGGCGCCTACGGGCGTATCTCGCCCGCCTACATGGTGATGGACGGCGTCATTCCGCGCACGCGGCTGCCGGAAGTCTTGCGTCGCGTGAACGAGATCGTGGGCGCTCACGAGCTCCGGGTGGGCAACGTGTTCCATGCCG
>WNGJ01002574.1_pt1 | contig 18402 bp, 13 predicted proteins | sample 5400611 | NCBI WGS metagenome assembly WNGJ01 (sample SAMN13153375, study PRJNA577476) | soil metagenome | isolation source: 40 cm soil or saprolite under Garry oak tree replicate 1 | place: USA:California | collected 2016-06-15 | reverse complement strand
CTCCGGCCGGCGCCCGCCGGAGTACCCGGACGGGCCGCTTCGCCACTTTCTTCGCCTCTTGCCAAGCCGTGGTGCAGACCACATTGTCAAAGCCGCATGGACGAATTCCTCAACGATTATCTGGTGCGCCCCGATCCACGCGACCCCCGGTTGACGGAGCGGGTGTGCGGCATCGACCAGACCGGCACCCCGATCGAGACCAGCGTCGTGGTCGAAAGGGCGCTCACGATCTTCCTTAATGGGCAGGAAATCGTCACGGCCATGACGATCAGCGACTATCCGGAATATCTCGCGCTCGGCTATCTGCTTAATCAAAACATGCTTGAGCCCAGTGATGTTGTCACCGGCGTCGATTACGACGAGGAGCTTGCGGTCGCGGTGGTGCGGACCGAACGCGCCACCAATTACGAGCAGAAGCTGAAGAAAAAAGTGCAGACCTCGGGCTGCGCCCAGGGCACGGTGTTCGGTGACCTGATGGACGTGATCGAGACGGCACGGCTCCCGACGGCGGAACTGCGCACATCGTGGCTCTATGCGCTCGCCAGCCGGATCAACACCACGCCCTCGCTCTATCTGGAGGCTGGCGCAATCCACGGCTGCGTACTGGCGCAGCGAGACCGGCCGCTCGTCTACATGGAGGACGTCGGCCGCCACAATGCCGTAGACAAGATCGCCGGATGGATGTTCCGGGAGCGGGTCAAGCCGGACGACAAGATTTTCTACACCACCGGGCGGCTCACCTCCGAGATGGTGATCAAGACCGTTCGTATGGGCATTCCGATCCTGGTGTCGCGATCGGGTTTCACGGCCTGGGGTGTGGAGCTTGCCCGCAAGGCCCATCTCACCCTGATTGGCCGCGCGCGCGGCAAGCGCTTCGTGGCGCTGGCAGGCGAGGACCGGATCGTGTTCGACCAGGACCTCGCCTATGTGGAAGAGGAAAGCGCGAAACACCGGCGCAAGGCGGCGGTTCATGACGACTGAGAACGTGGCTGAACGCGCCTTTTGAGCATCATGCCGGACTTAGCTTCTTCCCCGCATCCCGCCACGCTCGGCCTCGTCCTTGCGGGCGGTCTTGCGCGCCGCATGGGGGGTGGCGACAAGGCGCTGATCGCGATCGGCGGTGTCGCCATTGTGGACCGGGTGTTGGGGCTGCTGCGCCCGGCCTGCGCGGAAATTATCCTTAATGCCAACGGCGATCCCGTCCGGTTCGCCCGTTACGGCCTGCCGGTGATCCCCGACAGCGTGCCGGATTTTGCCGGCCCGCTCGCCGGCATCCTGGCGGGCCTCGACTGGGCGGCTGCAAACCGGCCTGACCTCGCCTGGGTTGTCAGTGTTCCAGGCGACTGCCCGTTTCTGCCGCCCGATCTCGTCATGCGACTGCATGAGGCTCGCCAGCAGGCCGGCATGCCGCTCGCCTGCGCGCGTTCCGGCGAATGGCGGCACCCGGTGGTGGGGTTATGGCCCGTCGCCCGGCGCGAGGATTTGCGGCATGCGCTGGTCGCGGAAGGCCTCCGCAAGATCGAAGTATGGACCGGCCGCCACGGCGTCGCGATTGCGGACTGGCCGGCGAAGCCAGTCGATCCGTTCTTCAACGTCAACACGCCGGAAGATGCGGCCGAAGCCGAGCGGCTGGTGCAGCTTTGTCCGTAACCCGCAACCTACCCGCATGGAGCGCAGCGTAATGCGGGATCGGCGGTGCCGATGTGCACGGACAATCCCGGATTACGCTACGCTCCATTCGGACTACAGCGCACGCCGTCGGCTACTCGGTGAGCGGTAGCTCCGGCAGCGTCGCGTCCATGCCCTGGCTGACCAGTTCCCGGATCGCCTCGCGCAGCCTCCCGTTCTGCGCGGTGTCGCCCGGGGATTTCGGCCAGAACGACTCGTCGACCCGGCGATGGGGGCCGCGAATCGGCTGCCACAAGATCGACTCCTCGCTCGGCGCACTTGCTCGCTTCAAGAGCGTGAAAGTTTCGCCGTCATACAGCCGCAGTGAAAAGAGTGCGTACGCGTTGACCTTAGTGAACAGATCCCCGATGCCAGTGCGAAGGATCCCGGTCCCGCCGATCCTCAGGTCGGAGTAATAGGTGCGCGTGACGAATAGATAACGGGCGCACCGCGTGCCTGCCGTCAAGGTGCGGACGCCGTCTCTGATCTCCGCTTCGGGGTCGCGAAACAGTTTCAGTGTTTGGCGCGACACAAACGCCTCCTTGTGATAAGGGATGCGCCGCACCGTCGTCCGCTTGCCGAGCGCTGCGCTGATCTTGGCGACCGCAAGATCGTCGATATGCCACGAATCGACGGGCACCTCTTTGAGCTCGTTTCCGAAAACGCCGTATCCGGTTTTCCTGACGGTGAATTTTTCGCCGAGGTTCGACACGACGCCGACGCAGTTGCCGTCTTGTTGCGGCGCCTGTTTCGCTGACGCCGTTTTCGGCAGGTTCTGCTTGGCGGGCGCGGGCTGCGCCAGGGCAGCGGCTGCGCCGCCCAGGAGCAACAGCAGCGTGACGATAGTTCGTCTCATGCTCATTTCCCCCGCGCAGCAATTTTATCGAGAGTCTGCAGGCTGGAAGGTTCTATCGGCCCACGGTTGTACGATTACCGCAAAGTGATGCAAATCGGCACCACCGGGCTAGGCGCTCACTCCGTGAGTGCCGCGTAAGACAAGAACCCGACGATCGCGCCGGGAGCAATCCGCGTTTCCTCCTCGCCCAGTTCGACCAGGCCGTCGGTCTCGGTCAGCGACGTGATCACGCCGGCGCCGTCGCGGGGAAATTTCACTGCCTCGACGGCGCCGTCAGCCGCATGACGCAACGTGACACGCACGTATTCGCGGCGGCCCTTGCGCTTGCGGTAGGCGAACGTGGCCCGCACCGGAAGGGCGATCGGCTGGCGCGGCGCAGCCCCGGCAAGCCGCAGCAGCAGCGGCCAAACCACGCGCACGAAGGTGACGTAGACGGCCGCCGGGTTGCCCGGGAGACCCGCAAAGGCAGCCGCATGCCCGGGAGGCCCGCCCGGGACCACGCCCATGGCGACGGGCCGGCCCGGCTTGATGGCAACGCGCCAGAACACCAGGCGGCCGATACGCTCGATCGCCGTGCGCACGTGATCCGCCTCGCCGGTCGATACCCCTCCAGAGGTAATGACGAGATCGTGGTCGGCGGCGGCGGCCGCGATCGCGGTCTGTAACGCCATCGGATCGTCGCGCAAGATGCCGAGATCCGTTACGGCAGTGCCGAATTTTTTCAGCAACCCGCGCAGGAGATGCCGATTGGCATCGTAGATCGCGGCCGCGGGTCGGACGGCGCCGGGTTCCACGACTTCATCACCGGTCGAGAACACCGCCACGCGCAGCCGCCGCCGCACCGGGAGTCGCGTCGCTCCCTGCGCCGCCGCAAGCGCCACGTCGGGGGCGGTGAGCTTCCTGCCGGCCGGCAACATGATGGCGCCCTTGCGCAAGTCCTCGCCGGCAAACCGGTTGTTGGCGCCGCGCTCGAGCCCGGGCGGCACGATGACGGCGTTACCTTCGACCCGGCAATCCTCCTGCATGAACACGGTGTCGGCGCCGGCCGGCATCGGGGCGCCGGTGAAGATGCGAATGGCTTCCTGGGGTGCGAGCGGATGCGTTGCTGCGTGGCCGGCCATCACGCGTTCAGCAATGACAAGCTTTGTGTCGCTCTCGGCCGCGAGGTCGGCGTGGCGCACCGCGAATCCGTCCACCGCGGAATTATCGAAGGGCGGCAAATCCTCGGTCGCCGCCATATCCGCCGCGACGACGCGACTAAGCGCCTCGCTCAAGGAAACCTCCTCGACCTCCGCCACCGGCGTCACGCGCTCGATGATCAGCCGCTCCATGTCGGCGATCGGCAGCAGCGGGCCAGAAAACGCAAAGCAGTCGTCGGTGAGCTGGGCCATCACGGCTCCCCGACGGCGAGCGCACGCACGCGCGCCAGCATGGTTTCGAGACGCTCCGCCTTTGCCAGGATCAGCTGGACGACGCCTTCGATGTCATCGATATCGACCACCGGCCGCCCGGCATCGGGAAACGGCGTATCCGAGACGATACCGGCCACGTGAGGGTTTTCCGGATGGAACGGCGGCTTGCCGAGGTCCTTGCGGTACACCTCGATGCGGGTGTGGCACGCCGACTTGAAGCCTTCGATCAGCACCAGGTCGACCGGCGACATCTTGCGCAGCAGATCGTAGATCGACGGCTCGGGTTCATTGCGCAACTCATGCATCAGCGCCCAGCGCCTGCTGGAGGCAACCAGCACCTCGGTCGCGCCCGCCATGCGGTGGGTGTGAGAATCCTTGCCGGGCGTATCCACGTCGAAGCCGTGGTGGGCGTGCTTGACGGTGGAAACCGTGTAGCCGCGGGCCACCAGGCAGGGGATGATTTTCGCCAGCAGCGTGGTCTTCCCCGATCCGCTCCAGCCGGCCAATCCGATGATGCGCATAGGGTCGATATATAGCAATCCGACGCAGAAAAGAATCGCAGCAAAACTGCATAGGCCTGGGGTTCGCGAGCGAGGGCCGTCCGGGCATGTGCGGAAGATCGGTCATGAATCATTCCCGATATGTTTATTACGGGAATGCCTGGACCGATCACGGGGATGTAGCCGCGGCGCAATTCTCTGCCACAGCGGGCCCAGCGGTGGGGCAATGATAAAGTAGAACTGCACGACGAAGATGAACGCGATACTGACGTAGGTGCTGAAGAAGCAGAGCAGCGCGCCAAAGGCGTAGAATGCCTGGGCGATGAGGTTGCGGCGGCGGTTCGTGTAAAGCACGGCGGGGTCCACATCCTCTCGCATCAACCCGGCCCGCATCGCATAGTGCCAGCTGCCGAAAAGCGCGAGGCCGATCAGGAAAATGTTGAACCAGTAGACTGCAAGGGCGACGCGATAGGCCATGAACTCGGCTAACAGCCCCGTCGAAAACGGTATGAGCGTGACCGCCAGCAGGAAGCCGATATGGATCCAGGTGAGATGGCGATTGCTGCGTGCGATGAGATGGTTGAGCTGCGTCTGCTGCGCGATCCAGAAGACGCCGAGCGTCAGAAAGCTCATCACATAGGGAATGAAGCGGAACCCAAGCGGAGCCAGCTGACTCCATAAGACGTACTCATGGTTTTGGTGACTCGTCTTGATTATCTGCTCAACCATCTCAGTTGTGGGTACATGAAGGTCGAGCACGAGCAGCGTCATCGCGACCGCAAAGACCCCGTCACACAAGGCTGTAAGTCGCTCTACACTCTGGCCAGCGATAAAGTTGTAAGGCGTCCTCATTGGTCTGCTCCGAATCTCAATGAATTTGTTATTGCATCTTGATTAATGCGATGCCGTCGGGCGATATGCGTAAGGATCTTGACAACAGCTTGTCGGTCGCGTGAAGGGGAGGCAGTCATCATGTCGATACTCATGTCCGCACGTGAGGTCTCCATGGCGGCTGCCCTCGCGCTAGCCCTGGGGCTAGCCAGCAGTGCGACCGCGCAGAATTATCCGGTGAAGCCCATCCGACTCGTGGTGCCGTTCGCGCCCGGCGGCCCGGCTGACGTGATAGGCCGCATTATCGGCCAGCAACTCAATGTCATTTTGGGCCAAAGCCTCGTGATCGAGAACCGTGGTGGCGCCGGCGGCACCATCGGGGCGCGCTTTGCTGCCATGGCGGACCCCGACGGCTATACCCTGATGTTCGCTAACACCTCGACGATGAGCATCAACCCGGCCGTCTACCGTCACCTCGACTACGATCCCGCCAGGGCATTCGTCCCGGTCGCCCTGATCGGCACCACATCCAATATCGTAGTGGTCAACCCGGCATTGCCGGTCAAGACGATTGCCGAGCTGGTCGCGTACGGCAAAGCCAATCCTGGCCGGCTCAGCTATTCGACGCCTGGGGTCGGAACGCCGCCCCACATGATCGGCGAAATGTTCAAGCAGCGCACTGGCCTCGACATCACCCACGTTCCCTACAAGGGCGGCGGCAGCGCCACCCAGGACGTGGTGTCCGGCCAAGTACCCTTGACATTCGAGAACCCCGCCGTAGCGCTGCCCCTGGTGCTGGCTGGCCAGATCCGAGCGCTCGCGGTGACAAGCAATGTGCGCAATCGCCGCATTCCAGACGTGCCCACTTTAAGTGAAACCATCCCGGACTTCGTGTCGGCGTCGTTCACCGGCATCGTAGCGCCGGCCGCGGTGTCGCCCGCCATCATTGCCAGGCTCAATGCGGCGATCAACGAAAGCCTCAGGGCTCCTCAAGTGCAGGCAACGCTCGAGCAGCTCTCGGTCGAGCTAAAACCCGGAACGCCGGAGGAATTCGGGGCCTTCCTGGCTGCCGAAAGAGAAAAATGGCTGGCAGTTGCGAAAGCAGCCAAGATTCAGTTGGATTGAGCTACCGACTGGTGCGGAATTCGCGTTACGCTGACGTAGACCTTCTTGATCCTGCATCGCTTGCCGAAAATATTGCCAGATTGGCTAGCAAAGTGGCATGATCGTGCGCGCAGTGGACCACTTCTGTGAGTCGGCGCAACTCCCTCGGTTTTGTGCCTGATCAAGCTCAGCCGAGGGTGCCTATTTGCGGAAGAAAGCGCCTCAATGATATCAATGCGGGGGTACGCTGCGGCGAGTATCGCGCCAAGAGTCATGCGGTTCGCGCTCAAGGTCGGCATCGGCGGCTTTTCGGTCGCCGTGTTGGCGCATGTGCTCGGTGTGCTCCTGATCGGGTATGGCGCGTCGGCCCAGCTGGCGCTTGAGCGACCATCGAGCGACGCCGATACCGTCCGGGTGACGCCCGAGCAGATGCATCAACTGAGCATCGTGAAGGTTGTGCCTTATCCGTTTCGTTTGCAGAAACAGGCGGTCGGTCAGATCGCGTTCAACGAGGACGCCAGCACCGTCGTGCTGACGCCGTTCTCCGGTCGCGTCACCCGCGTCATCGCCAAGCTCGGCGACGACGTCAAGCGCGGCGATCCATTGTTCGAAATCGACAGCTCGGAAGTGGTGCAGGCGCAGACCGATCTGATCGCGGCGTCCCAGGGAGTCCAGAAAAGCAGATCTCAACTTGCCCTTGCCAAACGCGTGCTCGATCGACTTACCAGTCTCTTGACCGGCAACGCGGTGTCGCAACGCGAGTTCGATCAGGCGCAGAACGACCACGCCGCAGCCGAATTCGACTTTAGGACGGCCGAGGGTACGCTGACTTCGGCTCGCAATCGCCTCCGCATCATTATCGGTCGTGACCAGGCTGAAGTTGATCGGGTGGAGCGGGAGCGGATCGTGAATCCGCTGATCACTATCAATGCGGAAATCGACGGTACGATCATCGGCCGCAAGATCGGTCCCGGCCAGTACGTACGCAGCGATGCGGGCGAAGCGCTATATGCCATCGCGGACCTTTCCACCATGTGGCTCAAAGCGAACGTACCCGAGTTTGACAGTCCGTTCATTCGAGTCGGGCAGGAGATCGAGGTCAGGGTCGCGGCGCTTCCCGGCCGGGTCTTCAGGGCGCGCATCAACGCCGTCGGCGCGTCGTCCGACGCCGCGACACGCCGTGTCATGGTTCGTTCTGAACTCCCCAATCCCGATCGCGCACTCAAATCCGAAATGTTTGCCAGCTTCAAAATCTCGATTGGCAACGGCGATCGCACCCTCGCGGTTCCGGTCGAAGCAGTGATCTGGGAGGGTGATGTCGCCGTCGTCTGGGTCCAACGGGAGCCGGTGGTCTTCGAGCGGCGCAAGGTGAAGGTCGGGTTGGAACAAGACGGACGCTTGCAGATCAACGATGGCCTCGACGCGGGTGAACTCGTTGTCGGACGCGGTGCGATCTACGTACACAATGAATTGCAGCAATAGCCAAGAACAAGAATAGGTGCCGAGATGCTGCGTAACCTGATTGCATTCTGCCTGTCGCGACGACCACTGGTGCTTATCACCTACGCGGTCTTCATCGCCGTTGGCTTCGCCACATTCTTGACAATGAACATCGAGGCCTATCCTGATCCGGCGCCCCCGATCATCGAGATTATCGCCCAGTATCCGGGCCAGTCGCCGGAGGAGGTGGAACGATATGTGACGATCCCGATCGAGATCGCGGTGTCCAGTACACCCGGGCTCAAGTATATCCGGTCGAACACCGTCTATGCGCTGGGCTTCATCCGCCTTCAGTTCGAATATGGTCGGGACTACTACTTCGTCCGGCAGCAGACGCTCAATCGGTTGAAAGACACCGTGCTGCCCCCGGGCGTACAGCCAGTCATTTCGCCGGCCGGCGGCATCAGCGAGATATTCCGCTACCAGCTCAAAGGTCCGCCGGGTATGGACCTTATTGAACTTAAAACACTGCAGAACTGGGTGGTGGAACGCAAGTTGCGCACCGTGGCGGGCGTTGCAGATGTGGCGACGATCGGCGGCAAGACGAAAGAATTTCAGGCTGAAATCGATCTCAATCTGATGATGGCGTACGGATTGACCCTGCCGCAGATCATGAATGCGATCTCCTCTGGCAACTCCAATGTTGGCGGTCGCACGATCGCCCTCGGCGAGCAATCGGTCAATGTGCGCGGCCTTGGCGTCGTGAGTTCGCTCGATGATATCGGAAATATCGTGTTGTCACAGCAAGGCGGCGTGCCCGTGCTGCTCAGTGACGTGGCAAAGGTCCAGATCGGTTTTGCGCCCCGGCTTGGCATCTCGGCGCGCGACGGCAACGGAGACATTGTCACCGGCATTGTGCTGATGCAGAAGCTTGAACGCACCATGGAGGTGGTGACTCGCGTACGCGCGGCGATCGAACGCATCAATACCGACGGCAGTCTGCCAGCCGGCGTCAAGATCGAGCCCTGGTACGATCGCGGCGATCTGGTTGCCATTACGGTGCAAACGGTATTACACAACCTGTTGTTCGGCGTCGCACTGATCTTTCTGGTCCAATGGGTGTTCCTGGGGGATCTGCGCTGCGCCCTCATCGTTTCTGCAACGATTCCGGTGGCGCTGTTCCTGGCCGTCATTATTACGGTGTTGCGCGGGGAATCCGCCAATCTGCTTTCGGTCGGTGCGATTGATCTGGGCATCATCGTCGATGCGACGGTCATCATGCTGGAAAATATCTTCCGCCATCTGGCGCACCATGGGCCGCGGGCACCCGCCGCCGGAGAGGAAACCCTGACCGACAAGCTGCATCGCGTGCTGACCAGCGCGGTCGAGGTCGACAAGGCCATCTTCTTCTCCGTGATCATCACGATTGCGGCCTTCCTGCCGCTGTTCACGATGCAGGGCGTGGAGGGCCAGATTTTCGGGCCGATGGCCCGCACCTACGCGTACGCCTTGCTCGGCGCAGTGATCGCGACCTGCACGGTGACGCCGGTGCTGTCGTCGGTGCTGCTGCCCGCAAGAGTGAACGAGATCGAAACGTTCCTCGTGCGGCAGATTCGCAAGGCCTATCGCGTCGTCTTGCCGCTTGCTGTCCGTCGCTTCTGGCTGGCGGCCACGCTGGCTCTCGCTTTCCTGGTAGTTTGCGGCGCGCTCGGCGTCAGGCTCGGCACTGAATTCCTGCCCAAGCTGGAAGAGGGAAATCTGTGGATTCGCGCGTTGCTGCCGCCGACGATAACGCTCGAAGCCGGCACGGACGCCGTCGCGCGAATGCGCAACGTGATCGCGAGCTATGCTCCGGTCCGCACCGTGGTCTCCGAACAGGGCCGCGGTGACGAGGGGACTGACCCCGATGGCTCCTTCGTCGCCGAATTGTTTGCGCAATTGAAGCCGGCGGACGAGTGGCCCAAGGGCCTGACCAAGCTCGCCATGGTCAAACAGATGAGCGAACAGCTCGAGCGCGAGTTCGTCGGCGTCGATTTCAATTTCTCGCAATATATCCAGGACAACATCGAGGAGGCGGTGTCCGGCGTGAAGGGCGAGAACTCGGTGAAGATATTCGGCCCCGATCTTGCCGAGCTCGTACGGTTGTCCAAAGCAGTGAAGAGTGAGATTGCCGCCGTGCCAGGCGTGACCGATCCGGGAGTGTTCAACCTGCTCGGCCAGCCGAATCTCGTGATCCGGATCGACCGCGCCACGGCGGCGCGCTACGGCTTTTCGGTTGGCGACATCAACTCGGTCGTACAGGCGGCGATCGGCGGCCAAGAGGTGACCAGGGTCTATGAGGGCGAGATGAATTTCGCACTCACCGTTCGTCTGGCGCCGGAATATCGCCGCAACGTCGACGCCATTCGCTCCGTCCCCGTCGCCCTGCCAAACAATGATCCGAAAACGCCCACCGCTTACATTGCGCTGGGTGACCTCGGCGAGGTGAAGCTCGAGACCGGCGCCGCATACATCTACCGGGAAAACAATCAACGATTTGTCCCGCTGAAATACAGCGTCCGAGGACGCGACCTTGGATCGACGGTGGCCGAGGCTCAGGACCGCATCGCTAAAAAACTTCCCATGCCCCCGGGCTACCGGACGGAATGGGCAGGCGAGTTCGGCGCATTGGTGGAGGCGCAGAAGCGGCTCGCCGTCATCGTGCCGGTCAGCCTGCTCCTGATCTTAATGCTTCTATACAGCTTGTTCGCTTCGGTGCGCGACAGCCTGCTCGCGCTTGTCGGCATTCCGTTCGCCGTCTCGGGTGGAATTCTGGGGCTATACGTGGCCAACCTGAATTTCAGTATTTCGGCCGCCATCGGATTCATTTCGTTGTTTGGCGTGTCGGCAATGGATGGCATCCTGCTCATCTCTTATATCCGCCGGAACTTGGATCAGGGAATTGGCAGCGAGGAGGCAATCATCAGTGCCGCCGAGACGCGGATGCGGCAGGTATTCATGACCGGTCTGTCCGCATGCATCGGCCTCGTCCCTGCGGCGATTTCGACCGGCATTGGCTCGCAGGTCCAGCAGCCGCTGGCCTGCGTGGTCGTCGGCGGCATGCTGTTGTCTCCGATTTGCAGCCTCCTCGTGATTCCGACCGTGGCGCGTATCTTCATGCCGTATGTCGCCGGAACAGGTCCGGGCCACGAGACCGCGATGGTTCCGACGGCGGCAGGCGTCTAGAGCGAGTTCAGACGAGATGGCATCACCTCTCCAGCGTCATGCCCGTCCCCGGACTTGATCCGGGGACGGGCATGACGCTGGAGAGTGATTCGATCTCATCGGGACGCGCTCTAGCGCGGGCCTGGCTTCATTCCCTTAGCTTCGATTATTCTGCTGGCGTCGGGAGAGCGGAGAAAATCAAGGAACACCTTAGCTATCTCGGCATCCTTTGCCCCCGACAGTAAAAAAGCATGGATGACAGTGGGCGGCATGATGTCTGACGGCAATTCACCGCCGAGCGCAGCGCCGGCCACCGGCAATATTTCACTTATCAGGGTGACGCCGAGCTCCGCCTCCCCTCGCGCCACCGCTTCCGCGACGTCCGATCCGGGTCCAAGAATGAGTTTCACGCGCGATCGAAGATCTGCACCGAAGCCAAGGCGATCCGCGGCGCCGATAAAGGTGGCCCCAAGCTGGGTGCCGGCTTTTGGATCGGACAGCGCGACTGTCTTGGCCATGAGAATCGCTCGCCTTACGCCGTCAGGCGTACTCACGTCGAGCTGTGCCGCGCCTGCGCGTACCACAACGCCAACGTGACTGGCCGCAAACTCCATGCGCGTGCCGGGAACAATCTTGCCCGCCTTTTCAAGGTCGGGCAGGATTGCCGCGATCGCAACCGCAACATCGGCTCCTTCTCCCTGAAGCAGCCTGTCCCGCATGTTTCCGGGCGTCCCGAAGGCGATGCTGACCTTGTGCCCCGACTTGCGTTCGAATTCAGGGACGAGGCTCGTCATCACCGCCCTCGCTCCGCCGGTGGAGATGACCTTTATTTCCCCCGCCTCGACATGGGTCGCCAGAGCAAAAGCCAAACCGACCATAGCGCCTGCGCATTTCATATCCGCTCTCCTGTGATGGCGTTTGCCTGCCAGTCCGTGTTGTCATGCGACATTCATCGCTACGTACGAAGGTATATGCGGCGCTCAACGGCGACGCCTTCCGACGCGGGCGCGCCTGCGAGCTCTCGCCAATATACGGCGATTCTACCGGTTTCCCACGCAATCCTGACCAGCGCCCCACGCGATTTGTTTCTCAGCCTGGCGATGCTGACAACCGTAAGCTGCGCCTCGCAATGTCGAATGGCCGGTTGGTCTTTGAGACCAGAACGTCGTGTCGTGCTGCGCTGCGGTCTCCTTCTCTTGCACCTCCTCCTGCGCTCGGATCGCGCGCAATTGCAGGGCTTGCGCGCGCCATATCACGCTCTGGGCGCCGAAATCTATGGTAACCTTGGTTTTGGCGTGCGGGCTTTTGCCAATCAAGGCGGCAGAGATTTGCTTATGGTAACGCGGCGAGATTTCATTGCAGGTATCGGCGCAGCGTCGTGGCCTTTTGCAACGAGAGCGCAACAGAACGCGATACCGGTTATCGGAGTTCTGCAGCCCTCGACATCGATCGGACTGAGGAAGCCCGTAGCGGATGCCTTTCTCCGCGGCCTTGCTGAAACCGACTACCTCGTAGGCCGAAATGTGACGATAGAGAATCGCTGGGCAGAGGACCACAACGACAGGCTGCCGGCTCTGGCTGCCGATCTAGTTCGGCTCCAAGTGGCAGTGATCGTCACAACCGGAGCGCCGGGCGCGCTTGCCGCCAAGGCGGCGACACGAACCATTCCCATCCTGTTTTCGGTCGGTTTCGATCCTGTGCAAATCGGCCTCGTGGCTAGCCTTGCACGGCCCGACGGAAATCTCACTGGTTTCGCGGCTCTCTTGGACGAGGTAGCCGGCAAACGCATGGAGCTGCTGCGCGAACTGGTGCCCGCCGCTACGTCGATCGCCGTGCTGTTCAACCCGGCCAACCGCGCAACCGTCGCAAACCTGAGTTTGCAGCAGAATGCCGCGCGTTCTCTCGGGTTGGGCGTCGAGGCGGTGGATGCAAGCCGCCAAAGCGATATCGAGCCGGCATTTGCAAAGATGGCGCAACAACGGGTGGGCGCGGTCGTGGTGACCCAGGACCCCCTGTTCCTCAGCTACATTGATCAAGTCGCCGCGCTAGCGGTCCGCCACGCGATACCAGCGATGTTCCCGGACAAAAAAGCGGTCGAGGCGGGCGGCCTGATGAGCTATGCGCCGGACGGACCGGATTTGGCCCGTCAAATAGGCGCTTATGCCGGCCGCATTCTCAAGGGCGAGAAGCCCGGCGATCTGCCCGTTCAACGACCGACCAAATTTGAACTTGCGATCAATCTCAAGACCGCAAAGGCACTCGGCCTGACCGTCTCGAGAACGCTGCTCGTGCGCGCCAACGAAGTCATTGAATAAACAACGTCTCCACGCCAGACACGATTTCCGAAATGGGTCATTTTAGAAAAACTTCTCAGCGGGGAAACGCCATGAAAATCGGTGGCATCGCCTGGCTCGCCGTGGCGCTTGTGGCGGCATGTCCCGCACTATCAGACGATTTCAAGGAAGAAAGTACATTCTTCCGTGTCAATATCGGCGGTCACGTCATCAGGCTGGAGGGGCTGATCGTAAAGCGCGCTGATGCCACTGGCCGCTTGCCGGTTGCATTGATAACGCATGGCAAGCCGTCCAACCTGCAGGACATGTTGGATACCCGTGTCCAAAGCCTCAAGCGCCAAGCCAAAGATGTGGCGAGCCGCGGGTGGGTCGCAGTCGTTGTCAGCCGGCGTGGCTTCGGCCAATCTGACGGACCGATGCCGGCGCCGGCGACGTGTCGGAGCACATCGCTGGTCCAACGTTTCTCTGCCGATGCCGACGACCTTGAGGCTACGTTGAATCTTGTCGCACAGCGCCCTGACGCCGATCCTGCGCGCATGATCGCGATCGGTGCGTCGGCCGGAGGCGCGGCGGTCATTGCCTTGTCCGCCCGCAATCCGAAAAATCTCCTGGGCGTGATCAATGTTTCCGGTGGATTGCATTTTACGGGCTGTTCGAAGGAAGACCTGCTTGTGGACGCAATGAAAGCGTTTGGGAGCAAGAGTCGGGTGTCGAGTCTGTGGCTCTATGCCAAGAATGACAGGTTGTTTGGTCCGGATCTGGTCGAGCGGATGCGCGGCGCTTTTCTGGATGGCGGCGGCGACGCAAGACTGGTGATGTTCGATCCCGTCGGACAGGACGGCCACACATTATTTTCCGGCGCTGCGGTCCAATGGCTGCCGGAAATGGATGCCTTTCTCCGACTTCACGATCTACCCAACGTGGCACCGCGAGGATGTGAGTACCCTGATCAACCGCCTCGGCAGCGGGGAGCGGGATTGCGATTTCCTCGAAAAGTACGTCGCGGCACCGCTTGAAAAGGCGCTTGCGCGGGCTCCGGGCGCCCTCCCCTATCTCCATATGGCGTGGGGATACAATTCGATTGCCGATGCTCGCAAGGATGCGTTGAGCGGATGCCAAAAGCAGAAGCCGCAAGAGCAGTGCATGATCGTGATGGAGAACGATCGCTGGGTCGCGCCAAGCCAATGATCGCGTCAGTTTTTCCGCTCCGGTTTGACGATCCTATCCGCTGATTGGCTCAGACGGAGTGGAACCCCTCTTCCGTGACCGGCGTCACGACATCAAGCCGAGCGTCGCGGGGCAATCCCCTAATCGCTTCGGCCTCAGTGCATTATTGGGACACAGATATCCGACCATCTCAGACAAAGCGCGAATGCGCGGACAATTGGCAGTCCGCTGTGCCTCTGATGGCTGCCGCGCAATGAACGGCGCCCGCCACGGCGGCCATGGGCCAATGCTGTCGAAAAAGTCCGCGGCTTCTTGCTGACACGCAACAATCGAATCAGCGGAGTTGACTTCTTGAATCGAACTTGCGCTTTCGACGCTCATTTTGAATCAATATTGCTCAGAGTTCCCCCCAAAATCTTTTTTCGACAGCATCGGCCAATTCCAGGCCAGCGCGCTCTCGGCCTTGCAAGCTTGGGGCAATAGGTATTTTGACCACTGAACCGGTCAACGAGGCTCCGATTTAACGCTTGTAAGCTAGCTGCTTAGCCAAAAAATAATTTTCGGACGCTTGTTGCAACGCTGTCCAGTAGGCCTGCTTCCAAGTTCAAAGTTGATTGCGCCCTCCAAGGCTCGGGGTCATACATCTGAGCGAATCCCAGTTTTAGTGCCACATGGCCTTTTCCATCCGAAGTGCAGGAAAAGCCAAACTCTCCTTCAAGAGAAACCCAATTCCGCTCACCTTCCCATCCCTTCCAATCTCTCGACATCGACTCAAAAAGTTCGACTAGCGCCTCGCAGTCCGTGTACCCGTAAACCCTTATAGACGCACGTAAAGCTGGGCTTTCGTAAGAGGCTATGAAGTAATCGCCATCCTTAGCTGAGAATGCCAGTGTTGCAGCAGTATCCGCCGATTTTATCCTGACTTCGTCATTTAACATAAGGTCTCTCATTTTAGATTGTGCCACAGCGAGGCGCGAATTCCTGATGAATCCGACGACTGGCGTAGCCGGCTGCTACGCAGGGGCGGCGAGCAGCCGCGCTCGCTACACCCCTAGGACAGCCGCGAATTGTTGTCGCGTAGTGAAACCATTTGGACTCGCGCTCCGCCGATCCGCTCGTCGGGCCGAACGATATCACACCGGGGCTGGGTTGTATGAACTCGACCACACACGCGCTTGAGCGGCCGGATGTCCGGTCTGGGTCATTTTGAGACCAGAACGTCGTGTCGTGCTGCGCCGGTCTCCGTCTCTTGCACCTCGTTAGCGGACAGGCGGTCTGGCGCCGTGTCACTTATACGAGTGACTGCATGACAAAGGTGCGGAGGAGGGGCGGCCTCTGCCGCAGCGAAACACGTAGGTGCCTTCGGCGATTTTGCCCACGCCGCTGGCGTAAGTCGCGCACGGGCGACGTGGGACCGCGTGGGCATCGCGCGCCCGCCGCGCGTCGGCTGATGGCATGGCGGAGTGGGCGCGATGCCCACCCTTCAGGCCAATCGCCTTGCGATTTCTACTTCACCTCCAGCGCCGCGAACGGCCCCTCGCCGTATACCACCTTGCCGCCGACCATCGTGAGCACCGCATGCAGGTCCCCGACCTTCTCAACCGGCACCGTCAGATAGTCATCCGACAGCACGGCAAGGTCGGCATATTTGCCTCCCTCCAGTGAACCGCGCTTGGTTTCGTCGAAGGTGAACCAGGCCGAATTGAGCGAGTACATGCGCAGCGCTTCTTCGCGGTTCGGGGACTCCTCGGGCCCTCGCATGGGCGTGCCGTCGATCACCTTGCCGTCCAGAAGCCAGCGGATCGAGACGAACGGGTTATAGGGCGCGACCTGATCGGAATCGGTGCCGGCCGCCACATGCAGGCCCATCTTGAGCGCGGTCTTGATCGGCGGCGCCCGCTTCGATGCTTCCGGCCCCAGCACTTTCGAAACGATCCCGCCCGAGTAGACAAGACGATCCTGTACGGCCCAGCCCATGTTCAGCGCCTTCATGCGCCGCAATGTCTCCTCGGATGCGTTTTCGATGTGGGCGATCTGCCAGCGCAGGCCGGAGATCGGGATTTCCTTGTTCACCGTTTCGAAGCAGTCGAGGACGCCCGTGGCGGCCCGATCGCTGGCGGCGTGCTGATGGACCTGAATGCCGCGTTCGGCCGCCCACTTCGCCACCGTGCAGAACTCCTCCCAGTCCTTGGCGCTCGGATTATACGGCAACCCGACCGTGGATCCGTCATAGATGCCCTGGGTCAGCGACTCCCCGATGCCGCCGTAGCGCAACATGTCGTCGCCGAAATTCATCGGCGTGAACACCGTCAGCGCCTTGAAATCATCAAGCGTATGCTGGCTGTTCGATGAAATATGGAACGAGACCCGCAGCGTCATTTCGCCCTTGGACCATAACGTCTGAACGGCGCGGAAATCTTCCGGGAACATGCCGCCGCCCGGGAAGTCATTGACGGCCGTCATGCCGAGCCGGTTGAGTTCGCGGAAGTATTTGAGGGTGCCGGCGACCTGATCGGAAAAGCTCGGCCCCGGAATTTTTGCGGTGAAGAAATTGAACGTGCGATTGACGCCGGTGAAGACGCCGGTGAGGTTGCCGTTGCCATCCTTCTCGGCCTTGCCGCCCGGGATTTCGCTGTCCGGCGTGAGCTTCATCAGCTTGATGCCGGCGGTTGTGATCCAGGCGGTGTTGTAGAGGCGCTGCACATAAACCGGCCGATCGGGCGCCGCGGCGGTCAGCTCCTCGACGGTCGGGCCGCGCTTCTCGGGAAACTGCAACTCGGTCCAGCCGCCGCCGATCTTGATCCAGGCGCCCGGCGTCGACTTGCGCGCCGCCTCGCGAATGAGATCAAGGCCCTTCGCGAGGCTCGGCACGCCAATCCAGCTCAGCTCAACCGCGTAGGTGAGGCCCGCCCGCAGCGCGTGAATATGGGAATCCATAAGGCCCGGCACGACGGTACGGCCGGCCACGTCGATAATGTTCGTGCGTGCATCGGCGCGTCGGCGGATGTCCGCGTCGGCGCCGACGGCCAGAACTTTTCCGCCGCGGATCGCGACGGCCTGGACGATCGACGAGGCGTCGTCGAGAGTGATGACCTTGCCGTTGAGGAGGATCGTATCTGCGACGGCGGGCGCCTGAGCGTGGGCAGGCGCAAGCCCTGCCGCAGCGGCCAGCGTGGCGATCAGCATGAGACGGTTCGTCATTGTCTACTTCCTCAGAGAAATCCGGGCAGTCGGCCGCGGCGGCGTCGACCCGTCCGCCGTCCTTTTCTCCAACATAACATGTGGGTATCCTGGTCGACCATGTGACCCTTCGAGCGAATTCCTTAGCACTTCGATGAACAATGCCGATCTGATCGTCGCCACCCTGAAGGCGGCCGGAATTGACCGCGGCTTCGGCATACCGAGCGGCAATGTATTGCCGCTAATGGAAGCGATGCGCACCGGCGGAATCGACTTCGTGCTTACTGCGCACGAGGGCTCGGCCGGCTTTGCGGCCGATGTCTCCGGGCGCATGACCGGCATACCCGGCCTCTGCATCGCAACGCTTGGCCCAGGCGCTACCAACCACGCCACCGGCGTCGGATGCGCGTATCTCGATCGCTCGCCCCTTATTGCGATCACGTGCAATCTCAACACGGATCAGCTCGGCCGGCGCATCCAGATGTGGATCGACCACCACGCCCTGTTTGCGCCGATCACCAAGGCGACGATCCGGCTTGAAAACGGCAGCATCACGCAGACGGTGCAGAATGCAATCCGCACCGCCTTGACGGAGCCCCGAGGGCCGGTTCATCTCGACCTGCCCGAGGACGTGGCGCTGGCGCCGGCGCAGGAGAAAATCGCGCCGCTGCTCGATCCGCTGCAAATCGCTGCAGCGCCGGAGGCCGAGATCGAGCGCGCCGGCCAGCTCATCGCCGCCGCCAAGC
>WNGJ01002572.1_pt1 | contig 18407 bp, 12 predicted proteins | sample 5400611 | NCBI WGS metagenome assembly WNGJ01 (sample SAMN13153375, study PRJNA577476) | soil metagenome | isolation source: 40 cm soil or saprolite under Garry oak tree replicate 1 | place: USA:California | collected 2016-06-15 | reverse complement strand
ATCCATACTGCGCTGCCAGCAACTGATTTGGAACGCGCCAGGCGTTTCTACGCTGAAAAGCTGGGCCTCACCCCAGAGAGCGAATTGCCCGATGTACGCGATGGGTTGTTCTACCGTTGTGGTGGAGGCACTCGATTTCTGTTATTCCCCTCTCCCAATTCTGCCAGCGGAACCCACACTCAGATGACCTGGACCACGCATGATATCGAGGCCGACGTGGCCGAACTCAACGCCCGAGGGGTAGTCTTTGAAGAGTACGATACGCCCGAGGTGAAGACTGTCAAGAGTGTGGCGACAATCGGGCAGTCCAACGGAGTCTCTCGGCGATCAAGTTCCCACTCGAATACCACGCGGAACTCCTCGGGGAGTACCAGGAGCGACAGGCTGCTCAGCAGAACTTGCTCCTCTTCGGCATTGTCGCCGCCATTGGGGTCTTCCTCCTCCTGCAGTCAGCCTTCAAGAGTTGGCGCCTGGCGACGCTGGCCTTCTTCACCCTGCCATCGGCTCTTGTGGGCGGAGTGCTGGCAACGTTCGCGACTGGCGGGGTGATCTCGATGGGGTCACTTGTGGGATTCTTCACGGTGTTCGGGGTGGCGGCGCGCAACAGCATTATGCTGATTAATCACTGCCAGCATCTCGAGCGGGAAGAAGGCGAGCCATTCGGTCCCGGCCTTGTGCTGCGGGGAGCGCGGGAGCGACTTGCGCCGATCCTCATGACCGCGTTAGCGGCTGGGTTAGCACTCGTGCCCCTGGTGATCTTCGGCAACATCCCCGGCCAGGAGATCGAGTATCCAATGGCCATTGTCATCCTGGGCGGCCTGGTCACCTCGACGGTGCTCAACCTGTTCATCGTCCCCTCCCTGTACTTGCGGTTCGGGAAGAAGAGGGATCTGCTTCCCGCCGCAGCCGCTGGGTAGTAAAGCTATGGCCGAGTAGGGCAGCTGCCGCATCCGGCCCAGCAGGAGAGTTGTGAGACCACGACGACGACGGATAACGATGTAGCCAGGCTCAGAGTTGTGGGCGGCGAACTCGAGTTCGCCGCCCACAGCTTCATGGAAGCGGTGCCTGAAGCAGCTTAGCGCACGTACTGGTCGAAAGTATTGAGCGCCTTAATGTAATTTGCGCGCTCGAACGCCGCAGGTTCGGCCACAGCACGCTGGCTCATGCTACCCCTCATTTGTTCGATTGACTCGTACTCGTGTTCTTCCATCCACTCCTGCAAGTCGGTCAGAATATGCATGATCCGACCGATGCCACTTTCCAGCAGGGTGGAAGCCATCATCGCTACGTTTGCTCCTGCCATCATCGCTTTAAGCACATCCTGAGCGGTGTGTACGCCGCTTGTAAGGGCGAAATCGGCTTTGATACGCCCGTAGAGGATAGCAATCCAGCGTAGTGGTAAACGCAGTTCATGTGATGTACTTAAGATCAGGTTAGGTACAACCTCTAATTCTTCCAGGTCGAAATCTGGTTGATAAAATCGATTGAACAGTACGAGAGCATTGGCTCCCGCTTCTACAATGCGTTTTGCCATGTTGGGAAGCGCGGTAAAGTAAGGACTGAGCTTGACCGCGATAGGAAGTTTCACCTTTGCTCGCACATCCCTGACAAGCTGCACGAAGTCCTCTTCCAGTTCTGCTCCACTTAAATCAGGATCGATCGGTAGGTAATAGATATTCAATTCCAATGCATCAGCGCCTGCCTGCTCGATCCTATGAGCATACTCTACCCAACCACCCGACGAAATGCCATTGAGACTGCCAATTACAGGAATGCTCAACGCCTGCTTGATTTTATGCAAATGTTCCAGGTAGGGTTCCGGCCCCAGATTATAGTAGTTCAGGTCAGGAAAGTAGCTCAGGGATTCGGCAAAAGTGTGTGTCCCGCGCTCCAGATAATGGTGCAGTTCCTGGCTCTCATGAGTGATCTGTTCTTCAAACAACGAATACATCACTAAGGCAGCAGCTCCGGCGTCCTCCAGTCGGCGCACGGTATCCATCTTCTTAGAAAGTGGCGATGACGACGCCACTAATGGATTTTTCAGTTGCATACCTAAATATGTTGTCGTCAAATCTGGCATATCCTTACTCCTCTCTCATTAGGGTGTATGAATTGTTTCTAGGCAATCAACCAAACGCCGTAGGGGCCGGTTCACCGCGCCCACCGCCGATTTATCGGCCCCGTACCTTTCCTGACGGCCGTTTGCCTACAACGATTTCATACTCCTCTCTCGCGTTATCAATTAGACTTATCGCCATCGCTATGAGGGGCAGTGGTAGCGCCATCACCTGCTAGCTCTTGCTCTGTTGCCAGTTCGTGATAATGGTGCCAGCGTTCCCGCACGTCGTGTTGAGCTAACTTCATCAGGGATTCAGCGCGTTCCTCATTACTCTGTAACAGCATCCTGAAGCGCGTCTCATTGTAGGCGAACTTCTCCAGCGGAATTGTTGGCTCCTTAGAGTCGAGGACCAGCGGGTTTTTACCCTCAGCATGCAACTCTGGATTGTAGCGATAGAGCGGCCAGTATCCGGACTGCACCGCCAGCTTTTGTTGTTCCAGCCCCTTGCTCATTTCGATACCATGCGCAATACAGTGGCTGTAAGCGATGATCAAAGAAGGGCCATCATACGCTTCGGCTTCCAGAAAAGCGCGCAGTGTTTGCTGATCGTTGGCACCCATTGCTACGTGGGCAACATACACATTACCGTAGGCCATAGCTAACAAGCCCAGGTCTTTTTTCGGCGTACTCTTGCCTTGCGCAGCGAATTTAGCCACAGCTCCTCGTGGAGTGGACTTTGACGCCTGTCCTCCGGTATTAGAATACACCTCGGTATCGAGCAAAAGTATGTTCACATTGCGACCCGAGGCCAGTACATGGTCCAGACCTCCAAAACCAATGTCGTAGCCCCAACCATCTCCACCTATAATCCATACACTCTTATGCACCAGGGCATCCGCTACGCTTAGCAAATTCCGTACGCGAGGCTCCATATTGTCAGCTTCCTGCAGGCGTTCCTTGAGCATTGCCACTCGTCCTCGCTGCCCTTGTATCCCTGCCTCGTTGGATTGATCGGCATTCAACAGTGCGTGCGCCAGGTCCTCGCCAACGATGTCCGTACACTGTGTGAGCAGCTCACTGGCGAATTCCTGTTGTTTATCTAACGTCAGGCGCATGCCCAGGCCGAATTCAGCGTTATCCTCGAAGAGCGAGTTCGACCAGGCTGGCCCTCTTCCCTGGTGATTGACACTCCACGGCGTGGTCGGCAGGTTACCTCCGTAGATCGATGAGCAGCCGGTGGCATTGGCGACGATCATGCGATCACCGAACAATTGTGTAGCCAGCTTGATATAGGGCGTCTCGCCACATCCTGAACAGGCCCCAGAAAACTCGAACAAAGGCATCAACAACTGTGAGTTCTTAATCGCTGCCAGGTTCAAATTCGTAGCATCCACCTCGGACAGCGAAAGGAAGAACTCCCAGTTCACTTTCTCACGTTCGCGAATTGGTGGTTGATCGGCCATATTGATCGCTTTTCGCCCTACCTGTCGTTTATCTTTGACCGGGCATGCATCTACGCACAATTTGCAGCCAGTACAGTCTTCTGGTGATACCTGTAGTGTATATTTTGTGCCAGGAAACTCTTTGTAATGTGCATCTGTCGACAGGAACATCTCAGGTGCTCCCTCAAGTTCGCTCGGATCATAGACCTTCTGGCGAATGACCGCGTGCGGGCAGACCATCACGCATTTTCCGCACTGAATACATATATCGGGGTCCCAGACAGGCATCTCCAATGCAATATTGCGCTTCTCCCAGCGGGCTGTACCGGAAGGGTAGGTACCGTCGACTGGCAAAGCGCTTACCGGCAAACCATCACCATCTCCGGCGATCATCGGCCCCAGCACCTTGCGTACAAATTCTGGCGCTTCCGCCGGAACGGGTGGTCGCCTCGTCAACATAGGTAGAACAATGGGCGAACGCTGTTGTGCCATACCCTCTGCCAATATTCCTCGTGCTTGTCCTGCTCCTACCCCTACGGGAACTTTCACCTCGTAGAGATGCGCCAGCGTCTCATCGACTGCCTGGAAATTCCGCTGAACCACAGCCTCGCCGCGTTTGCCGTAGGTCTTCTTAATGCTCTGCTTGATCTGTGCGATTGCCTCTTCTTTGGGCAGAATCCCGCTGATCGCGAAGAAGCAGGTCTGCATTACTGTATTAATGCGCCCTCCCATGCCAGTTTCACTGGCTATCTTTTGTGCATTAATCACATAGAAGCGGAGTCCCTTGTCAAGAATCTCCTGCTGCACTTCGATTGGGAGATGGTCCCAGACATCCTCTGTTTCATAGATGCTATCGAGCAGGAAAACCCCACCTGGCCTGGCGTACTTGAGTACATCAACACGCTCCAGGAATGTGAATTGGTGACAGGCTACAAAATTGGCCTGGTCGTTACCTATCAAGTAAGGAGCGTGGATGGGGTGCGGCCCAAAGCGCAGGTGCGAGATCGTTATTGATCCCGATTTCTTGGAGTCATAAACGAAGTAGCCCTGTGCATAATTCTCCGTTTCCTCACCAATGATCTTGATCGAGTTTTTGTTGGCTCCCACTGTGCCGTCAGAGCCTAATCCCCAGAATACACACTGCACCGTATCTTCGCTCTCGATAGAAAACGAGGCATCATATTCCAGGCTTTTATGTGTAACATCGTCATTAATACCAACCGTAAAATGATTTTTTGGATCTGCGCTGCGCATTTCATCGAAAACGCCTTTGACCATCGCGGGTGTAAATTCCTTTGAGGAGAGACCATAACGCCCACCGATAATACGTGGCAGCGCATGCCCGTTACTAGTGTCCCAACCTTCTTTGACTGCTGTTGAGGCATCCAGGTAGAGAGGTTCTCCGATGGCTCCCGGCTCTTTGGTACGATCCAGGGTTGCTATCACTTGGACGGTAGACGGCAATGCCTGCAAGAAGTCTTTCACCGAGAACGGGCGGAATAAGCGCACTTTGACCACCCCTACCTTCTCCCCCCGAGCAACAAGGTACTCCGTCGTAGCCTGTACCGTCTCTGCCCCTGATCCCATCACTACGATCACACGCCCCGCATCTGGCGCTCCAACATAATCGAACAGGTGATACTGTCGTCCGACCAATGCGCTGAACTTATCCATCATCTTCTGCACAATTGCTGGGCAAGATGCATAGTAGGGATTCGCGGTCTCACGAGCCTGGAAATACACATCGGGGTTTTGCGCCGTACCACGAATGAAAGGATGCTCAGGCGATAGCGCACGTTGGCGGTGAGCTTGAACTAATGCATCATCGATCATTACCCGCAAGTCTTCACGGGTCAATTGCTCAATTTTATCGATTTCGTGTGATGTACGAAATCCATCAAAAAAATGCAGAAATGGAACACGTGCCTCTAATGTAGATGCGTGTGCTATTAGCGCCAGGTCCTGAGCCTCTTGTACCGAATTTGAGGCCAGCAGGGCAAAGCCTGTTGAACGTGTAGCCATCACATCAGAATGATCACCAAAGATTGACAACGCTTGCGTCGCGAGCGAGCGAGCTGCTACGTGAAACACCACTGGCGTCAATTCACCAGCAATCTTGTACATATTGGGAATCATCAACAGCAGGCCCTGAGAGGCCGTGAATGTGGTTGCCAGGGCTCCTGTTTGTAATGCTCCGTGAATTGCTCCGGCGGCGCCCCCCTCGGATTGCATCTCTGCCACGAGTGGCACCGTTCCCCATAAATTGACTCGTCCCGTCGCAGACCAGGCATCAGCCAGTTCGCCCATCGGTGTCGATGGAGTTATAGGGTAGATCGCAATAACCTCACTCAATGCGTGAGCAACATTGGCTACAGCCTCATTGCCCTCTATTGTTACCCATGTACGTTCCATATAATCCTCCATAATTTCTAGTGTAATTATGACGTACCAATCCGCAAACCATGGCACCCGCAAAGAGATGCCAATAGGGCATCCCCTTGCGGGTGCCATGGGGTATTGATGACGACGCTTGTGTCGCCACTTGTGACATTTCCGCGTCTTGCTCCGTTAGAGTCACTGGCTGAGACTCTTGTAGAGTCTCCGCATCTTGCATCTTGCTCTCCTGCTTGCGTCGCCTTCCTTTCCTCCGCCATTTGTCGCTTCTTGCCAGAAGCACTACAGCAGCCAGTATAAGGACACCACCAAGAATCTGAAAAGGGCTTATCGTCTCTCCCAGAACAATCGCTGCTAACACAACTGCCACGATCGGTTCAAAGGTTGAGAGCGTCGAGGCACTGGTTGGTCCAATTCTCTTGAGGCCAGCGAAGAAAGTGAAGAAAGCAAGTACTGTTGAGATAAGGGCAATAGCAATTATTGCAATCCAACCGGTCGAGGTCGTGGGATAAGTCACGCCACGCAAAGCAACAATGCCAGCATATACCCCTGCTGTCGATGTAATAATAACTGTCGTTGAGCCTATTGAGCCTGAACGTCTCACGATGCGACTTCCTAACAAGATATAAATAGCATAATCCACGGCTGCAGCCATACCCAGTAGAATACCTAGCAGGCTGCCACCACTGGTTATCCGCATAGTGAGAGCCGTTCCTGAGAGCGCGAGAAAGAGCGCTACAATCTTGACAGGCGTAAGATGCTCTTTCAGGAAAATTGCCGCTAGCGCGGTGACCAGCGCCGGGTAGATATAAAGTAACAGCGCAACCAAACCCGCGGAGGCCAGCTTAAGCGCCAGAAAATACGCAAGTGACTCACCCACGTATGCTATGGCTCCTAACAAAATCAGTTCCAATAGAATAAGTCCGCGGGGATACGGTTTCCTGCTCACAACCACGATTAGATTCATCGCTACAGCTGCTATGGCAAATCGCAGGAACAACACGGTAATGGGATCAGCCCCGGCATTATAAGCGAGACGTGCAAAAATAGGCATTACACCAAACGAGGCAGCAGAAGTGATAATAAGTATCATTCCAAGCCTTCGATTAACAGTAGCAGATCGTATATATTTCATGATTTTGTCATCCTGACCAGGCGAAAAAATTACTGATATATTTCTCTATCCTTTGTGATTAATCCAGGTCCGCTTCAAGTCTCTTTCATCTCTGGTGAGAGCTACTGATCAACCTCTAGTGAGAGGATACTGTGCTACTATCACAATCAGATCACAAAAGCATGCATTTTCATCACGTTTCGTACACAGCCCTGATTATTCGTTGTCAAATGCAGGGAGGCGATTCTTAGGCCTACAATAGTGTTACTCAACTATCCATCAGTGTCATTCCGTAAACTAATTGTGAGGATATATCCCTATCCTGTGACAACGTTGTGATAGTGGGCCTATAGTCTGTATGTGTGAAAGGAGTTATACACATGGCAGTCAAGAGTGACATCGAGCGTTATCGTGCAAACTATCTTGCTGAACAAGAAGGTTCTGAGCTCTACCAATCGCTCGCTAAAACGGAGCGTGACCCTCACCTTGCAGAACTCTACCGGCGTATGGCAGAGACTGAGCAGCGTCACGCAGGCATCTGGGCCGATTACTTGCGCAGAGCAGGCGCACCTATACCCAGCTATACACCGGGGTGGCGTATACGTATGCTCATCTGGCTGGCGCAGCGCTTCGGCGTCAACTCGGTTCTGCCTATGGTCTCGTCCATGGAACGTGGCGCCAGCCACGACTATGATGAACAGCCAGAAGCTCGTGCTGCTGGAATGCCAAAAGATGAGCGTTCGCACGAGCGCCTATTTCGCTCTGTTGAGATAACTGGAGGTGGCATCGCTGGCCCAGCACTCGCCCGTTTCGAAGGTCGTCACCGTGGCACCGGTGGCAATGCCCTGCGTGCGGCTGTATTGGGGGCCAGCGATGGCCTCACCACCAACCTGAGTCTTGTCATGGGAGTTGCCGGGGCCAATCTCCCAGGGCATACCATCCTATTCACAGGTCTAGCCGGCATGCTCGCCGGGGCGCTCTCTATGTCTATCGGCGAGTGGCTCTCCGTACAGAGCGCGCGCGAGCTCTACACGCACCAGATTGCGGTCGAGTCCCAGGAACTGGTCGAGATGCCTGAGGAAGAACGCGAAGAGCTGGCCCTTATTTACGAGGCCAAAGGCATCGATCAGGAAACTGCCAATCGCATGGCAGATCGCATTATGGGACAGGGTGAAGCCGCGCTTGATACCCTTGCACGTGAAGAACTTGGTATTGACCCCGAGGAACTCGGCGGCTCGGCGTGGACAGCTTCGATCATGTCATTCATGCTCTTCGCCGTTGGCGCTGTTATCCCCGTAATACCTTTTGCGTTCGGCAGCGGGCTTATAGCTGTGCTGATCAGCCTGGCTCTGGGTATACTGGGTTTTTTCATCATCGGTGTTGGCATTACACTGACTACTGGCGCGCCACTCCTCAAATCCGCTGGTCGCCAGATCTTGCTGGGTTTAGCGGCAGCGGCCATCACCTTTGGTCTCGGATCACTTGTTGGAGGGCGTTTAGGGTAATTTCATAGTGTTGTAAACTATCTATGGGTCGTGTTAATACTCAATAGCAGAAAACTGGAGAAAAGTATGCAAGATCCGGTCAGACCACAAGACTCGCAAACAGGATCGCTAGCATTATCAACAGCCAGCAAAGAGGATACTCAGCAAATCTCTTTGCAACAGCTCTTTGAGCAGTTACACACCTCTGAGAAAGGTTTGACCAGCGAGGAAGCGCGTCAAAAACTTAAAGAAGTAGGCCCAAATGAATTGGGTGCTGTCCAGCGTTTAACAGGCTTGAAACAGTTGTTACTTCTGTTTACGAACCCGCTTGTGCTTATCTTGCTTGTTGCAAGTATCGTTTCTGCCGTTTTCGGTGAAGTACTCGATGCGAGTATTATTATTGTGATCGTGTCGCTGAGCATCGCGCTTAACTACTTTCAGACCCACCGCTCGGAGCGTGCAGTTGAGGGGCTGCGCAAGCAAGTAGCGATTACAGCGACGGCTCTGCGTGATGGGAACTGGGTCGAGATTCCACGAAGCGAACTGGTCCCCGGCGACATCATTCGACTCACTGCAGGCGATCTTGTGCCTGCAGACGCACGCTTGCTCCAATCCGTTTACCTGAATGTTCAACAAGCTGCACTGACTGGAGAGTCCTTGCCAGTGGAAAAGGATGCCAGCGACAGCGCCTCAACGTCAGGGAACCTGGCTGACGTACGCTCTGCCGTCTTTCTCGGTACCTCCATTGTGAGCGGATCTGCAACGGCGGTCGTCACAGGGACTGGTAAAAACACGGCTTTCGGAGACATCGTGGTACATCTTGCCAAGCGTCCACCACAAACTGAGTTTGAACATGGCGTAAAGAACTTCAGTCTCCTGATTTCGAGGACTGTCTTCTTCCTCGTACTCTTCGTCTTCCTCGTCGGTATCATCGCAAAGCACAGTACCCTGGAATCGGCTCTCTTTGCCATTTCCCTGGCTGTCGGATTGACCCCGGAGTTTCTGCCAATGATCGTGACGATTACCCTGGCACAAGGGGCTTCGCGGATGGCACGACAGAAAGTCATCGTCAAGCACCTGGAGTCCATGCAAAACTTCGGCAGCATTGATGTACTTTGTAGCGACAAGACTGGAACCTTAACTACTGGGGAGATGGCGCTCAGCGACTGCTTCGATTCCCAGGGCCAACCGTCGAAACGTGTGTTGTTGTTTGCCTACCTCAATAGCTTTTATGAAACAGGCATCAAAAGCCCACTCGATGCCGCAGTTCTGCGTTATGAGCAACTTGATGTAAGTTCCTATCGCAAGCTGGGGGAAATCCCGTTCGATTTCGAACGGCGACGCCTCTCCGTGGTCGTGAAGCAGAATGGAGAGCCACTCTTGATTTGTAAAGGCGCACCTGAGAGTGTGCTACCAGTGTGTTCGAAGTATGAAATAGACGGCCAAATCATTCCCCTGGATGATAAGTCACATGCATCGTGCAAAGAGACCTACCAGAAGCTTAGCGCCCAGGGATATTATACTATAGCTGTTGCCTACCGGCCTTTGCTCCCTCAACAAGAGGTCTACCATGCAACTGATGAGCAGGACATGATCCTGCTCGGCTACCTGGCTTTCTTCGATCCTCCCAGGGAAGATGCAGGCCAGGCGCTAGAAGCACTCCGTAGTGATGGCGTAGAGGTGAAGATTCTGACGGGTGACAACGAACTCGTTACTCGCCACATCTGCTCGCAAGTTGGCTTGAAGACAGATCAGATGATTGTAGGAGCCGAGCTTGATCACATCAATGATACGGCACTGGCTCAGGTGGTTGAGAAGACCAATGTCTTTGCGCGCGTCTCGCCAGCGCAGAAGAACCGCATCATTCTTGCACTCAAGCGCCGCCATCACGTGGTTGGCTACCTGGGTGACGGCATCAATGATGCTCCGTCGCTCCATACCGCTGATGTTGGGATCTCGGTTGCGAGTGCCGTCGATGTGGCAAAGGAAGCTGCCGAAATCATCTTACTACAGCAAGGTCTGGATGTGCTCCTTAAGGGCATCATTGAAGGCCGTAAGGCGTTCGGGAATGTGATGAAGTACTTGCTGATGGGGACCAGTTCAAACTTCGGAAATATGTTCAGTATGGCCGGTGCCTTTGTCTTCTTGCCGTTCTTGCCCATGCTGCCGGCACAGATCCTGCTCAACAACTTCCTCTACGACCTTTCCCAGGTGACGATTCCTACTGACAACGTGGATGCTACATTCATACAAAAACCACAACGCTGGAACATCAAGCTCATCCGTGATTTCATGGTGTTCATTGGACCGGTCAGTTCGATCTTTGACTTCCTCACCTTCTTTGTGTTGCTGGCAGTTTTCCATGCTTCTGCGGAGCTTTTCCATACAGGCTGGTTTGTGGAATCGCTTGCGACACAGACACTGGTGCTGTTTGTTATTCGCACTGTAGGCAACCCACTACGTAGTCGACCAAGCAAGCCTCTGACGATTACCGTAATTCTAGTTGTCCTTTTCGGCCTGATTATTCCGTATACCCCGCTTGCAGGGCCGCTAAAATTCGTGCCCTTGCCCGGCCTTTACTTCCTCTTCCTTGCTGGTATGATCATCACCTATTTAATACTCGTCGAAATCGTCAAGCGTTGGCTGATGCGCCGACTCATCAAATAAGCACGATTCTCATGGAAAATAGCTCATAATGTCCGTGTGTGATGTGCTTCACATTTCTTTAGTGCAATAGTTCATAAACTGAACAGTATAAAGCTGGTATACTTGGATTAATCCGGTAAGTTATTCATCCCTATACGTCATTTTTAATGCAAAGCATGTTATGCGCAGTCGATCTAAAACCATCTCAAAAAGGAAAAATTACGATGAAAGATCTCCAAGACACCGATCAACATTCGGCAGTCACTTCTCGTAGTCCTCGATTCATGATTCCTGTCTTGTTAAGTGTATGTATTGTGTTCGCGTTTGTGCTGAGTGCTTGTAGTGGAAACACAGGTTCCAGTGCCAGCGCCACCTCGATTGTCAACGCATCCACAACCTCGACCACGATAGGCGCATCCACGGCATCGACTACAACAGGCTATCCAGTGAAAGTCTTCTTCTCCAAGTTTCCCGAGTCACTCAACACAAGTTACTCAACCGTCTATCCAGTTGATCGCATTTCACCAACAACCGCCGTAGGAACCTTCGCTCTGCAACTCTTAATCGCCGGACCTACTCTCTCCGAACAACAAACTGGCTACTTCACGGAACTTAATACCATTCTCAGCGGCCCATCGAACTGCTCGGCACCCCTGCCTGTTGGAGGTCCAGACTTCACACTCACGCTGGACAAGAAAGGCCCGGTTACGGAAACAGGCACCGCGACGGTGAAATTCTGCCGTAGCACTAACTCGCCAGGGATCGGAGCAGATGCACGTGTTACAGCCGAAATTAACGCTACGCTTAAACAGTTCCCAGGGATCAAAAAAGTGGTGATTCTCACCGAGGATGGGCACTGCTTTGGTGATTTGAGCGGGAAAGACTTCTGTCTTAAGTAGTACAATCGCCTCCGCCAATGACACGAGAAAAAACCAGGTTTGAGGCATATATCAAATCTGGTTTTTTGGTAGCGTATCTCTCGCTCGCTCTCTTTGGCTTTTTATTAATCTCTACCCTTAGCAAAGGATACGCTATCTTTTCCTGGCAACGATTGCTTTTCAGCGCAAAATGGGGTATGCTCTTCGTGGGGAAGGTGTATGGCAACGATTCGGGAATTTTGGGCCTTTTTGCCATGAAGAGAGGTGACTCCCTCCTGTTTGTTGCCTCAAGAAGCCATTTACTTCCTGATTTACCCCTTTTCAACAACGTTGTACTCAGTATAAATTAGGAAGAGGATATCTCACCCTCTGCACCCATCGTACAGAGGATTTGTGAAGGCGAGAGGAAGAAGGATGGACCCCATTACCACGGCTATTGTGGCTGCTGCGTCCGCCGGAGCTATCAGCGGGCTCACGGAAGCGAGCAAGACGGCCGTCACCGATGCCTACAGGAAACTGAAAGCCCTGCTCACCAAGAAGTTTGGTGGTGAGAGCGACGTGATACACGCCGTCAACGAGGTGGAAGCCAAGCCCAATTCTGGCGGTCGCAAGGCGACGTTACAGGAAGAGATCGCTGCCGTCAAGGCAGACCAGGATCAGGAGATGCTCCATGCTGCCCAGGTGCTCCTCCAACTCCTCCAGGCATCACCAGAGGGAGGACAGCACATGCAGACGGCGACTGGCAGCTACATCGCGCAGGCGGATCGTGGAAGCAGTGCCTCGGTGAACATTGGGCGCCAACCAGAGCGCTAAGGGCTGGCTCCCCATGAGCGATGATCCCTCCATCTCACAGCAGGCACAGGGCAGTTACATTGCCCAGGCGACGCACGGTGGAACCGCCACTGTGCAGGTCGTGCTTCCTTCTGCCCCTGTGCAGGAGCAGAACCGCGCGCGGTTTCTGGTCCGGTTGCGCTACCAGTATGATGCACTGTGGGACCAGTCGTTGCAGGGGTCCGCGTTGCTGACATTGGGATTGACCAAGCAGCCTGACGCAGTCCTGCATCACACGGGACTCTTGTTTCTTTCGAGTCAGCAGCCAGAGCAGCCACTCCCTTCAGATACCTCCATTGACGAGGTGTATGATAAAGCCGGGCACGAGCTCTTGATCCTTGGCGAGCCGGGCGCAGGGAAATCCATGTTGCTGCTCGCCCTTGCTCGAAAACTGCTGGAGCGTGCTGAGCAGGATGCACAGCACCCGATACCAGTCATCCTCCCGTTGTCCTCCTGGGCTCAGAAGAGGCTGCCGCTCACCATTTGGCTGGCCGAGCAACTCTCCCTGCTCTATGACGTGCCTCTTCAGGTGAGTCATGGCTGGCTACAGACCAACCAGGTCCTCCCCCTGCTTGATGGCCTGGACGAAGTGCCACAGCAGGTGCGTCGTGGCTGTATCGAGGCGATTATCGCATATCGCAAAGAGCACCTAGTTCCCCTGGTGGTATGCAGCCGCAGAGCCGAGTACGAGGAGATCGAGCGATCGCAGCGCCTGGTGTTGCACTGCGCTGTAGTGATTGAGCCCCTCTCCAGAGAGCAGGTGGAAGCCTACCTGGATCGGGCAGGGCAGTCGCTGGCCGCTGTGCGCGCAGTTCTGCGTGCCAATCCGGTGTTAGAGGAACTGGCCACGACCCCGCTGATGCTCAGTGTGGTAACACAGGCCTATGCAAACGCACCTGTGCAGGACCTGCCGCAGCACGGGTCAGCCAACGTGCAACAACAGCAGATCTTTGGCACCTATATCGAACAGATGATCGAGCGCAAAGGGAATAGGGTGCTTTACCCGCTTGAGCCCACCAAGACATGGTTGGGCTGGCTCGCCCGACAGATGCGGGCACATAACCAGACCGTGTTCTATATTGAACGGATGCAACCAGATTGGTTAGAGAATCGACGGACCAGCCAGTTCCATTCGCATATCGTCAATGGATTCATCTTTGGACTGATTGGTGCATGTTGTGCTGGACCACTCAGCGGACTGACCCTGGCACAACTGTTGCACTCCGAGAACTTTCCCATTTTTATGCTGTGTGGTGGCCTGCTCAGTGGATTACTCTTTGGCCTGTTCAATGGATTGCTCTCCACAACAGAGGCAGTGAGAGGGCAGAACGGAAAGATACACTGGTCATGGAAGCGTATACGGGAATGGAGTGCGAGAGCGGTGGTGAATGGGTGGCTGGTAGGCTTGTTGGTAGGACTTCCAGACGGAGTTCTTCTCGTGCAGGAGACAGGCACTGGTGGCTTTGGGTATATCGCTGGACTAGCTGTGCTTGTATGGTTAATTGGTGGACTGATTTTTCTTCTGATTGATGTATTTCTTGATATACAAGCAGGGGAAATCAGGCCTGCCGAGACCTTTGCCTGGTCCTGGAGAGCCATGGGACGTAATCTCTTGAAGTTTGCGGGCTTAGGGGTACTTGGCTCCTTGCTCATCGGACTCCTGCTAGGGGGAGTGGACGGTGTGTATGAATGGATGTTTGGAGCGCAGGCTAGTATGAATGTGTTGTTGGATGGGTTAGCTCTCACGTGGACGTTTATGCAAAATTTTGCCTTCTTCATTATCGTGATTGTTGGGCTTCTAGGCATGGTAGCAGGTGGCTGGTCAAGCAATGTCATTGAGGTAGGCGATCTCACAAAACCGAATCAGGGGATACATCGCTCCGCTCGTTCTAGCCTGCTTGTTGGGAGCGTGGGGATGACGCTCGGTGGAGTCATAGCAGGGCTGTTGGAGGGGATAAATGCAGGGCAGATGCAAGATCTGACGTGGCTCCTCGGCACCGGATTGATCTTAGGGTTACTGGTAGGACTGGTCAGTGGGCTCCGCGTGGGTGGTATTGCCTGCATTCAGCACATGATCCTGCGCTGGTTGCTACGAGAGGCCAATGCACTCCCCTGGCATGCCCAATCCTTCCTCGATGACGCGACAGCACGCATTCTTCTGCGGCGCGTCCGGGGGAGCTATAGCTTCGCGCATCGCCTATTTCTGGATTATTTCGCTGATTTGCACACAGAAGCGTCTTCAGTCCCAGCAGCCACTCAACCTACACAGCCACCTTCTACATAGGAGCGTAACAAGTAGCGAGCATTTTGTTCATCGATCTTGATCCTCTTCTGAATTGTAGTTTTCAGAAGAGGATCAAGATCGATGAACCCAAGCTCAGAGGATTCAGCAGTTTTGACTTCGCTACCAGTGCCAAGATCGCGGAAGGCCCATCATACAGCCAGGCGTTTTTTTACACGTATCCTCATCCCCTTACCTACTTTTTCTTTAGTTTCTCCGCTCGTGATATCGGCTGTAAGGGCAGGCCCAGGATTGACTCCAATAATAAAATGTCCGACCTCAGTTTCCTCATCAGGGAACGATTGAATGGTAATCGTTTCGATGAGCAGTTCGATACCTGACACCTTCACGAGGCAAACAGTTAGATCAATAGTGAAACGCGTCTTCACACCTTCTGGTTCATCTGGATCATTTACACGCTGATGACGAACAACCTCGCCCCCATCCTCTATGAGGTCCTGTAGCCAGTTAGTTGCGTATTCGGTAAATGCTTCTTGCACAGCCTGTCGCCCTTCTCGCGTTGCCAGTGCAAGTAACGCAAGATGGGTTCCCAGTGATGCGCTTGTCGGAAACTGCTTGTAGGATTGCGCGATTGTGAGCAGCCGTGCTGGCTCCAATGGAGGGGTCTTCTCAATCACTCCTAGCAATCCCTCATTTTCTGGAACTGGAGGAAGGAGTCCACCTGGACCAGTGACAATCTGCTCGTACTCTCCCTGTTCACGTTCTGCTTGAGACATTGTAACTCTTACCTTTCTGTCGTCTCTTCCTGCAAAGAACACGACACATTCATTTATCAACAGCAAAGAGTTCCTTTCGGGACAAAAAGCTTATTGACCTTCGTTAACTGATGAACGGCAGCAAATACCGTTTTTCAACGATGGATTGTATGGTCCCCTATATGGCTGAAAATCGGTTCTCCCGCACGAGATTGCCATCAATTCTTTGCCGCGAGTTCAACTTGAGTGTGGCGCATGACTAACATGAGTATGGTATAGCCAAGCTCACCAATACAAATGCACTCGTGAAGCGCTTTCATGGCTTCTGAGAATCTGCTGACAGCACTATCTCACTGGCACGGCTCTTTCTTGCTCATACGGCCCTACAAGCCATCTCATGCTACTCGTAGCGCATGCGCCACACTCATGTTGGACCTGCGCCAAACCCCAAAACCCATGCTGAATCCGTATTTGCCGCTGGCAAGGAATTATGACGACGGGGCCGGGAAACACGGCAAAGCACAGTTCAGCTCATTGCGAGCTAGGGAATCCAGTATCATAGTGCTGTCAAGATTGCTGTCACCACCTCATTTTACAGCCTTGCTATCAGGTATGAAATAAGGTGAGAAGCGGATCAAGCGACTTCGTCCTCGCTCTCAGGCGCTGTAAAGTGAATCTCCAACGCCTTATCCACAAAGCGTGCCAGCTTTGCCTCCTGGTTCGCCAACACCACAGGGAGCGTAATATCGCGCTTGAAGTTGCCAATCTCGATAATCATCTCATCGCCTTTCTTCGTCATCAGCACCTTGTCCATCTCGACATGTGGCAGTGGAATGCGCAGCACATACGTATCTCCCTGGTGTATCACTTCCTGTATTGGCCCGCGATGGAAGACCTGTGTCGGGTCTAAATCGCCAAAGATCGCCTGGGCTAATTCTCCAAGTTGCTTAATGCCAAGAATGTCGCGGGAATAGTAAGGCGCTTCCCAGATAGGCAGCGGCGCGAAGGTATTGTGAATCAGCAGGCGCAATTTCTCTTGATTACGATAGAGGTCTTGCATAAACGCATCAGTATAATTGCCTGGTTGAATGACGCGATTGCATATCACGCCATCGATAGGATAGCCAAAGAGCGCGAGATAGGTTTCAGCCCGCAGCGCCTCTTTAATCACCATACGTTCTGGATTGACGACCGGTCTGTAAGAACTGATATCGGGGTTAGTCAATACCTCGCGCAACCCTTTCACTCGGTCGCTCAAGAGTTGCACAGCATCCAACACTTCACCGGACGGAAGAAAAGCCTTGATGAATGGACGCGCCAGGCGAAGCGTACTACTCTTCAGATTTAAACCGGCAATGCGCCCGGCATACCATTGAAACGTGTCAGGCATACTCAGCAGCCGCACTGTCTCACCTGTTGGCGCAGCATCGATAACAACAACTTCAAAGTCTCCGTCACGGGCGTTGCGGTAGATGTTGAGCAGACTGACAATCTCATCCATCCCCGGAATAAGCGCCAGTTCTTCCGCCATCACCGAATCAATGCCGCGACTGCGCAGCAGTTGGCTCATCTTTTCCTGCAATTTGCCCCAACTGTGGCGCATCTCATCCAATACATTTACTTCTTGCGCCCACAAATTCGGCGCCAGTTGCGTTGGCTCCGAAGCGAGAGGCATATTGAAGCAATCAGCAAGGCTATGCGCCAGATCCGTGCTGACGACAAGTGTACGCTTGCCCAGTGCGGCCGAACGAACTGCCGTGGCTGCCGAGACAGTTGTCTTCCCAACGCCCCCTTTTCCAAGATAGAGTATAATACGCATAGACGTCCCTATTCTTTAGATGTCATATCACTATTACCACACCATAGGTGTCTCTTAATTGCTAACGTTACCTACATGTACGTAATTCGCCCCATCCCGGTTATCTTTTTCGCCCTTCCGCGTTTTTTCGTACCTTACTGGAAATCCTTTTTTCCGTCAACACCTTGTCAATTGATCTTCCAAATCCATGGAAATGAGAGAAGTATTCGGTGACGTACAAGCGAAAGTCCTCTTCTTGCTTCAACACACCCCCATCGCCTTTGAAAGCTAGAGCAGCGTAGAAGTTCTAGAACGTCAGCTCCTTGGGTCATTTGATTGCCACCTGAAATTCGCGTTTCCACGGACATGACCGTCAAGCGATTGGTCATGAAGCGTCTTCGCCTTGGTCACGCGTCAGTTGAGAACGCGACGGCCTTTTGCTGCTCGAAGGTTGACAGTCTCTCTTTGAGTGCATCGGTGACCAAGCCATAGGCGTCTGAACCGAGCAAGAGGCGGCGCGGTGGGTTCTGAGACAGCGCCGCTTCGATCATGGCGGCGACAACCTTCGTCTGGCTCCCTGGCATCTGCTCGAGAGGGATCGGTTTGCGGTCAGCAGGGCCACCTTGATACGGCTCGCTCACTGGAACGCGTGTGGCGGCTTCGTAAAAGCTGGTGCGGATCATGCCTGGCTCGACAAGCGTCGTGTGAATGCCGAACGGTTCGACCTCCTGAGCAAAGGCTTCATAAAAGCCCTCAATGCCCCA
>WNGJ01006029.1_pt1 | contig 18408 bp, 20 predicted proteins | sample 5400611 | NCBI WGS metagenome assembly WNGJ01 (sample SAMN13153375, study PRJNA577476) | soil metagenome | isolation source: 40 cm soil or saprolite under Garry oak tree replicate 1 | place: USA:California | collected 2016-06-15 | reverse complement strand
CTCCGGCTCCAACGGCTTGTCGGAATTGCCATGGCCGCGCAGGTCGTAGGTGACGATGCGAAAGTCCTTAGCGAGCTCGCTGTCGATCTGCCGCATCCATGAGAGATGGCTCTGCGAAAAACCGTGAATGAAGAGGATCTCCGGCCCCGCCGGATTTCCCCATTCCTGCGCGGCGATGGTCAGCCCATCGGGGGTCTTCACGGCGATCGGCTTGGGTTTCGGCTGTTGGGTCATGGCGGGCCCGACGGTGGCGACAAGCAAGATCGCCGCGGCCATCATCGGGACGAGACGGCGCGATCGCAACATATCTGTCATTGCCCATTCCTCCCCACTTTGCTGCTCGCGAAGTTTCACACTCACGTATTGCCCTTGCGTTTAGAGGTGAAATGTCCGCCCGAAGTGTTGACAATGTCAATCCTGTTCGCTTCTGCATCGGGCAGGGACGGCCGGCCATCAGGGCGAGACGCGCGAGAAACGGATCGCCGAATACCTGCAGCTCAATCCGGACCGTTGTCGGATTGCCGGAAGGCGACTGGCTACGCGTCACCGACAACGCCACCGTACTCGGTGGCCCGCATGCCGCGCCGGTATTCGAGCCGGTTGAGCGACGGCCATGCCGGTACCGGGTCAAGCAATGGGATCCGAGACGGAGAATCCAGCTCTCCTTGCTGCCGCCGAGATCGGACCAACGGATGGCATGAGCTGAGCAAAGCCGATAAGCTTCAGGTGTTCCTCTGCACGGGCGAGCCATGCCGTGCACATCGGCTCGGGGGGATAAGTAAATGAACGACGTCAAGGCGGAATCTGAAGACCAGACGCCCGACCAGGCGCACCCCTCGACATTCTCCCCCGCAACCTTGGTGCTGCTGGTCGTTCTTGCGATCTTCGGCGCAATCATTGGTATTCAGTTGATCCTGCAGCTCGGGGTGACACCGAACACGTCGATCATTGGCGCACTGGTTGCGATGATCCTGGCGCGCGTGCCCCTGACATTCTTTGCCCGCTACCGCTCCGTTCATGTGCAGAACCTGGCGCAGAGCAACATTTCGGCTGCGACGTTCGGTGCTGCCAACAGCCTCCTTCTCCCGATCGGGATTCCGTTTCTTCTTGGCCGCGACGACCTGATACTGCCGATGCTGATCGGCGCAGCACTGGCGATGCTGCTTGATGCGTATCTGCTCTACCGGATGTTCGACACAAAGATCTTTCCCGCGACAGGCACATGGCCGCCCGGCGTAGCGGCGGCGGAAGCCATCAAGGCCGGCGACCAGGGGGGCCGGCAGGCATTACTGCTCGGCGCCGGGCTCGTCATTGGCATGGCCGGGAGCTGGCTTAAAATTCCGATGTCGGCCTTCGGCGTTGCCTTCATCGGCAACATCGCGGCCCTGACCATGTTCGGCATCGGCCTTCTAATCCGCGGATACACGCTGCCGGTGACAGGCATCGACATAACGCAATATTACGTGCCCCACGGTTTCATGGTGGGTGCCGGCATCGTCGCTCTCGTGCAGGTGATCATGGCGATCAGCCAGCGCGCGGACGCAGCCGATGCCGTAGGCGGTCGAGGCGACGAGGAGCTTCGCGGGGCGCTCAAGATCGGCGCCGTTGGCTATGTCGCCATCGCGGCCCTCATCGCGGGAATCGGCGGACTGGCCTCGGAACTCTCATGGCCCATGCTCAGCGCTTTCGTGATCTATGCGGCCTTTGCGGCCTTCATCCACGAACTGCTGGTCGGCATCGCCGCGATGCATTCGGGTTGGTTCCCGGCCTTCGCGGTCGCGCTGATCACGCTGATCATCGGCATCCTGATCGGGTTTCCTCCGATCGCGCTTGGCCTCCTCGTCGGATTCAGCGCAGCAACAGGGCCGGCATTTGCCGACATGGGATACGATCTCAAAGCCGGCTATGTCCTGCGCGGTTTTGGTCGCAACATGGCCTTCGAGCTCGACGGCCGCCGCCAGCAACTCTATGCGGCGATGCTCGCATTCCTGATCGCGATTCCGATCGTATGGCTTGCCCATTCGACCTATTTCGCTCAGGGGCTCGTCCCGCCCGTGGACCGGGTCTACGTCGCGGCAATCAAGGCTGGGGCTTCGACCGATGTCGCCTGGAAGCTCCTCGCGTGGGCCGTACCCGGTGCCATCATTCAGTTTCTCGGCGGGCCGAAGCGCCAGCTCGGCGTGCTGTTGTCGACCGGCCTGCTCATTCCCAATCCGCTCGCCGGATGGGCCGTGCTGGCAGGCATCGCCATCCGCGTTACCGTATTGCGCCTCAAGGGAGACGCCGCGACCGGTTCGATGGAGGTGCTGGCAGCCGGATTCATCGGCGGCGACGCCCTCTTCGGCTTCTTTGACTCGGTGATCAAGACAAAGCCACCGATCGCCAAATGACGCGTTTCGACTGATCGATGTTATGAGCCTCAAGCAAACACTGGAAGCATTCGAAGCGCTCGACAGTGCTCGCGCGTCGGGGCGGACGGTCGTGGAACTCTTGGCCCGCTATCCTGCCGCCCGCGTGTCGGCCGAGGAAGTCCGTAGCGCCAAGGGCAAGACCGACTTTGTCAAGGTCGTCATTGCGGGCACGCAAGGACGCTTGAAGGGCGGAACCAGCCGTACGCTCGGCATCATTGGCCGCCTTGGTGGTCTCGGTGCGCGGCCCAAGCGCATCGGCCTCGTCTCCGACGGCGACGGGGCGGTCGCCGCGGTCGCCATTGCGCTCAAAATCGCTCGGATGCAGGCGGAAGGCGACCCGCTTCCGGGAGACGTGATCATCTCGACTCACATCTGCCCGGATGCGCCGACCCGCCCCCACCAGCCGGTCGAATTCATGGACTCGCCGGTCACCGTAGAGGAAATGAACGCGCGCGAGGTCTTTCCCGAGATGGATGCGCTCCTCTCGATCGACACGACCAAGGGCAATCGCATCCTCAACCACCGAGGATTTGCAATCTCGCCGACCGTGAAAGAAGGCTACATTCTCCGCGTGGCGGACGACCTCGTGCGCATTATGGAGACAACGACCGGACGTATGGCCGTGACCTTCCCGATCACCATGCAGGACATTACCCCCTACGGCAACGATATCTATCACATCAACAGTATATTGCAGCCCTCGGTCGTCACCGACGCGCCGGTCGTCGGCGTCGCGATCTCGGCAGAAACGGTGGTACCGGGCTCAGCGACCGGCGCAAGCCATGAGATCGACATTGCGGCCGCGGTCCAGTTCGTGGTCGAAGTCGCAAAGGAATTCGGCCGAGCGACGGCGGAATTTTACGATGCTAAGGAATTCGCGCGGCTCAATGAGCTGTATGGCTCGATGCGCCACCTGCGTAAACGTGCATCGAGCGCCTGAGTGAACGTCGATGGCCGGCACCGTCCTTGGAACGCTCACCATCGGCCAGGCGCCGCGGCCCGACGTCACGCCGATCCTCGATCGATATGTGCCGGCAAGCGTCAAACGCATTCACCGCGGCTTGCTCGACGGCCTATCGCATAACGAGATTGCTGACGCGTACGCTGCCGCGGCCGGAGAGGCCGTGCTGGTGACGCGGCTTTCCGACGGAAGTTCGGTGCAATTGAGCGCCGAAAAGGTGCATTCTGCCCTCCAGGGCAAACTCGATGCGCTTGAGGCTGACGGTTGCAACATCGTGCTGCTGTTGTGCACCGGTGCATTCGCGGATCTTCGTCTCAAGCGCGCCTTTTTACTCGAGCCCGACCGAATCATTCCGCCCGCTGTCGCTGGTCTCGCGCGCGATCGCCAACTCGGCATCATCGTTCCGGTCGCCTCGCAGATCTCGTCCGAGAGCGGCAAATGGAATGCCCTCGAGCGCGCACCGATTTTTGCGGCGGCAAGCCCCTACGCGGCCACGCCGGACGCCGTAGCCGCTGCTGGCGTTTCGCTTGCGGAAAGGGGCGCCGAAGCACTGCTGCTCGACTGCATCGGCTTCGTCGAAGCGCATCGCCGAAAGCTGGCGCAAGCATCTGGCCTTCCGGTGATCCTGTCGAATGCCCTGATGGCCAAGGTCGTCGGCGAGATGGTCGCAGGGCGATGCTGCTATTGCGATCCGTTTCGTCGCGGCAATGACTGCTAATGGGAGTTCGGATCGAGGTGGAGCGGTGATGAGTCGGCGCTTGTGTGGCCGCTGAATAGCCCAGAACCTTCGCGACGCCCGCAGCGACCGCGCGTTAACATGTGCCGTTAACATTTCTCTATCGTTCGGCATATGGCTTGGTCGGAAAATCCTCGCTAATCTTGATGCCGCACGCGGGATCCCCTCCCCGACCGGCGCTCCGGCCGATCCGATCTCCAGTCGACCGGGGCGCCGGCATTTTCATGCCGCGGCTTTCCAGTGATCCGCCCGGAGGCATCGGTGCCTCCGCGTCAGCACCCCGTCAGCGGCGAGTTCGCGCGCTTCCGGGCGAGCACCTCGTCGGCGCGGCGCTTGAATTCGCCGTAAGTCGCAATGAACGTGGCGCAGGCCGCGCATTTCACCGGCGCGGTGCCCTCCAGCATTTCCGGATAGACGACCCCAAGGTTCCCGCACGCTCCGCAACGAAACTCCTCCATCGCTCAACTCGGACTCATTGCGCTGACACTGGCCCCCAGCAACATCAAACGTCGGCACGGCGCAAGTGTTGTTTCATGGGCCGTAGCACTAACCCTAACGTCCGCTGTTGATCAACCACCCCGTGCGCGTTTGCGGCGGGAATTGCCGCGCCGCCAGTTTGACACTCCAGTGGATTACGCACGGAGAGCGTCACGAACTCAGGCCCCCGCGACCAGCGCGGGGCCTTCTTTTGGCATGTCGCGGCTGCTGAAGACCCGTGAATCCGGCTTTACGGCGTGTTGAATGTGCAAGCCACGACTCAAACGCATGCAACCCACCGATCGGAAAGCAGCACGCGCCGTTTGTCAGCGTGCCGGACGTGCTCGACAAGGTTTCCCCGCCTCTTTCGCACCTATCGGGGTTGGTATGCTCCGCGGATGGTGTCCGCAATCCCATTAAGTTCTGCGACAACGCGAGCCGCTAATGATCCCCCTATCGCCTGAAGGAGGCGCTGTGCCCGATCAAGCCGATCCGCATCATCCTCACCGTTCGCCAGCCACAGAGCTTCGGCAGGGTATCCGCATAGCCTACATCCGACACCGTGCAACTTTAGAAGGACCCTGGGGAGATGATAGTGGCTGCTCAATACGGCGCACTCTTCAGCCGATAGCTTCATGTCTTCCAAAGCTTTCTTAATCGCCGCTACATTGCCCGCTGTGTTAGCCTGAGACTCAAGGGTATCAACCCTGTGAACCTCAGCACCGAAATCCTCAATTAACATTCGTCGAATTGCTACTGCTCGCCCAACGCTCTCATCAGGATATCGCGCCTCCAAACCACCAACGATAATCAGTCTTTGTGTAAAGCCACACTCAAGCGCGGCAGCGAAGCCGCTTAGGCGCAACTCGCCATAGAGGTCCGGGCCAACGGTGAAGTCCACTCTAGCCGGCTTGAAGCCACTTGGTCGGTCTAACGTTTTCTCTACATCGAACGCCAGCCCAAACGCTGTCTGGACGCGAATTGCTGATTTCGCTGTCATACCCTCTCCAGGACCTGCTCTGTCGGGAGTGCCGGGACGGCAAAAAGAACAGTTGTTTCGGGGGAAATGTCTCGCGACAACGCGTATAATGCGATTCGCGCTCCATGATCGAATCCAGGGCCTGGTCTAGCTCGGTTAGGCATTTGGTGTTAGAGCACGAAAATAACCTATCGTCTTGGTAAGTCCCTCGATCAATTCGGTTCTGGGCAACCAGCCCAACAGGCTCTTGGCCAGGCTGATATCCGGCTGGCGCTGTTTCGGGTCGTCCTGCGGCAGCGGCTTGAATATCAGCTTGCTGCGCGAGCCGGTCAGTTTCAAAACGTGCTGCGCCAATTCCAACATGGTAAATTCGTGAGGCTTGCCGATGTTGACGGGTCCTGTGACCTTATCCGGCGTATCCATCATGCGGATCATGCCGTCGATGAGATCGTCGACGTAACAGAAGCTGCGCGTCTGCCTTCCGTCGCCATAAATGGTGATATCCTCGCCCTTGAGCGCCTGCAGGATGAAGTTGGAAACGACCCGCCCATCGTTGGGGTGCATACGTGGTCCGTAGGTATTGAAGATGCGGACGACCTTAATGCGTACGGCGTGCTGGCGCCAATAGTCGAAAAACAGCGTCTCGGCGCAACGCTTGCCCTCGTCGTAACACGACCTCGGTCCGATCGGGTTTACTCGCCCCCAGTAGGCTTCGACTTGCGGATGAATCTCGGGATCTCCGTAGACCTCGGACGTGGACGCCTGCAGGATTTTGGCTTTGACGCGCTTGGCAAGGCCGAGAACGTTGATCGCTCCGTGCACGCTGGTTTTCGTGGTCTGCACGGGGTCGAATTGATAATGGATGGGCGACGCGGGGCAGGCAAGGTTGTAAATCTCATCGACCTCGACGTAGAGGGGGAAGGTGACGTCGTGCCGCATCAACTCAAAGTTCGGATGTTTCATCAGATGCGTTACATTATTTTTTCCGCCGGTAAAGAAATTGTCGACGCACAGCACGTCGTGCCTGGCAGCAACCAGTCGTTCGCACAGGTGAGATCCGAGGAAACCAGCTCCGCCGGTCACTAGTATTTTTTTCATGTGAACTCCAGGTCATTAAGGCCTCTCGCCGATTTGGTCGATAGCAACATCATAGGCTCCTTTGCAATTGTATTATGCTGGGATCATTAACCCAAGCGACATGGCTGGCGAAGTTAGCGATCAATTGGCGGCGCGCCGTCGCGCGAGCTGCGGTTTGGTGATGACGACGGTGAAACCGTCGAGGGCGGCCGCGATCTCACGGGCCGCCATCCGCCCCCTCGACTCACGCCCGGTCCAGCCCCGGATCGACGGAGTTCTCGCCCTCCGGGCCGCGTTTTCTTATGACGCCCGCGTCAAAGTTGCCTTTGGCCGGCCGAATTTTTTCTGCACCACCCGAGATGGTCAGGACGTGATAACGACTGGCGTGAGCCTCCAACTGACCAAACAGTTCACGTCGTCAGCGTAGCGGGATGGGGTCGGCTTTCTCGGCGATGTTCACAGATCGAGCTGCGGCGGATACATCAAGTTCGCAACCAACATCTATCACGAGCGCTCGCTAAGTTCGCCGACCGCACCGGAGCGGGGGAAGACACCGGTTATCAATCGGCCCCGGCCGCCATCCTGTCGCGCGAAGTGCGGGCGCTGCTGGCGACCAATCGCTATGAACGGCGCGCACTCGCGCGACGAAGGGTGGCAATGCGCGCGTTTATGAGAAAACTCAGGGCGCTCCATCGCTCGTAGGACGCGGCCGTGATCACAGATGAGAAATGCTTGCTCGCCGCGAATTATGGGCACCAGGCATAGACCTTCCGCGTTGTTGGTCGCGAGGACGCAGATCGTTCTCGTATGTTGAAGATACGAATATAGATATATTATGGTTGTATTTTCGCCAAAACGAAGCCAAAAACACGCAGTAGATGAAGCCAACTATTGTTTCGAGCAACGGCCGACTCGCCGGCGCGGGCGATCACACCAGGGTGCCTATGATCCCGTCGGCAGGGCACAGGCAAGGCCGCTGCTCCGCACGGTCGGCTATGTGGACGATGCCTACACCTGTGCGGAGGGCGCCAACGCCTTGGTCATCGTCACCGAATGGGAGCAGTTCCGCGCCCTTGACCTCGCGCGGCTCAAGGCCGTGATGGCGCGCCCGATCATCGTCGATCTACGCAACATCTACCCGCCCACGGAAGTCGCGCAGCATGGATTCCTGTATCGCTCGATCGGCCGGGCGCTGGCGGTCGGTCGCTCGCCGGCTCGGTTCCGTCAGGCCAGGATCTCGCAGCGGAAAACGTGATTGCGAAAGGCGTCTGCTTGAGGCGCTCGCGAAACCTGTGGAAGAACAGGATCGTGGAGATTTTCACCGACCCGCTGCCCGCGAGCTGGCTCACGATAATGCCTCGCGATGTCACATTCCAACAATTGATCGACAAACTCGACGTGCTCGTGGTCGACCAGGTGCCCTCGCGAGATTGCCCGAAGCGACCGCGATCAGTGCGCGGCGTGGTGCCCGGGCCTCAACGTCTAGAATGCAGATGAGGGCGTAGCCCGCAGCTACGCGTCTGCGTGCGACGACATTAATCTGTAATAATGCTCGGCGTACTGGTAGTAGTTCTCTGCCCCGACCGTATTGCCGGCTAGGGCTTCAGCACGGGCAAGCGCGAGATATCGCTCATAGTTTCTCTGCGCGTTTTGAGAGCCCTTCGGCTCAGGACGGACGGCCCGAGGTGTCCACCGATTCGAGCGGTTAGCAAACGACGCTGTCGGTCTATGTTGGCGAGAACTCATAATCGTCTTTGGGCCATTTTGCATGGCTCACCCCTTGCCGTGATGGGTAAGATGTCCGTGCAGCAAACGAAGGACGAACAACAGAGCTGATCGTGCGCATCCGCTAAAGAACGAGCCAACGCACCGTTCACCTGACGCCGCCTTCATCGCGGAGGAATGCTCGCAATTTCTGGAGCTGATTGGCTCAGTCGTTGTGTCGGCACCGGCTTATTACACGCGATATATGAACGAAACCATGCATTAACTGGGGATAGCGGGAGAAATTGTCAAGCCCCGGAGCGCCGCTCGGCACCTGCGCCGGAATGCAAATCGAGCTGGCAGGGCTGTCTGCGTGCCGGCGCCGGGTGGGGCGGTGTAATCGGAAGGTACGGCTAGGATTTTCTGGCCGGACGACCGCTTTGCCCTCCAACGAAATAGTGGACATTCCCGATTCTGCCGTCTATCTCGTAAGCGAGATCACGGTAACGGATCCTGATAATTGGCGCCCATTGAAGTTCGATCGCGCGCTGCTGCGGGATACAATCACAATCGGTTCCGATGCGTTATTTGGGCTCATCGCTGGTCTCGGCCTTGTCCAAAGACTCCATCTCGTTTTCCGTTTGGGCCGCAACCGCAAGCCAGACCTTTGCGACGCGAAGTAAATGCGCTCGATGTACGGGCGTTGCAGTTCTTGCCAGATTCAGACATTCACGGGCATAATTTCGGTACGGTGTAGCGATAGGCATGGACAAGTCTCCCCTACAAGAACGCTTCGAATCGACAGCACCAAATAAAACTGGTTGCCATTATGTCCTGCGATCGGGTGCCGTCCGATTTTTATACGAAGTTGCTGAAATGACACACTGCGGCGGTTGGGTGATACCGTGTGGCGAGTTTAGCCCTAACATCATACCCAACTGGTTCTCAGCAATGTTTGATAACAGCCACGAAATCAGCGATGCTGGTGCTCATGTTCCGGTAGACACCCGAATGCGACTGCGACGTTCATGAGTCCGGCCGATCGCATTGGTCAGGTTCCCGGTCGATTTCGCCAAGGCGGAATGCTCGGCAGGCTCGCCCTGGGCGCACCGGCCGTGGCGGTCGCCATCCTGGTCTGGGGAAGCGACTTCACCCCAGAAAAATCCAACCTGGCTCAAATCCAGCCCGAACCGAGCAGCAATCGACACCGGCGAATTGCGCCGGCCCAACCCACCGGTGCTGCGCCTAAAAGTAGGACCAGCGCCATGATGGTGCTCGATGCGAATTCGAAGGAGGTGGCCTCACTAATCACGCGCGGCCAGTCACTGGCCTTGGCCGGCGATGTCGCCGCCGCGCGATTGCCGCTCCAACGCGCAGCCAAAACCGGCAACGCGTTTGCGGTGCTGGCGCTCGCCGCGACCTACGACCCCAATGTGCTCGAGCAGGTCGGCATCTACGGGGCTATGTCCGACGTTACCGAGGCGCGCCGCTGGTACCAAAGGGCCGAGGAATACGGCTCCTCCGAGGCGCCCCGTCGGCTGGAAATGCTCCTCAAGCGCGAGCGGCGTTAACATTTAAGCCGAGCCCTAACATTTAGCTCGCGATCGAGACGCGACGTCGTGGCTACTTCTTTGGTAATCTCGGGACTGCACGAGCGATCCACTTTCGATTCGATGGCTCGGTTGAACGATCCACTCTCGACCCAGGGCCAGCATTCGCGTAGCTCGACGGTCCCATCGTGGGGCTTAGTCCGCCAGGTGAACTGTGAGCGCCCGGCTGACTGGCTCATCCAGTCGCATGCTGGCACAGGCCACGCGCGCGAGCACATAGATTTGCGTTGATGCATTTAGCCACCGGGCTGGCATTATGAGGTCAACCGCTTCGCGAAATTTTCGTCCGACTAACAGGGGGCGCCGGCGGTATCGTTTGTCGAAGCGAAACGAGCGGCGCCTCGCCTACATCCGCGCGATCAAGTCAGAGGCTGCGGCGTCATTGCACCCAGCGATACCGCTGCTGGCGTTGGGCCAGGACGTCTTCGCGCTGCATGCCGCTGACGGCACTTTGATCGCTGTTGCCGATACCCGTGAAGCCGCGTTGGCAGGGGCTGCAACCTTCAAGCTCGAAGCTCTCAGCCTTCACTGACGAGATGACGCGCGTGAGTTTTGCAACAGCAGCGAACTTTTGCTGTTCAGACGCCTTGGCCGGGGGATGACGCCCCAACTGTAACGGTGATCTTTTGGATTTCCGTTCTTCCGCCCGGGAATTTGACTTCAAGCGTGAGCGCATCTACGCCGGCAAAATTAGGTTGCGATTGATAGAAGGCTACGAGCCCAGGCACTTCAAACGCCAAGCACTGCTTCACGTTCGTTGCGCTAACCTTTGCCTTCTTGACCATGATTTTCCCGTGCTCCGGGGAGCCGATCAAGCGGATTGTCGGCAAAGGACCGCCGGTGCAATCCGGCCGCACATTGAGATAGATGCCAACCTGAATGGGCTTGCCGGAGGGGCCTTTGGCCATGCGTTCAACCTGCGCCGCCTGGGCGCAAACCCCCGAGGCCCATGCGCAAGAGAGCACGATAGCCGATAGCCGAAGAAGCCTCACCTCGCCACTCCATTGGCATCGCTGACGATGCGCCCACTACCACGCGCAGTTGGACCCGTCCACACGGTGTGACAATGCCTAGGCGGCGCTTGTCGCACGGGTCGCCGCAATGGCCGCTGCGATCGCCACCACCGTAACCCTCTGGAGAGCTTCGGCAAGCACCAGATTAGTGCTTCAAGTCGGTTTCCAGGAATGGCTTGCGGATGAGCGGTAGCCCAGGCGCCTTCGCCTCGCGCAAGCTCGCCGCCTACGCACCTGTGCTCGCCAACCGGCACATCCTCGGCCGCCGGAAGACCCGCCGCCACGAGCGCATCATCCCACGGCGATGCAGTCTGGTGCGGGCGACGGCAGCATAGATGCGCTGGCCGCAACGATGGCCGCGGCGATCCTGAACTCGTCGCCGGGCGGGCTGCCAAACGCAGATCGCCGAGGCGTGTTCTCGAAGGCCGAAGTAGACACGGCGCGCGGCCTGCCACCGCGCTTGACGCACGTTCGGGATCGCTCTGACCGGATAGTCGCCACCGACGCCGTCTCACAAATTGATTTGCTAACAGCGCACATCAAGCGCAGTCTGGCCACCGCCGCGCAGCAACATCGGTGAGACAGCTTCCGTGAGAGGTCCTTGGACATTCGTCGCAGCCGCGACGCTAGCCGCCGCCATGCTAGGCGTAGGCGTCGGATACATCGTGTGGGGGTGGCCAAATAATTGGTACCGTCAACGCGACATCTCGAGTCTGCCATCTGGTGCGCAAGCGGATCTCATCCGATATGGTTGGAAACTCATAGTCGAAACGCCGCGCTACATCGGCAAGAGTGCTGCCGACCCCACCAAGCGATTTGCCGGCAATGACCTCGCATGTACGCACTGTCATATTCGTGCCGGTCTCAAACCTTTTGCGGCGCCCTTTGTCTCGACATTCGCTTCATTCCCGATGATGGTCAACGATCAGGTCATTAGCTTGGTGGAACGCGTCGACGGCTGCATGACGCGAAGCATGAACGGTTCCCCGATGCCGGCGAATAGCCGAGAAATGGAAGCCATACTCGCCTATATCCAGTTTGTCGGTCGCGACACGCCAGTCGGCGTGCGCATAGCGGGGATGGGATTGCGCCCATTGCGTCAAGCTGAACATCAGCCAGATGCTGCCCGTGGACAAGCCGTCTACCGGGAGTATTGCGCCGCGTGTCATCGTGATGAAGGTCAAGGAGAGCTTCTGACAGGTGCAATTGGTTATGACAATCCTCCCCTTTGGGGCCCCGATTCGTTCAATTCTGCGGCCGGAATGAACAACGTCAACACGGCTGCCGCATTCATTCACGCCAATATGCCTCCCGGTGCGGATTTTGGTTCGCCGCTCCTGACGGAGCAGCAGGCCTGGGACGTCGCGACGTTCATCACGTCGCAATCACGCCCCGCACCGCGCGCCCGGCCTAGCATCGGCGGGAGCAACAACACCGGGCAAAATTCACTTTCGGCTCACGGGCGCAACCAGCAGCTAAATTACAAACCGTCGTCGTGACTTTCTCCGTTTTTCAACCGCTGCTGTCGTGGCTATGGCCGTTCTAAGTTCCGACCCAACTTATGCCTTCGACCCGGTGAAGGTCGGAGAGCTGCACATTGATGTACGGACTTGGGCCGGATCCTCGATGCCAATGCCGCAAGGTCGAACTCTAATAAACATGTCGTCGGCGCTGGCATGGATTTCGGTTGTCGTGCTTAAACTGAACGTCTAACAGACGCGGCCGCATCCATACACTGTGCTGCCTACCGCCCCTTTCAGGATAGCGTGGGAGCGCACGCTTTTTACGTTTTTGACGTTTTTCATGTTTTTTCATGTTTTTAACGCAAGGAGGTTTTTTATTATTTTTGACAGCAACATTTGTTGCGCTCGGCATGGTAGCTTTCCGAAATAGTGTTCGCCGTTACCTGCATCAGACATTGTCGAAACTGCATTTCTAGCGGACCCAAGTATTTCCGTTGCTTCGGTAGACCATGGACGTCTTATGCTGAGAGGTTGAATTATGCCACGCATAACCGTCGTCGATGACGACGACGAGGTTGCCATCCTCGTGCAGGATATCTTGGAAGCCGAAGGCTACAACGTCGTATCCTATCGCGATCCTGACACTGCGCTTAATGAGATCGAAGCCAAAACACCCGATCTTGTAATCCTCGATATCATCATGCCGAAAATGAATGGGGTCGAGTTGCTGCGGCGCCTGCGGCAGAAGTCCGACGTTCCAGTCATTTTCCTGACCGGACGACTAAAGGAAGCAGATGAGCTGCTCGGCCTGCAAGCTGGCGCTGACGACTATATCCACAAACCTTTCTCGCAACGCGCCCTGATCGAGCGCGTAAAATCGGTACTGAGACGAGTCTCGCCAGAGCGCGAGACCGGCGGCGCAATGATCGATCGCGGCCACCTGCGAATCGACAAAGAACGCTACACCTGCACTTGGAAGGGCCGGGGCATCGTGCTGACGCTGACCGAGTTTCGCTTACTGGAAGCATTGGCGCAGAGGACCGGCGTCGTGCAGACTCGGGACGCTTTAAAAGCTGCCGCCTACGGCGATCAGGTTTACGTCGACGACCGAACGATCGACAGCCATATAAAACGATTGCGGAAAAAATTCCGGGAAGTGGACAGTAAATTCGACAGAATCGAGAGCCTATACGGCATTGGCTATCGCTTTAAAGAATAAGCCTAAGTTCCTCGCACGGGTGAGGGTAGCGCTGTCGTGCCTATAGCCGGAGCTGTGTCGAGGCTTATCTCTTCGCAAATTTAAACAGCAAGTACGAGAGCTCCACAACGAAGTGGCGAAGCTTCAACGGACCCAATTACACATTCAGATTCGTTTCGGGTATTATGTTACGCGAAATGTCAAGGATTGGCTGAATTATCCACAGGATTTATCAACCGAAAAGTCACCCGACGAATTGACCGCGAATTTGCCCCACGGCAGCGTAGCAGAGCCCAAAGAGGCACCGATGCTCGGGTGCATCGAAAATTATGGGAGGGAGATCGAATGGCCGTCGTTGATGGTCAGGTGCCATCGCACCGGGCGCGCGCTACACACTGGCATCGAAACCGACCCAATCACTTACAGCGTGTTGCCGGATATCGTTACCTATTCCCGCTGTCCACACTGCGGATACGAGCATGCGTGGCGAAAATCGGAAGCATGGCTGGCCGAATCCGAGCAACTATACAAGCGACGGCACACTGTCTCCACAGATTAATGCGCTAAGCTTGGCAATATGACTGAGCGGTCAATCGCAAACCAGTGGGAGGAGCGAGAAAATGAAAGCCGATAGCCTCAGAGCCCGGCGGCCCAATCATCCCTACTTCTTCCTCCCCTGTGCACAGTGCGGCAATGCTCTTTTCGCGCCGGATTGGGCGGAACACGTTAACGAACGTTGCGTGCGTTACGCTTGGTCGTGCGATGCATGCGGCTACAAATTCGAAAGCTCGGTCTACCTTCAGGCGCGGGCCGCATAACTTAAAGGTCAATTGCTCTTTGCGCTCATCATCGTTCCGCGCAGGGTTGGTTATCATCATCGGCTAGTTTCAATCCGTCAGGGCGAATCTGTTTTTCGTTAGCTTGCAGCTTCCGCTGACGCTGTAAAGACGGAGCGCTGCTGGGCGCCTCATTGCGATCCCGGTCGACGATAGATCGTCGCCAGTTTGCCGCTCGCGGCACCGAGCCGCCACCTCGCTCGGCAAAATGCACCGGTGCGCTCTAAAGCTAAGGCGGCCAGGTCGGCGTGAAGCGCCGCCTCGGCTGCCAAGGGCTTCGCGGGATGCTGCTGACGCGTGCAGTAGTTCTGCGATCATCCCAGAGCCAGCGCTCCCGGAACCTGATGGCGATATCACCAAGCGAACCGGTTGCGAAGCGCTAAATAGGACAGCTTGTCTGTCGTGTTCGTTGCATGTGTGGACGAGCGCGAGTCACGCCTCCATTGGACCGGCGTTCACGCATGACCGGAAATGTCCGCACTTTGTTTGATCCCATGCACGTATGCGCGGCAGTGCAGAGTTACGATTTCCCCTTGCCCCGTTGATCAGGACCTTTGCGGCAGCCGTCGCTGTTCGCCGGCACAGTACTCAGTGCCGTTGTCGCAGGCGACCTCTACCGGGAACCGTTCGAGGCTAACCCGATCAATACCTAGCAGCGATGGGGGCGCCCCAGTTGAACAAGTAGTTGAACCCGAACTTAACCAGTTGCACGTTGCGATTGCCGCTCGTGAAGGTATCACCCGCGAGCACCGGGATTGCCGTCGCCGGCACCGTGAGGCTCCGGCCCCCCACGCGCAGGTAGTCGTACTCCGCCTTGACCGTCCAATTTGGCGTGACGGCCCATTCAAGACCGGCTCCCGCGACCCAGCCCGAGAGCGTGTTGGGGCTGGAGTTACTGAGGGATTGGCCGGTCGTTACATTCCTTATCTCAACCCCGTCGGTGCCAATCCAACCAGCGCCGGCCTTGCCATAAATGAGAAGGCGATCAGCGGCAAATCCAACCCGAGCAGCAATCGTTGATATCCAGTTGTCGCCCGAAGCGACCTGAATATTTGCGCCTGGGGGAATTGCAACCGTTATGCTGTCACTATGGCGCACGAGCCAGTCGAAATCTCCTTCCACGCCGACGACAAAGGACGCGATTTGGTAATTGATCCCAGCCTGGCCCCCCGCGATGAATCGACCGCTGTTCGTGCCGTTGTTCCACGCCAGTCCAAAGAGCGTATCCGTCCACGCATCCTTAGCCCAGGCCCCCCCGATGTTGCCGCCGATGTAAACTCCCGTCCAGGTGAAGGCCGGCGGTAAGTAAACTGGTCCCGGTGGCGGCGCCACAGGCAAATCGGCCGCGCTCGCCATTCCCATGCCGAGCACAGCCAACGCGGCGCTTGCAATCAGGCTCCTCTTCATGACTCCCCCCTTCCCGATGAACGGCAGTTGTCCCGAGAACGAAATCTTACTATGCCGTCTCAACCAACACTGTCACCTTTTTGCAACAGTCGCTAAAATTCGGGCGCTTTCCAGCGAACGAGGAGGCGGGCCCCGCGTACGTTCCCAGGAAAGCTGAGGCCTATAGAAAGCGCTGAGCAAAAGGCGGAGTCGCTCTCGCCCACGGCCATGGGCAAAGGTCGGGTCGAGAACTCGAGCGACGCTCGCGGGTTACTTCTCCTTGAAGCCGATCGGGCACTGGTTAATTGGCCATTATACTTTCGCGTGTATCACCTGCTTGTCTGAGGGGACGAGCAGGCCAGTCATGCGCGTGCCGCCGGAAAAACTCGCTGCGCTGGCGCAGTCAAGAGAGCGCCGGCGATTCCGCCGCGTGCGCGTCGACCTCGCCGGCCGTTACATGCTCGCCGACGGTCGGGAGTACCCCTGTCAGGTTGTGGATCTGTCCGCGGGCGGTATGGCCCTGACAGCGCCAATCGCGGGCAATATCGGCGAGCGTGTCGTGGCCTACCTCGACCCGATCGGGCGCCTGGAGGGCGTGATTGCCCGTGTCTATCGGACCGGTTTCGCGGTGAAGATAATGGCGAGCGCGCGCAAGCGCGACAAGCTCGTCGCCCAACTGACCTGGCTCGCCAGCCGCCACGTCGTGGGACTGCCTGAGGACCGCCAGCACGTGCGGACAGTCCCAACGAGCCCCTACACCGACATGGTGCTGCCGGATGGCACTCGTGTGACCTGCCGAGTCCTCGACATGTCGCTCTCGGGGGCGGCTGTCGTCAGCGATACAAAGCCACCGATCGGCGCGCTGATCCAGCTGGGCGAGGCCGAGGGCCGCGTGATCCGGGTGAGTGAAGATGGCTTTGCCGTCGAGTTTACTCGGCTGCAATCCTCCTAATTTCTAGTCCAGAACGTGCCGGCCTGCGGCGTCACCTACGCGACGCGGCCGGATAGCTGCTTCGGATGCTATCTCCCGAGCGGCCTCAGCAGATTCTTGATCTTATAATTAATCTGGTGGCCGAAGTTACTGGCGGCTATCCCGATCTCTTGATAGTGCCGGCCGTCGAACCAATAGCGATCGACGACGTAGGCACCAGCTAACACAATCACAATAAAGAACAGGGCCCTCATCATTCGCGCATTGTCGGCCCAAAGGCCACAAAGTCAAACGCCAATCTGCAGACATTGATGTGTGGCAGCCGGGCTCGGCCTATGATGAGACTGAATTCCGGCGGGCATGTAAGGATTTGGGACTTCTATTCGATCCTACCGGTGAACTCGACCCCGATATGGTATACTTCCAGATCGTTCAGCCAGGTATTGTTAGGCGCCCGCGGATTTTAGCGTCGAAGTCTTATGCCAATACGGGAACCTAACGATCACCATGCCGGAGCCCGCCCTGCTATCCGCCACGAAGCTGGTAAGAGCTGAGCCGCGCGACATCGAGGACGTTGCCTGGTGGTCAAACAGCGCGCTCTGGACCTCGAGCAAATCAGAGTTGCGGTCGCCTCGCTGCCGGACCCGGCCCAGCGCGAGGCCGCCAGAGAGAATGTTGTCTTGGTCGAGCTGTTGGTCGCTGACGAAAGGAAATCAAAGTGACCCGAACGGCTCGCACGTTGTGCGTGGATGCGCTTGATGTTCTTTTACGCGGCCGTATGGCCGAAATCGCTGTCGCCCGTGATTGGGAGCTTCTGCGTGAGGTGGCTCGGCTCGCCCAAAACGACGCGCCGGTTGAGCTCGCGTCGACTGATCCGGCACTGTTCGCGACCTGGCGCGCTGCGGTCACGAAGTACCATCTGAAAGGGTGGACGCACATGACGCCAGAACGCGTCGACGTCGTCGCTCGACAAACGACCCGAGGTGCACCCCAGGTGGCCGCGAGCTGATAACCATCACCGTCTTTCCTAACTGCCTTTATTGAACAAATTGACTTCGTCTCGCATACGCTGTGCGAGTGACAGTGAAGCCCATCAACGCGCCGAGCCCGAGGAACCCGAATCGCCCCCCGCCCAGTCCGCTCTATCGAAAACTGCGCGCCGTGATCGCGCCGCGCTGGGCGCGAGAGGGCAACGGAAGTGGGGATGAGACGCGGCGGCAGCGGTGAGACAGACCTGCTCCGATGATCAATCGTCGCTATCGCTCCCTTGCTACAGCCACAGCACCTTGCGGCGCAGGTCTAGGTCCTCTGACAGCGCCTTCGATGGGCCCATGTACGCCACCTGCCCACGTTCGAGCGCGACCGTGCGATCCGAGAGCGCAAGCGCCAGATCGAGGTGGTGATCAACGATCAGGATCGAGATCTCGCGTCGAAGCTTGTCGAACGCCTCGAACAGCTCCTCGACCACGGCCGGAGCAAGGCCCTCGAACGGCTCGTCGAGCAGCAGGATGCGCGTATCGCCCGACAGGGCACGCGCAACTGCTACCATTTGCTGCTCCCCACCGGACAGGTAGTCGGCGGGCGAGCGCCAGCGCTCCTTGATACGCGGGAAGAAAGTGAAGATCT
>WNGJ01002571.1_pt1 | contig 18417 bp, 11 predicted proteins | sample 5400611 | NCBI WGS metagenome assembly WNGJ01 (sample SAMN13153375, study PRJNA577476) | soil metagenome | isolation source: 40 cm soil or saprolite under Garry oak tree replicate 1 | place: USA:California | collected 2016-06-15 | reverse complement strand
ATGCCGCCCTGCGCGGCGCCGAGGATGAACTGGCCGTTCTTGCGAATCGCGAGCGCACCGATCCGGCCGCTCATCGCTTCGAAAGAGCCATCGCTCCGGCCGTTCTGAACTATCGGGTTCGGGCCCATGGCGCTCCAAGCGCTGTTGAACGTCGTCGGTCCGGCCGTGGCAGGGGTGTTGAGCTGCTTGGCGGCGTCATGTGCCGCCGCGCGAAGGGCTCCCGCCTGCTCCACGCTGAGCTGGTTGTCGCCCGCCAGGCGCCCGGCGATGAATGCCTGGTCCCGAGCCAGGAGCAAGGCCTCCAGCTCATCGTCTTGCTCCAGAGGCTGGGCGCCCGGACGGAGCGTCGGAGTATCTCCGTCGCCGGCGGGCTGGGCGGGAAATGCCATGCCCGGAGCAACACCTGCCGCAAAGATCGAGACCGTCAGAACGAACGCGCCGAGCGAGCGCACCACACCCTTACCCATACTTTCTCTCCACCCCGAAAAGCACCGGAAAAGAGGTGCGTGCGGACACCCCTAGAAACCGCATAACTGTGTCAGGCGCCCGGAATGAATGTCAAGGGACAAATCTGTTGGCGGATGGGAATTTGTCCAAAGAACGTTGCGTCGACCCCAGTCGACAGTCCCTGCCTCAGCGCCTTTCAGAAGATCCGTGATTTGCAGTCGTCGCCGGTCGGTGGCTAACGTAGGGACTGTCCCCTGATGAAACAGGCCCGCCGCCTAGAAGGCGCGAAACCAGTCCGGCCCGCGCCGTCGCCGGGTCACATCTCCCTTGACAGCGAGACTCGCTGGACGCCGTGGCGCACGCTGATCTCGGCTGTTCACGCGCACCCGTCGGTGAAGATCAACTACGGCGCCACGTTCCTGGTCACTGACCAGTCGGGAGCAATCCCGCTCGACGCGCACGATTACGGCCTCTACGCGTCAGACACACGCTTTCTCTCTCGTCACGAGCTGAGGCTGAACGGCCGAAAGCCTGAGTCGGTGGCGTCCGTCCGCCTTTCTTTTCGCCACGCCCGCTGGCACATGATCGCCGACCATGTCGCCGGGTTCGGGGGTGACATGCGCGACGCGCGCGTCGCGATCACGCTGGACCGCCTGGTGACCGGTCACCAGATGCACGAGGACCTCGCGCTGCACACCTTCGGGCGCGCTCCGCTCACCGTGCTGCTCGAGATTGCGCTGGAAAGCGATTTCGCCGACATCTTCGAGGTGCGGCAACAGCAGTGGCAGCGCCGGGCCGACCTGAACACGTGGTGGGTGGGACCGAACAGCCTGGAGGCCCGCTACCAGAACCAGGATTTCGTCCGCCGCTGCCTGGTCCGGGCGCTCACGGATCGCGCTGGAATCACCTATGCCAACGGCTCGCTCCGGATCCCGATCGACCTTGTCCCGGGCGAGGAATGGAAGCTGTGCCTTCAATACGACCTGCTGACCGACGACGATCAGCTCCCGGCGGTTGAGGCCCTTTGCGCCTTCCACCAGAACGTGGACCATCCGATGCTCCAGGCCCACAGCTGGCAGAGCTCTGTCTCACAGATCGACCCGGCGGACATCAGGCTGAAGTTCGCGTACGAGCGCGCGATCGAAGACTTTGCCGCGCTCCGCTTGCACGAGCAGGACTCGAAAGACAACCACTGGATGCCCGCGGCCGGCCTGCCGTGGTTCATGGCGCTGTTCGGCCGCGACTCGGTGATCGCATCGATGCAGGCGATGATCGCCCAGCCCGCCGTCGCGATCGGGACGCTGGAAAACCTGGCCAAATGGCAGTCCGACGTCGACGATCCCGAGCGCGATGCGGAACCGGGAAAGATGCCGCATGAGCTGCGGGTGGGCGAGTGGGCCCACCTCGGCATCATTCCGCATCGCCCTTACTACGGCACCCACGACGCCACACCTCTATATCTGGTGCTCCTCGCCGAAAACTTCCGATGGCTCGGCGACGCCGATGCGCTGCGCCCCTTCAAGGGCGTCGCCGAGCGCTGCCTCGACTGGATCGACAAGCATGGCGACCGTGACGGAGATGGCTTTCAGGAGTACGCGCCGCGTACGCCACGCGGCTACCGCAACCAGGCCTGGCGCGATGCGCACGACGGCGTGCTCGACGAGGCCGGCTTGTTCCCGGAGCTGCCGATCGCGATCTGCGAGCTGCAGGCCTATGTCTACGGTGCCAAAAAGGCAATGGCGCCACTGTTCGCGGCCTGGGGAGATACAGCCACGTCAAAGCGGCTGCTGCGGGAAGCGGCGGAGCTGCGCCAAAAGTTCATGGCCACCTTCTGGCATGAATCGAGTGGCGAGCTCGCCTTCCTCCTCGACGGTCAGAAAAAGGTCGTGCGAACGGTGGTGTCGAATCCAGGTCACTGCCTGTGGATGGGAATCCTCGACGAACACCAAGGGCGCCTCGCCGGCGAGCGCCTGCTCAAGCCCGACCTGTTCACAGGCTGGGGCCTGCGCGTGCTCTCGGACCACCATCCGTCATACGACCCACATTCCTACCAGCGAGGTTCCGTATGGCCGCATGACACCGTGATCGCTGCCGCGGGCTTGCGGCGCTACGGCCTGATCGAGCAAGCCTGGACCTTGATCGATGGGCTGCTCTCGGCGGTCATGTGCTTCGACGACATCCAGATGCCTGAGCTGTTCGCGGGCCTCCCCAGACAGGAATTTGCGGTCCCGGTGCCCTATCGAATGGCCAACGTCCCCCAGGCATGGTCTGCTGGGTGCGTGCTCCAGGTGGTGAGAGTGCTGCTTGGCCTCGAACCCGACCTTCCGTCCGGTCGGGTCTACATCGATCCGGCGCTCCCGCCATGGTGCCCCTCTTTCGAGCTCAGCAAGCTGCAGCTCGGGGGTCACGAGCTCCGGCTGATTGCGTCGCGGCGAGATGACGGGACGAGCGCCCTGGATGCCCAGGCCACACCCGGTCTCGAGATCGTTCAAGGCCCCCCTCCCTGGATGGATTTGAATTCGGACTAAGCTCGGGTAGATACAGCGTCAGGGTGGCCCCCGGGCCTGAGAGGTTTTAGGAGCGTGGAAGGGCGCCGAATAGCCATGATCGTGTCTCCGTGGTATCCCGTACCGCCGAGCGGGTACGGGGGCATCGAGCTCATGGCCTATCACCTGGCGCGCGAGCTTCAGCTTCGCGGCCACGAGGTGAGCGTGATCGGGCAGCAGGGTTCCAAAGGTCCTTTCGAGACGATCGCGATCGCGCCCGAGAGCTGGTCGAGCCAGCTTGGAACCCGCGACCAGATACCGCGCGAAAACTTATTTCTTTACCGGGCATATGACCTGGTCCGGCGGCGCGCCTTCGACGTGGTGCATGACCACTCCGGTTTGACCGGGATTCTTATGGCGGCGAGCTCTCGGCTCCAGACACCGGTGGTGGCGACTCTACACGGCGACTTGACGGAGGCCGAGGGTGAGTTTCTAGCGTCCGTTGACCATCGAGTCCACCTCGTGGCGATCAGCCGGGCCCAGCAGGCGCTTGTTGCCGGCGTCGACTGGCGACGCGTCGTGTACAACGCGGTCGACCCGGCGGATTACACGCCCGTCACAAAACGCGAAGAAAAGCACAACTTCATCTTTCAGCTGGCGCGGATATCGCCCACCAAAGGGCAGCACATCGCCATCGAGGTGGCTCGACGCATCGGCGTTCCGCTGGTCCTCGCCGGCAAAGTCGACAACGACTCGTGTGAATTCTTCGAGCGCGAGATCAAGCCACACCTCGGCAACGGCGTGACCTGGCACGAGAACGTGGTTGGCGAGGAAAAGCAGCACTTGCTCGCCCGTGCGCGGGCCATGCTCTTTCCTATCCAGTGGGAGGAGCCGTTTGGCATCGCGATGGTGGAGGCGATGGTGAGCGGCACTCCGGTGATCGCCATGGCTAGGGGCGCGGCGAGCGAGATAGTCGAACCGGGCGTCACCGGTTTGCTGGCCCATGACACCGATGGCCTGGTCGATGCGTGGTCGCGCATCGACGACATCGACCTCGAACGGTGCGTCCGCCGCGCAACGGAACGATTCGGGCCAGAGCAGATGGCCGACGGCTACCAATCGGTCTACGAAAGAGCAATCGACGAGTCTTATTACCGAGAAAGACTGTAGATAAGGTCACTGACGGAAAGCGGCATGAAAAGGTCACTTCCCCACTTGTGGGGAAGGTGGCGGGAAGCGCCGGATGGGGAGCGCCGGCTAATCCGTGAGGACGGCAATTCCGTCCGGCAACCCCCCGACCTTGACTTTCGTGCCGTCCACTGAGAAATCGATCCGGTGTCCGCCGAAATGCAGCCCGCTCACCTCAACCCGCTTCCACAGAGAGGTTTCAATCGGCGCAACTCGGAGCCGTCCACTCCGCGCATCGGCGCTCAGACCCAGCAGGGTGGTGACGAGCGAGAACGCCGACCCGGCCGACCACGCCTGCGGGCTGCAGCCGCCGGCGTAATCGCCCGGCGGCACGCCCTGCACGCGTGAGTCGCCAGTCCAGAGCTCGGGCAGCCTTCGCAGGGGCATCGCCATTCCGCTCTCGGTCAGGGCGCGGGCAACCTGTTCCGCCTGATCCGCGAAGCCCGATTCCCGCAGGCCGGCCGCGGCCATCGCGGTGTCGAACGGCCACACCGATCCGTTGTGATAGCTGCGCGAGTCGTAGTTGATCGCTTGGTTCGAAAGGGTGCGGATGCCCCATCCGTTGAACAGCTCAGGAGAGAGCAGCCGGTTGGCAACGTTCGCTGCCCGGTCGCGTGGAAGGATTCCCGCCCATAGGCAGTGACCGGGATTGGATGTGATCGCCTCTACCTGTCGCTTGGCGCCGTCCAGCGCCTGCGCGACGTAACTCTCGCTCGACATCCAGAAATCACGGTTGAACCGCCGTTGCAGCTCTACTGCTCGTTCCTTCAGGTCCGGCTTTCGCCACGCAAGCCTGAGCAACCCGCGATACAGATAGCCCTGGACCTCGCACAATGCCACCGGACGAGCCGGGTCAGTGCCGTCAGCATGCGTCAAGGAGTCGTCTGAATCCTTCCAGCCCTGGTTTCGCGCTCGGGCGCCGCGGTACTCGACGTAACCGTCCTCGTCCACGTCGCCAAACTTCGCGCACCACTCGATTGCGGCCTCGGCGTTGATCCACAGCTCGTCGAGAATTGATTCATCGCCCGTCCAGTCGACCGTTTCAGCAAGCGCGCAAAGAAATAGCGGAGTTGCATCTATGGTGCCGAAAAGGTGATGCGGCCACAGGCCGCGGTCGACTACCTCGCCGGTACGAACCTCGTGCAGGATCTTGCCCGGCTGCTCTTCGGAGCTGGGATCGTTGCGCCTCCCCTGCCTCGCGGCGAGATAGCGCAGGACACCGCGCGCGATCTCGGGGTTGAAGGGCATCATCATCATCGACGCGATGAGCTGATCGCGGCCGAAGGGCACCCCGTACCAGGGCAGGCCTCCGGTGGGGTAGAGGCCCGTCGGATAGCGATCGCAAAGCATGCGCAGGTCGCTGAGGCTGCGCTCGAGCATCTCATTCACCGCGGGGTTGTCGGTGCGAATCGATGTGCACCCTTCGAGCCACCGCGGATAAGCCGCTTTCGTGCGGACCAGTCCCTCTTCGAAATCAGAGACGGTCGCGCCGATGGCTCCCGGCAAGACGTCGACGAAGATGGTCAGCTCTTTGCCCGGACCCAATCGGGTGCGCCGCCTGAATCCCGCGGGCCGCACGATCACGAGGGCCGACTGGCCTGGCCAGTCATGCCGCGTGATGAGCAGACCGTCAGGCGTGTCGCTGAATGGTGCCGCCACCGGCGGCGGCAGCTCGGGCACGTTTCCGCGAATTGCCAGCATGGCGGCGAAATCGGCGGCAAATGCAAGGTCGACCTCTTCCTCCACGGTGCCCGACCCAGGGTTTGAGATGGTGATCCGTTCGCGCAGGCCGCCATCCATGTAACGAGTGCGCGTGACATGCATTCCGCCCGCCACTAGCTCAAACGATGCGTAGCCATCTTCGAGGTCGAGATCCACCAGCTGAGGTTCCGCGCCGCCGATGAGCAGGCGGAATTCCGAAAGGATCCGGGTGTCGGCGAACCAAACTCCGTCGCCGTGCCGATCGGGTCGCATCGAGCCGTCCGCGGCGGAGACGGCGAAGAAGCGATCGTTTTTCACGATCACGCGGCGCGGGACTGGGGTCGTGCTCAGCTGGTCGTGCCGATCGCCTGCTGCGCCGGCTGTTGAGCGCTTGCGTCGAAAGCCGGCCGCGTTCCCACCGCATAGCTGGTCCACTCACCTCGCGCCAGCAGCTCCACCGCCATCGCCTCCAGGTCGCGCACGCGCTGGTTGGCCCTGATCGCCTCGCGAATGGAGAGGATGCCCACCGCCGGGTGCCGTTTCTCGATCACGTGGCGGAGCATGTTGAGGTGCGCGTTGTCCGGCACTCCCGGCTCGCGAATCCTCCTCACCGCGGCCCGCACGGTCGCCTGCGTGCCGTCGATCGCCTCGCCCTTGCCGAAGTCGAACTTGTAGCTCGGGCTGCGGCCGGCGGCGCGCCGCTCACCGCTCAGCTTGATCCACTTGGCGTTGTCCGCTCCCTTGCCGACGTCGATCACGAGCTTCACCGGCCGGCCCTGGTAAGGGAAGCTTGCGTTCATGCGCGCATAGCTCTCGCGCTGACCTGTCAGTCCTTCGTGGCGGCCGACCATCAAGGGTGAGGTTGAGTCGAGCTTGATCCGGTCGATCGGCGTCAGCAGCGAGATGATCGCGAAGGCGTGCGGGATGAGATCCGCGATGACACCGATGTCGGCCGCGGCCCCCACGAGCGGCTGCTCTTCGAGGATCTCGATGCGGATCTCTTCGACGGTGTCCAGGAAGTTGCGCAGCGTCCGCTCTTCGGTGAGCAGAAGCTGCAGCAGGCGAACCTCGAGCTTGAAGTAGTAGTGGTCCGCGGCGACGATCTCGACTCCACCCGAAACGCCTTCGAGGAATTCCCGATATTCCTCCGGCGGAGCGCCGAGCGGCTTTTCGATCAGGACCACGTCGCTCAGGTCGTAGTAGAGCTTGAGGGTCGGCAGGTGCGTGGCCGCGGGCGTTGCGATGTACGTGATCACATAAGAGCTCGACTCCAGCTCGGTCTCGAGCTTGTCGTGTGCGGGTGATCCATGACTGTCCCAGTAGAAGGAATCGCCGTGCGCCTTGACCTCTTCTTCTTTGACGCCGAGGCGGTCGCGAGCTCCGGGTGATTCGTGCTCGACGACGTGTGTGCGGAAGTTGAAGAACTGCTTCAGCGTCAAGAGGTGCTGGTAGGCCTTCTGGCCCCACTGGCCGAAGCCGACAAGGACAAAGTCTTTCTGCAGGTGGCGCTCTTCCTCGGCGAGCGCATGCAGGCGGGCGTTCTTGATCGCGACCGCCGCCTGAAGCGCGAGGGCCTGCGCCTGCTGCACCTCCTCTGGCGTGAAGGTTCGCCGTCGTTCTCGTTCGGCGAGGATGGCCGCGCCGATCGGCTGTCCGTCCGCAACGAGCGGCAGAGCGATGAGAGATCGCACACCGAAAGCCTTCACGTACGCAGGGTCGACCTGGCTCGATGCAGAGGTGTCGTCGACGACCACAGGCTCACCGCGGTCGAGCACATCAAATAGAAAGGAAGGCTGGGAACGCTCTGCGCGCTGCCGCCGCCACAGGTCTTCGTGGTCGGACGCGGCGGCGCCGAACCAACCCTCGCGGTCTTCTTCGAGCAGCGCGATCTGACAAACAGACGCGTTGACGAGGCGCGCCAGGTTTTGCGCGACCAGCCTCAGCGTCTGATCGAGGTCGATCGAGCTCGCGATCGCCTTGCTCACGTCGTTGACGAGCTCGAGCTGTTCTGCATGACGCTGAGCTTCTTCGTAAAGGCGAGCTGTCTCGACCGCGACCGCGATCTGGGCCGCGGCCGCACGCAGGGCTTCGACCTGGCCCCAGTCCGGTCGTCGCTCAAACGATCGGTGGTAGCCGACCTCGAGCACGCCGCTCGCGCGCCGGCTCTGGTCCGTGCCAAACGGCAGGAAGATGCGGATCAGGTCCTTGTGCCCACCCTTCTCGAACACCTCGCCGGCGAGCGTGAACGGGGGAGTTTCAGATGTATGAGCCCGCTCCCTCTCTCCAATCAAGCACGCCAGCACGTGGCCGGCCACCGAGCCGTCAGTGCGGACAACCGGGACCTCTGTCCACGTCGCCGCAACCGGTATGCCGCCCGCGATCACATCTGCGTGGTCGCCCGCAGGCATCGGGCCGACGAGCACAGGTTGCCACGTTCGCGCGACGTGCACCAGCACGTCGTCCTCAGCCAGAAGCCTGTCTTCCTCCAGCGCCCAGCGCGGAACGCGTTGGTGCGCCTGCCGCCCGCTCGGTCGAGACATCTCAGCCGCGTCGATCGCCGGGCCGGTCGCCGCGCCCGCGGCCATCCGGACCAGGACCTTCTCGTCCTCGCCCTCCTCGAGCAGGTAGACAGTCGCGAAGTTGAAATCGAACTCTGGAACCTCCGCGTCTGTCAGGTGTCCGACGACAGCGTCGATGACCTGATGCCGGGTGGACCCAGGCTGCAGCATCGCGCTCGTCATGTCCCCAAGCGCGCCCAGCAAGCGGTTGCTGTGTTCGAGATCCGCGATGAGGCGCTGGCTCGCCAACGCACCTCCGATCAGCTCGGCGCCGGCTTTGAGCATCATGTCGGTGGGCGGTGCGCGACGGACCGTGGCCAGGCGATCGCGGCTGAGGACAACCAGGTAGCCGTGCGGCTCGTCCTGGTTCCCCAACGCGTAGGTGGCGACCGGGTGAAGCTCCGCGTCGGCTGTCACCGCACCGACCGATTTGCTGAGCGCTTCCTCCCATGTGATGGACGGGTCAGGGCGTTCGATGCGTACTGGTGCGGCGACGCGAAGATGCGCGGTCACCAGGTCGAGGCTCGTGCGCTGCTGGCCGAACTGGTAAATCGCGGCGCCGTCAAGACTGCTTGCCATCAAGAGGTCGGCGAGCGCAATCGACAGCAGGCGGCGCAGCTCCTTGGCGTCGGTCTTGGCATCCCCGACCGGAGTCGTCAGCATCGAGGTCAGGCGCGCAAGGCCTTCGAGCGCGCTGCGTTCGGCGCCGGCCAGGACGGCCTGCACCACCGCGGCCGATGCGGCGGCCCGGCGCTCGAGCTCCCTCAGCTTGGAGTCGTCAGGCGCGTGGTCGCGGGACCGATAGTTGAGATAGACAAGGCCGAGGAGCCGGTCGCCGGCGACCAGAGGCAGGCCGATGGTCGACTGAACCTGGTAGCGGCGGATGAAGGTGCTGTCGATCTCCGATGGCGCGTTTCTGGCCACCAGGTGCTGGCGCGTCACCGTCAGCCATACCGTCGACCCGTATTGGTGCACGCCCAGCTCGTCCGGCACTTTGCCCTGGTCGGCGTCGCTCAGATAGCGCGCCAGCTGCTCGCGCATGTCGGTCAGCGAGTCAAGGAGGCTCTCCTGCGGCTGGCCCGTCGCGAACGGCGCGTAGTAGGTGTGCGTGGCTTCCTCGTAAAGGAAGATGGACACGATGTCGGCCCCCGAGGCGTGCTGCAGGTCGGCGACCACGCCGCGAAGCACGGCTGATAGACCCGAGTTGGTCTCGACCTGGGGACGCATCTAGAAGTGGATTATCCGCGTCCGATGTTCAGGCGCTCGCGCTGGGTGAGTCTGGATGGCGCGTGGGAGTTCGGCGCGGGAGCGGACGAGCGGTTCGACCAAACGATCAACGTGCCGTTTTGCCCGCAGTCCGCCCTCTCCGGCATTGGTGACCCATCGCCGGGTGACGTCGTCTGGTACCGGCGCCGGTTTGACGCGCCAGACTCCGAGCGCCTGCTCCTCCATTTCGGTGCGGTCGACTATCGGGCGACGGTGTGGGTGAATGAGGAGGAAGTCGCTCGGCACGAGGGCGGGCACACACCGTTCTCAGCCGATATCACCCGCGTGGCGGGTCGCCGGGGCAACGTCGTCGTGGTACGCGCAGAGGATCCGCTGGCAGACAAGACCATCCCGCGTGGCAAGCAGCACTGGACCGCGACGCCAGAGTCCATCTTCTACACCTCGACAACCGGGATCTGGCAGACGGTCTGGCTGGAGCCGCTGCCGTCGCGATCAATCGACGCTCTGAGAATCACACCCGACCTGGATCGCGGCGTCGTCCTGGTCGAGGTTGAGGCTGACGGAGAGGTTGAGCTCGTGTCGACGTTCGATGGACGCGAGGTCGGAAGACGAACCGGCAGCGGCGCCATTGCGCTTGGCGAAGTCCACTCGTGGAGCCCCGAGACTCCGAATCTCTACCAGCTCCATGCGACTCTCGACGGCGATCGCGTCGACAGCTACTTCGGCTTGAGAAAGCTCGAAGTAAGCGACCGCAGGTTCTGGCTGAACGGCGCGCCCTACCTCCAGCGACTTGTCCTCGACCAGGGCTACTTTCCCGGCGGCTTGATGACCGCGCCAAGCGACGGGCACCTGCGCCGCGACATCGAGCTTGCGAAGGCGATGGGGTTCAATGGCGCGCGCAAGCACCAGAAAGTGGAGGATCCGAAGTGGCTTTACTGGGCCGACCGGCTCGGCTTTCTCGTGTGGGGTGAGATGCCGAGCTTCCACGAGGACTCACCCGAAGCGCGGCGCAGGCTCGTCGCCGAATGGACCGAGGTGGTGCGGCGTGACCGGGACCACCCGTCAATCGTCGCGTGGGTCCCGGCCAACGAAAGCTTCGGACTGGGCCCAGACGCAGCACCGTTTCTCGACGAGCTTTACCACCTGACCAAGACGCTCGACGCGACCCGACCAGTTGTGTCCAACGACGGCTGGGAGCACGCGAAGACCGACCTGTGCACTCTCCATGACTACGACTCGCCCGCTGAGCTGGCCGAACGCTATCGAACGCTCGACTCGACGCTCGATACGCGCGCCCGCCCACGACCCGCCTACCTGCCGGGCTATTCGTATCAGGGTGAACCGGTCATCGTGAGCGAGTTCGGCGGCGTCGCCCTGGCGGGCGGCGGCGGATTCGGCTGGTCCGAAGCGAGGAATCCGGAGGACCTTCTTCAAACGTACAGCGCGCTGGTCGAGGCGCTGATGGCGCCAGGGCCGGTCGAAGGCTTCTGCTACACGCAGCTCACCGACGTAGAACGGGAGCGCAACGGCCTCCTGACCTTCGACCGCAAACCGAAAATCGACCCCTCCCTGATCCGCCCGGTCACTCAAACCCCAAAACGTGCGTTTCCGCGCGGAAAGCACATATCAATCGGCTGAAATACGTCGTTTCCGCGCGGAAACGGGGCTCAAACCAGCGCCCGGCTCCTCGCCACCGCACCCAGCCACGCCGCGCTCGGCTTTGGATGCCGGGCAAAGGTCTGCCGGTCGACCCCGACCAGCCCAAACGTAGGCGCGTACCCGAAGGCCCACTCGAAGTTGTCCAGCCACGACCAGTACACGTAGCTGCGCACGTCGATCCCCTCGGCCAGGCACGCCTGCACCTCGCGAAGCGCCGTCTCCATGAACGCGATGCGCCGCTCGTCGTCGGCAGTGGCGATCCCATTCTCCGTGACGAGGATCGGTAACCCGGGGCAGCTGCGGGCCGCCCGGCGGATCGCGCCGCCCAGCGCCTGAGGGTAGTACTCGTACCCCATCTGTGTCGTCTGCTCCGTCTCCAACAGCTCACGCGTGGTGTCGCTCCAGTCATGTCCAGGTGAGCGCGGGCCGTCGGGTCCGATCCGAAAGCGCGTGTACGTCTGAACCCCGATGAATTCGTCCTTGCGTGCCAGCTCCATGAACCAGTCGTTGACGCGCGACTCCACCTCCAGCGAGGAGAGACCCGGCTGCGCGCCGTCCTCGTACTGAATGTCGGGAATGGCGAGCGTGACCCCGACCGGGATCTGCGCTCGTGACCGGATCGCGGCCGCGCCGACCTTGTGGGCCTCCAGCAGGTTGTCGACCGCCCGTTGGGCGCCGTCTCGGTCATCGGTGTGGCCGGGAGGGTTGATGCCGAGCAGGTAGCCGCTCGAGCCGAGGCCCTGTGGCTCGTTGATGGTGCACGCGATTCCGATCAGGTCACCGAGGGCCGCCGCGGCGCGGTCGCAGTACCGCTCGAACAGGGCCGGGAATCGATCAGAGGCGAACCCACCTGTGTCCTGCAGCCACCTCGGCAACGTGAAGTGGTGGAACGTGACGATCGGAAGGACCGCGTGGTCCCGACAAGCCATGAGCACCCTCCGGTAGTGCTCGAGCGCCGCCCGTGAGAACTCACCCTCAGCGGGTTCGATCCGCGCCCACTCGATGCTGAACCGAAAGGCGTTCAAGCCGACGCCGGCAAGCAGAGCGATATCCTCGCGATACCGGTGATAGAAGTCGCAGGCATCGCCCGAAGGCTCGCGGCCTGGCGTCGACTCGATGTGCTCCCACCACCACCAGTCACTGTTGGTGTTGCCGCCCTCGACCTGGTGCGCCGACACCGCGGCGCCAAACAAGAAGCTTTCAGGAAACCCTCTGGTGACACTCATCCGGCGGAGTGTTCCACAGACCCTGCCCCGAATGCCAATGCGCCCCCGGCTTCACTTCCCCGCTCGCCGGGGAAGTGCGCCGCGCAGCGGCCGGCCGGATGGGAGCCCCAACTTCTTTCTTGACACAGAACAGAGTGCCCCCTACTATCGGCTAAACCGATTTACTAAAGCGGTTTATTCAGCAGGTTGGGGGGACGCGCATGACGGGGTTCCCTTGTGGGTCTGGCCTGGGTGTCTCGGATCACCATCGCTGACGTGGCAAGCGCTGCCGGCGTGTCAAAGACCGCTGTCTCATTCGCCTTCAACAACCCCGAGAAGCTCGGCCAGGCGACGCTCGAGCGGGTGCTGGGCGTCGCGCACAACCTCGGCTACACGCCGCACCCCGCCGCGCGCGCTCTCTCGTTGCGGCGAAGTGGGACGATCGGAGTCCTCATACCTCAGCGCCTGTCAGTGGTTTTCGCCAACCCCTTCCTGAGCGAGCTCATCCAGGGCATGGGCGAGCTCTGCGAGGAGCACGACCTGACGATGCTCCTCGTCCCGCCGCTCGATGGTTCGCTCGAAGGGGCGATCCGCCAGGCGTCGGTCGACGGTTTCATCAGCCTCGGCCTCAGCCCCGATGACCACGCCCTCGAGGCGCTCGAGCGGATTGGCATCCCGACCGTCCTGGTCGACTCGGATGCATCGCCCACGCACCCGGCGGTCAACGTCGACGACGAGGGTGGCGCGGAGGCCGCCGCGCAGCACCTGCTCGACCTCGGCCATCGCGAGCTCGCGATCATCCCGCTGCCGCCGACGCGAGCACGCGCGGGCCTCACCCCGACCGCTGCGAGACGCTTTGCCGGGTACCGTGCGGCGCTCGATCGTGCACGCGCCCCTGGACCACACATCGTGACGGCAGGCGCGACCATGACGGCCGGGGCGCGCGCGTTCGAAGGCTTGCCCAAAGGAAAACACCGGCCGACCGGCGTGCTCGCCATGAGCGACATGGCAGCCATCGGCTTGATGGCCGCCGCGCAAGCGGCGGGCGTCCACGTCCCGGACGACCTTTCCATCGTCGGCTACGACGACCTGCCGATGGCGGCCTGGACCAACCCGGCTCTCACGACGGTCCGCCAGCCCATCGTCGAGAAGGGGCGTCTGGCGGCCCGATTGCTGATTCAACGAATGAAGGGCAAGGCGGTCGAATCGCCTTTGCCGCTGGCGACCAGCCTGGTCGTCCGCGGGTCCACATCGCCTCCAAAGGAGGTGGCCGGCCGCACCTCGTAGGCGAGATCACGAGTTCCAGAATTGCTAAATATGGAGATGAACATAGAATGGTCTTTCAGGCCGGGGTAGAACCGCAGTCAGTTCGGCATCGATGGGGGATTTGAATATGCGTTCGTTGTGGTTCAAGCGAAGTCTGATCCTGTCGCTTGGTGCGATCTTCACGGCCGTCGCGTGCGGCACGGGCTCGACCCAGAGCGCAGGCTCGGTCAAAGTCATCGCTGTCTGGTCGGGGGCTGAGCAGGCCTCCTTCCTCGCGGTCGTCAAGCCGTTCGAGGACCAGACCGGCATCAAGGTGCAGTACGAGGCAAGCCGCGATGAGGACGCGATCCTCACGACCCGCGTCAGCGCCGGCAACCCGCCGGACCTTGCCGCGGCGCCGAGCCCCTCGCTGCTCACCAAGTTCGCGCAGGACGGCAAGGTGGTCGCTCTTGACGACAAGATCGACGTCAAAGCCCTGAAGTCCAACTACTCGCAGAGCTGGATCGACCTCGGGACGATCAACGGCAAGCTGTACCAGATCTATTCATGGGTTTCTCTGAAAGGTCTCATCTGGTACAACCCGAAGAGCTTCCAGGCCAAGAGCTACAACGTCCCGAAGTCGTGGGACGACCTGCTCAACCTCCAGAACACCATCAAGAGCTCTGGCACCACCCCGTGGTGCATCGCGCTCGAGAGCGGGTCAGCCTCGGGCTGGCCGGGCAGTGACTGGGTCAAGGAGATAGTTCTCAGCCAGGCCGGACCGGAAGTCTACGACAGCTGGTGGCAGGGCAAGACCAAGTGGTCCTCGCCGGAGATCACGAAGGCGTGGTCGACGTGGGGCCAGGTGCTCGGCACCAACGACAGCAACGTCTACGGTGGCAAGCAGTTCATGCAGGCCACGAACTTCGGCGACGGTGGAACCCCGATGTTCGCCAACCCGCCCAAGTGCTACATGCACAACCAGGCGTCATTCATCACCAGCTTCTTCACCAGCGCCAACCCGGCGCTGCAGCCCGGGACCGACTTCAACTTCTTCGCGCTGCCTGACATCACTCCTCAGTACGCGGGCGCTCACGTGGTTGCCGGCGACTCTTGGTCGATGTTCCACGACACGCCCCAGGCTCGCAAGCTGATGCAGTACCTGACCACCGCCGAAGCCCAGACGATCTGGGTCAAGCGCGGCGGCAAGATCTCGCCGAACAAGCAGACCAGCCTTGACGCGTACCCTGACGCGCTGTCGAAGCAGACCGCTCAGATCCTGGTCGCGACCAAGATCGCCAAGTACGACGCGGGCGACCAGATGCCGTCCGACATGAAGAACGCTTACTGGAAGGCCGTGCTCGACTTCGTCGGCAACCAGAACTCGTTGAATACGATCCTGGCCAATCTCGACAAGATCCAAGCCACGGCATATAAGTAACCGGAATTAGAGAGGAGTTAACGCATGGACTTCAGCGTCCTGCTGTCGGACATACCCACGCTCCTGCTCGTGATCCTCGGCGTGCCCGCGGTGCTCGCCGCCTACATAGTGGGCGGCGAGTACCTGGTGCGCCGGCTGCCGGATAAGAACCGGCCGCAGGTCCGTCCCTGGATCTGGGTCGGGCCGGCGCTGATCATCGTCTTCGCGTTCCTTGGAGCTCCCGCCATCGGAACGACGATCCAGAGCTTCCAGGACAACCATGGCAACTTCGTCGGCCTTTCGAACTATGCCACCCAGTTCGCCGATTTTCCATCCGGCGGCGCATGGCTCGCGATCCGGAACAACATCCTCTTCTGGCTCATCTTCTACACGCTGTTCGCGCTTGCTTTCGGACTTCTCCTGGCGGTCATTTTCGACCGCGTGCCTTACGAGAGCGTGGTCAAGTCTTTGATCTTCATGCCGATGGCCATCTCTTCCGTCGCCCTGGGCGTGATCTGGAAGTTCATGTTCTGGTACCAGCCTCCGGGCGAGGTCCAGACCGGCACCATGAACGCGATCGTCACGTTCTTCCATCACGATCCCGTGGCCTGGCTGCAAGACCTTACGGTCAACAACCTCGCGTTGATCCTGGCCGCCGGCTGGGGTATCACCGGGTTCTCGATGGTGATCCTCTCGGCTGCCTTGAAGGGCATCCCCGGCGATTTGCTCGAGGCCGCTCGGGTCGACGGCGCCGGCGAGATCACGATTTTCCGGCGTGTCATCTTTCCGTTGATGATGCCGACGGTCGTCGTCGTCGGTACGACGCTGGTGATCTTCGCCCTCAAGGCCTTTGACGTGGTTTACGTCATGACCAACGGCAACTTCGGCACCGACGTCCTCGCCTTCCGCATGTACAACCTGCTGTATCAGTCGAACAACTACGGGGCGGCGAGCGCGGTCGCGATCATTCTGCTGGTCGCAGTGATCCCGGTTCTCGTTTTCAACCTGCGCCAGTTTCGAGCAGTGGAGGCAAGGCGATGAGCGTCGCAACCGCAGGCCGGAGAGAATCCACCGCCGTCCGCTATTCGCCTAAGTGGCTCGCTGAAAGGCTCTCCGGCGTTGCGCTGCACGTTGCCGTGATCGGTCTCACCGTGGCCTGGTGCGTGCCTACCATCGGCCTCCTGGCGAGCTCCTTCCGGCCGTTCGCCGCGATCGCCACCAGCGGTTGGTGGACAGCGCTGTCGCCTCCGTTCCAGTTCTCGTTGGACAACTACAGCAATGTGCTTTCCCAGAGCAACCTCGGCACCAGCTTCTTCAACAGCTTCATGGTCTCCATCCCGGCGACGATCATCCCGATCACGATCGCGGCCTTTGCCGCCTATGCGTTCGCGTGGATGAAGTTCCCCGGGCGGGACTGGATCTTCCTCTCCCTGGTTGGCTTCCTGGCCGTGCCCCTTCAGCTGACCTTCATTCCCGTGACCAAGGTGTTCGTCGCCTGGGGTATCACCCCCGATCACCTGTCCAGCCTCGGCATACCGCCCTGGCTCGGCCTCTGGCTCGCGCACACCGGTTACGGTCTCCCGTTCGCCATCTATCTCCTGGCCAACTTCTTCCGCGCCCTGCCCAGCGACCTGTTCGAGTCGGCGGAGATCGATGGGGCCGGAACGCTGACGGTCTTCTTCCGGATCGTGATGCCGCTTTCCGTGCCCGCCATCGCCTCGCTGGTCATCTTCCAGTTCCTCTGGGTCTGGAACGACCTGCTGGTCGCGCTGATCTACGTGGGAGGTACGCCGGAGGTGTCGCCCCTTACCGTCAACCTGGCCAGCCTGACCAACTCGCTCGGTCAGGGCTACAACCTGCTGACAGCGGCGGCATTTTTCTCCATGATCGTTCCGCTGGCCGTGTTCCTCAGCCTGCAGCGTTATTTCGTCCGCGGCATCCTTGCCGGTTCTGTGAAGGGATAAAAGAAAGAAATGGCTTCAGTCACGTACGACCATGTCGTCAAGCGCTACACCGCGGACCTGACCGTCGTCAAGGATTTCAACGTCGAGATCAAGGACAAGGAGTTCATGGTCCTGGTCGGTCCGTCGGGCTGCGGCAAGTCGACCGCGCTGCGCATGCTGGCCGGCCTGGAGGCGATCACCGAGGGCCAGATCCGGATCGGCGACCGGGTGGTCAACAACGTGGCCGCCAAGGACCGCGACATCGCGATGGTGTTCCAGTCCTACGCCCTCTACCCGCACATGAGCGTCTACGACAACATGGCCTTCCCCTTGCAGATGCAGCACATGAAGAAGGACGAGATCGACAAGCGGGTCAAGAACGCCTCCCGCATCCTGGGCCTGGACAACTTCCTCAAGCGCAAGCCGCGCGCCCTGTCCGGCGGCCAGCGCCAGCGCGTCGCTTTGGGCCGCGCCATCGTGCGCAGCCCCAAGGTCTTCCTGCTCGACGAGCCGCTCTCCAACCTCGACGCCAAGCTGCGCGGCCAGACCCGCATCGAGCTGCAGAAGCTGCACCGCGACCTCCAGACGACCTTCATCTACGTCACCCACGACCAGGTCGAGGCGATGACGATGGGTGACCGGATCGCGATCATGAACGCGGGCATCCTGCAGCAGGTGGGCACGCCGGGCGACATCTACGACCACCCGGCCAACCTCTTCGTCGCCGGCTTCATCGGCAGCCCGACCATGAACTTCGTTCCCGCCACGACGCAGAACGGCAGCGCCAAGGCATCCGGCTTCGAGGTCAAGCTGCCCAAGCCGGTCTCGGCCGCCAAAGGCACGCTGGGCTTCCGGCCGGAAGCGGTCACCGACCGCATCGTCGAGGGCTCGCCCGCGATGGAGATGAAGGTCGACGTGGTCGAGCGCCTGGGCTCCGACCAGTTCCTCTACGGCCAGGTCGGCAGCGACCAGGTCACCGCCCGCGTCGACCCCCGCATGGCGGTGCAGCCGGGCGACAAGGTTCGTCTGGGCCTGGACATCCGCAGCCTGCACTTCTTCGACTCAGAAAGCGAAAAAGCCCTCCTCTAGGCAAATTTCACCTCCCCACCCCGTGGGGAGGTCGGCCCGGACCGCGAAGCGGGCCCGGCCGGGTGGGGAGCTGGAGTTGGCAAATTCACCTCCCCACCCTGTGGGGAGGACGGCCGTGGCCAGAGGCCACGCCAGGTGGGGGTGGTGGAGCTAGCACCAATTCGCCATCTCGAGCTCACGCGAACTCGGCGATGCCCAGTCGTACCTCTAAGCTAGGGCGGTTTTGGAGCGGATCCGGGCACTCGAGGA
>WNGJ01002994.1_pt1 | contig 18421 bp, 15 predicted proteins | sample 5400611 | NCBI WGS metagenome assembly WNGJ01 (sample SAMN13153375, study PRJNA577476) | soil metagenome | isolation source: 40 cm soil or saprolite under Garry oak tree replicate 1 | place: USA:California | collected 2016-06-15 | reverse complement strand
CCACCGCTCATCGTCACAAGATCGACATCGTATTTCTGCGCTGCTGCGATCGTTTTGGTCACCAAAACGTCAACAACAGCCTGTTGAAATGACGCACAGAGATCCGCAAGAAAATCGCCCTTCAATTTTGGAAGCAAATATCGTACGGCGGTTTTTAATCCGCTGAAACTGAAATTCTCCGAGTCCAAGATGCTGCGCGGCAGATTAAATCGATCCGGATCCCCGGCGCGCGCGCGTTTTTCAATTTCTGGACCGCCGGGATAACCGAGCCCGAGCATCTTGGCGACCTTATCGAATGCTTCACCGGCGGCATCATCAACCGTGCCCCCGATCAAGTGATAATTGCCAAGGCCATGCACTCGAATCGAGATCGTGTGTCCGCCGCTCACAATGAGTGAAACATTCGGCCTGATTTGGCCGTCGCCATCTGCGCCGCCGAAAAATGGCGATAGCAAATGTCCTTCGAGATGGTTGATCGCGAGGTACGGTTTGTCAAAGCCAATTGCCAAACCCTTCGCAATCGACGCGCCAATCATGAGCGAACTCGCCAGACCTGGTCCGCTGGTCGCCGCAAATGCATCAACCTCCGGCATGCCAATCCTAGCGTCACGTGTCGCGCGTTCCAGAAGTCGCGGCGCCTCCACGAGATGATTGCGCGAAGCAATCTCGGGCACGATTCCACCATATTTTTCATGCGCGGCGGTTTGCGATGCGATTTCGCTGGCAAGCAACTCCGAGCCGGAGTGGCGGTTGCGCCCGCGCAAGATCGCGACCGCGGTTTCGTCGCACGACGTTTCTAGCGCCAGGATCGTTGCCATGAACAAATGTAGCGCAGCTGTATTAATGCGCGGAATCTAAATGGGATCGCTGTTCAAGCGCCGCGTCAGAATCGCGATTCCGTCTCAGGGAGAGGATGCGCCGGCACCGGCGCCTTGCGGCGGCACCTGACGCGCGAACAATCCTAGGATCTACACGGTCTGCGCAGCGACTGCTTCCACTGGCGCTGGTTCTTCCAGCGTTTCTTGTTCGTGCTCGCCTTCCTCTTCCCCGAGCGGCCAGATATGGAAACCACCGGAACCCTCTTTCAGTTCCCAAAGTCCCCAAATGCCTTTGCCTTCGCGGAAGCCGCGATAGTAAACGTCGTGTGCGCCGACGTAGGTTTTCGCCCAGTAACACTCGCCGTTTGTGTCATCAAAACGGCCGGCAATAAAGAAGAGTCCTACGTCGTCACGTCCATCCCCGGAAATGATGTGGTTAGCGAAAGTCAAAACCAGATCCATCCGATGTTTTCTCGTGCTCGCGCCGTAGTTGTAAAAGCCGGTCCACGGCCCTGACGGGAAGTCCATTTCTGACATCAGTGACTCCCGGTGAATGGAGGGACACGCGCCGTCGCGTCCCATTAATTTGGGACGACACGGCGGTCGTCCCTCCAAATTATTTCTTTACCGCTTCCGCTTTCGGTGCGTTCTGCTGCGCGTAAATCATGACCCCTTTCAGCGCGTCGATGGCACGTAACATCTGTGGATCTTTCGCCTTGATAATGCTTCTCTCGTCCTCAGGCTTCACGTTTTCCGCATTACGCAATGCGAAGAGCGCACGCTCCTGCTCGGCGGTCATGCCAACACGAATATTCGGGGTCACACCATTTCCCTGAATAACCTGCTTGCTCGGCGTGTAGTACTTCGCTGTGGTAAAACGCACCGCGGAGCCATCCGGTAACTGCATGACATTCTGCACGGAACCTTTGCCAAAGGTCGTCTCGCCGACGAGGATGGCACGATGCAAATCCTTGAGCGCTCCCGAAACGATCTCCGCACCGCTCGCGCTGCCTTCGTTAATCAGAAGAGCCATCGGAAAATTCGGACGCTCTTTTTTTGCCCCGGAAGTCGAGTAATCATGTTGTTGAGAAGCGACCCGGCCTTGCGTTGAAACTACCTTCGTGTTGGGCGGTAAGAATTGAGCACACACATCCACCGCGCTATTCAATAACCCGCCTGGATTGTTCCGGAGATCGAGAATGAGCGCCTGCATACTTTGCTTCTGCAATTCGTCGAGCGCCTTCGATAATTCCTCGGCCGTCGGCTCATTGAACTGAATCAGCCGGATATAGCCGATCTTGAAGGGGCCGGTTAGCTCCCCGTCCAGCAATCTCGCTCCCTTGACGCTTTGCACTTTGATCTCAGCGCGCTCCAGAGCGTAATCTTTGATTTCCTTGGTCGAGGGGCGCAGCAGCGTGAGAGTTACTTTGCGCCCGGCCGGTCCGCGCAACACATTAATGGCATCCTGAAGATCCATTCTTTCTGTTGAAACGCCGTTTATCCTCAAGATCTGATCTCCCGACAAAATGCCTGCCTTGGCCGCAGGCGTGTCCTCCATCGCCGTAACGACTGTAGGCAAACCGTTTTTCATCGAGACCTCGATGCCAAGCCCATTAAAACGGCTGCGCGTGTCATCTTGCATGTCGCGGAAATCATTCGGGTCCATGAATTGGCTATGTGGATCAAGCGACGAGAGCATGCCTTTCATGGCCGCCGTGATGAGGTCGTGATAGCTCGTTTTGTTGCCATCCACGTAATCCTGCCGGATCAATTCGATGGCTTTTGCGAAGATGGAAATTTGCGAGTACCCGTTATCCTCTTCGTTCTTTCCTGGCTGCGCTTCTTGCGCGCGGACGCCAGAAAGAATGCCGAGCAGCAGGAGACAAGCCAACGATGGCATGATAATGAAGCGTCTCATGTTTCGAGCCAGATTTTGAAGCACCTCGACCATCGCTCATTCCGTAATTTTGGCAATGCGCAAAGCATTGACTTAACTTTGTTTCCCAAATGAAACCCCCCTCATGTTGAAAGCTTTCTCGTTCATCTTTTCTCTGGTCGCTCTCTCGCTCTCCTGCGGGGACAGCTTCGCTACGCAAACTGCCGATGCCGAGTACGAAGCGGTGGCTGAGGAATATATTAAAGGCTATCTCGCCGCTCACCCTCTCGAGGGAACCGCTCTCGGGCTTCACGATTACGACGGCAAAATCACCGATTACAGCCGGCTCGCGCTTGATGCCGAGCTTTCCCGGTTGCGGCGGTTCGACGACCGATTAACCAAGTTCGATCCAGGCGAATTGAGTCCTCGCCAATCGATCGATCTGCGTATTCTGCAGGCGGCAGTAAAGAAGGAACTCTTCGAAATGCAGGACATGTCGGTCTTCGAGCGAAATCCCATGGTCTATGCGCGCGCAGCCGATGTGAATGTTTATATCAAAAGAAATTTTGCGCCGCTTGAGGATCGCGTTCGCAGCCTGGTCGCAATTGAATCACAAATCCCCAATATCCTCGTCGCGGCACGGACAAACCTCGGTGATGTCCTTCCCAAACCGTATGTGGAACTTGCCATTCAGATCGCGAGGGCGTCTTCGGATTTTCTAAAGAAAGATCTTGTCGCCGCTGTTGCCGGGTTGAAGGACGAGCAGGTTCGCGTCGCGTTTCAGGAAGCTAATCGCAAAGCAGCCAGCGCCCTCACCGATTATGCAGCGTGGTTGGAACGGGAGAAACTTCCAAAGGCGTCCCTCGATTTCGCTCTCGGCGAAGAAAAATTCAGGCGCCTGCTGGCTCAAACCGAGCTGGTCGATCTTCCGCCAGAAAAAATTCTCGAGATTGGCATGGAGCAATTAAAAACAGAACAGGAAGCTTTTGCAGACGCCGCAAAAAGGATTGATCCAAACAAGTCCGCCATTGAAGTCTTCAAACAGATCCAGAGCGAGCATCCGACTCCCGAAAACCTCATTCCCGACGTGGGAAAGGATCTCGACAAAATTCGGAAGTACGTCTCGAGCCATCATTTGGTCACTATCCCCGCGGATGTTCGCGCCAAAGTCAAAGAGACTCCCCAATATCTGCGTGCCACTTCGTTTGCATCGATGGACACGCCGGGTCCATTCGAGAGGCGCGCGACTGAGGCCTACTATTACGTGACGCCAACCGAAAACGACTGGCCCGAAAAACAAAAGCAAGAATGGCTGACCGCCTTTAATTATTACACTTCGGACATCGTTTCAATTCACGAGGCTTATCCTGGCCATTATGTGCAATTTCTCCGCTTAAACGCATCGCCCGCGAGCAAAGTAGAGAAAATCTTTGGCAGCTATGCGTTCATTGAAGGCTGGGCGCATTACTGCGAGAAAATGATGGTCGACGAAGGCTACGGCAGCCCGACCGCCGCGACTCCCAGCGCGGAGGATGTCAAACGCGCGGCCAAATATCGCATGGCGCAGGCCGACGAGGCACTCCTCCGCCTATGTCGCTTATGTGTGTCGATCAAAATGCACACCCAGAAGATGTCGCTCGATGAGGCAACCAAGTTTTTCCAAGAGAACTGTTATTACGAAGAAAAACCGGCACGCCAGGAAGCCATGCGTGGCACTTTCGATCCCGGGTATCTCAATTACACGCTTGGCAAGCTGCAGATCCTGAAGTTGCGCGACGATTACAAAGCGCAGCAGGGCGACGAATTTTCATTACAAAAGTTCCATAACGAGCTGCTCAATCACGGCATGCCACCCATTCGTCTTCTCCGCGAGATCATGCTCAAGGACCAGAGCAAATGGAACGAAGTGCTGTGATTTGGAGTGCGCGGACATGTCTGCGCTTTTGAAAGCGGCGACATGTCGCCGCCGTCCGAATCAGAAATCGTCCGCAAGAATTTGCCAGTAAGGTTCTGCGGCGCATCGGTGGCGAGCCAGACGATCGTATTCGCGCCTTCTTCGACTGAGCGCGTCGCATTCCGTCCGCCCAGGTCGGTCCGTACCCAACCAGGACAAACCGAATTCACGGCGGCCTTCGGTAACGCCGCCGCAAGCTGCGACGTAACGCCGTTGAGCGCAGTTTTCGAAATGCAGTAAGCCGGCGCCCAGCCATCCGCACCACCAGTTAACTGACCGCCGCCGCTCGAGACATTGATCACGCGCGGCGCTTTGCTTTTCGCGAGCAAGGGCGCGAATGCGCGCGTTACGCGCAGCGCACCAAGCGTGTTCGTCTCAAGCGTCTTGCGCAACAGCTCGTCGCTGACCTCCAGTATCGCGTGGTCCCCATCCGTGATAATTCCGGCGTTGTTTACCAGGACATCGAGATAATTCACACCCTTAGAGAATTCACGCGCGGCAGCTGTTATGTTGGCATCATCGGCGACGTCGATTTTGAGAAATGTCGCCCTTCCACCGCTCTTTGCGATCGCTTCCGCCGCCGCATGCCCGGCGCCGGCATTTCGTGCACCCACAAAGACGTGAAATCCCCTGGCCGCAAGTTGACGGGCCACTTCGTAGCCGATGCCCTGTTTGCTCCGGTGACCAACGCAGTCTTCATGTGCGGCGATTCCGGGGGCGCTGATCTAGTCACCATCTTCCCGATCCTGCCTAGACAACAGATTCTTCAACAATGGCTGTGGATTGCTGGGCAATTCTTCGACGTCGCGCAGCTTTCTTGTAATGGCGCGTGAACGCACCGCGACGTTGTCCACCTGTCGCGCGGCTTGGTCGAGTTTGTCCTTCACTGTCGAGAGCGCTTCGCCGAATTTTCCGAACTCGGTCTTAACGCCCGCGAGCAAATTCCACACTTCGCTCGAACGCTTTTGGATCGCCAGTGTGCGGAACCCCATTTGTAAACTGTTCAGCAGCGCCGCCAGCGTGGTCGGACCAGCAAAGACGACGCGGCAATCGCGCTGCACCTGCTCCACCAGCCCAACGCGACGAATCGCTTCTGCGTAAAGTCCTTCGGTCGGCAGAAACATCAGCGCAAAATCCGTCGTCCGCGGCGGATTGATGTATTTCTGGCAAATATCTTTTGCGCTGCGCCTCAACTGCGTTTCGAGGCTCTTCATCGATTCCTCAATCGCGTTCGCGTCACCTTTCTCCTGAGCCGCGATAAGACGGTGATAATCTTCCGTCGGAAACTTTGCATCGATCGGCAACCAGACCGGTGCGCCGTTTTCGTCGCCGGGCAACTTGATCGCGAATTCCACATGATCGGCGCTCTCTTCACGCGTCTTCACATTCCGCGCGAACTGTTCCGGCGTAAGCAGTTGTTCAAGCAGCGCACCGAGTTGCACTTCGCCCCAGCCGCCGCGCATCTTCACATTTGTCAGGACTTTTTGAAGTCCGCCAACGTCGCTAGCAAGTTGCTGCATCGCGCCAAGCCCTTGATGAACTTGCTCAAGCCGATCGCTTACCAGCTTAAACGATTCGCCCAGCCGTTTTTCCAGTGTGCCTTGTAATTTCTCGTCGACCGTCGCGCGCATCTTGTCAATCTGCTTCGCGTTATCCTCCTGTAACTCTTTCAAGCGAAGGTCGACAATCGAGCGTACGCCCTCGAGAGACTTGCCCAGCTCTTCGCGTTGCGTTTTCGCGACGTTCGCATTTTCCTCGCGCCCACGCGACATTTCCTCGCGTATGATCCGCTCGGCGCGCTCCTGCGCCCGATCGAGCATCTCGAGCCGCGTTACCAGCTCCGATTCGACGCCGCCAGGTTTGCGCCGACTTAGCAGAAAAACGATCGCCGCGAAAAACCCGCCAGCGATCAAACCGGCGATTAGATACATCAACGGGCTCATTTTTCTTCTATCATGTTGAGCGAAATGCCAGTCCGGCTCGGATCGAGACATCTCTCATTGTTAACGGTAAGAGATTCCTCGACTTCGCTCGGAATGACAAGGGCGACTAAAAGCGCACCCTCACGCCGCCATATGCCGCTCGGCCCAGCGCGGGGAAACCGAAAACCTCTGCGTAGTGTTCGTTCGTGAGGTTATCGATTCGCCCAAAGATCGACAGATGCGGATTGATTTCATACTCCGCGGCGAAGTTCACGAAGCTGTAATCTTCAATGTCGAAATTGGGTCCGCCGAAGTTCAATTCTTCCCGGGCATTTACAAACTTCGCTTCTGCAGTCGTGCGCAACCTCTTGCACCAAAGATATGACCCCGAAATGTAAACCTCGTTGCGTGGCCGCCGCGGCAAACGCGCACCCTGCGGCTGCGAAATGTCCGCCGACGAAGTTTTTTCCGCATCGAGGTAGGTGTAGCTCGCCGTGAAAATGAGATCGACAATAGGTTGCGCGCGCAATTCTGCTTCGAGCCCCTGCGTTTCGGCTGCGCCTAGATTGAGCGTCTTGAACAGTCCGTTGAACCCGATCACGTTTGACAAATCGTTGTGAAAATAGGTCGCGCCGACGATCACTCGATTCTCCCAAAGTCGCTGTTCGACGCCGATGTCCCAACCGAGATCTTTTTCGGGTTTCAGCCCGAAATTGTTTCCGAAAATTTTGTCCTGGCTGCTAGGTGGACTAAATCCCGTGGCGACACTTGAATGCAGCGTTGTGTTCGTCTTGTCGATCTTGTAACTGCCGGCACAGCGATAGGTCCAGACGTCACCGAACTGATTGAAATGATCCAGACGGCCGCCGGCGACGAAAATGAAATTGTCGATATTAACAGTGGCTTGCAGGAATCCAGCCGTTTCCTGCGTATGATCGCTGATGAAAGTCGGTTGCGGACCGAACGTTTGTGAAACGAAGGGCCGCTCCTGGCCAGCGTTGACGCGGGTATAAAAGAACCCCGAGGTCAGCGTCAACCACGATGCCGCTTCCAAATCGCTTTGGTAATCGATCGTTGTCCGCTCAAATAACGCACGTGTCGGCCCGACAAATCCATCCTGGTTCGGATCGTTTACCTGTCGCTCCTGATCGTAAGCGAAAATGACTTTGTGCTCCCACCAGTCGGTTGCTTTCCAATCGACGTTAGGACCAATGAGCCACTTTTCCGTGAGGAAGTGATCAATTGGTCGTGGATCAAAGATCGTGTTGGGGTTTCCCGTGTCACTGAGTGAGTAAGTGAATAGACCACCTATTCGCAACTGTTCGTTAGGCGACCAGCCAACGTCCGCAATTCCGGCAGTGTTCCGGTAATTGTTGTTTGGACGCGCATTGTCCGTATCGAGCCGGCTTGCACCTACTGAGTAATCAAACTGGCCGATCTTCCCCTCGCTTTGCATCCATTCGCGAAAGGTGTCGTACGATCCGGCTTCGCCATTTAATGCGATGGTGGGTGGGCCCTCGCCTCGTTTCGTAAAAATTTGGATGATGCCGGCCAGAGCGCGTGGCCCATACAAAGTGCTTTGCGGACCGCGCACGACCTCGATCCTGTCGATGTCGTCCGTCATCAGATTGGCAAAATCAAACTGACCGGCCAAACCTTGATTAATCGGAATGCCGTTGAGCAACACTTGCATGTCTTGGCTCGGCAGACCGCGCATGAAAACCGAAGTCAATTGGCCAGCCGTTCCAGTTTGTACAACGGATAGCCCGGGCACTTCGCGGAGCGCATCGCTCACGCGCTCGATTTGTTTTTGCTCGAGATCTTCCGACGTGATCACGCTCACGGTTGCAGGCGATTGATCCAGAGGAATGTCGAAACGTGTTGCAGAGACGACGACTTGTTCGGCTTCCGCCGTTTCCTCCTGATCGGTGGATGTCGATCTTACGGCGTCCTGCGCGAAGCAAACGACTGGCGCGAAGACGAGCAACGCAGCGAATCCGATTGGGTAGCGCACGCGTCTCGCGTGCTGGCGACAGTGTCCTACCGTCGCGAACTTTTCTTGTACAACGTCCGAAGCTGCGGTCCACGTTCGCAAAAAAGACTGTTTCGGCGAAACGCCGAAAGTCCAAGCCGGACCGGCGATTGCACGCGGGACGCGTGCGCTACCAGGACGAACTCGAACGAACCAAACTGAGCGACTTTTCATACAAATTACCCCCAACTCCGAGAGTCGGACTTGTATGGCCGAGGCCGCATCGCCCAGCTCTCATTCTTCTTTTTGCGAAGAAGTTTTTTCGCGCTGCGTCTAGCCGGGATCGGTAATCCCGGCGGCCGCGGTCACCGACCGCGGCTACAGAACAGGACGAATGAGGTGGACCGGACAAATATTCTGGCTCCTGGCTTCTGGTCCGGCAGCCGCCGGACGCACCTTCTTCCCGCCTTCACCGCCCCGCTAGTGCGATGCGATTGGCCCATGGAAAGTCGTAACCAGTTACAGCAGCGCAACTGCTCCCGATTCGCACGGGATTTCTTGCGCCGATCCACTTTTTCAAGCTCGCAAAGAACTGCATCCAGAAGTAGCGGCTTGCGCTCGGCGCTTCAAGATTTATTTAATCGACTGTGTCCTCGGCTGGTTCTTCTCCTAATCTGCTCGTCACGGGCGGAGCTGGTTTCATCGGCTCCAATCTCACGCTCGCGCTGCAGGAAAAATTTCCGGACGCACATCTCACGGTGATTGATGATTTCCGGTCCGGCAATTTCAAGAATCTCGCCGGCTATCGTGAGGATTTCATTGCGCGGAACCTCGCCACGCTCGATTGGCGCGAGCAATTCGGCAACGAAAAGTTCGACGCGATTTTTCATCTTGCGTCAATCACCGACACAACCAACCACGATCAGTTCGAGCAGGTTCATGACAACGTGGAAAGTTTTCGCCGCATTTTGAATTTTGCGCGGCCAACCAGGACACGAATTATTTACGCCTCCTCTGCATCGACCTACGGCGCTACGACTGAAGCGAGCGTGGAATCAAACAGCGCCGCGCCGGCAAACGCCTACTCGTTTTCAAAAGTGATCATCGACAACATCGCCTTGCGCGCCGCCGCCGAATCGCCCGATTGGATCATCGTTGGGCTCCGCTATTTCAACGTTTACGGCCCGCGCGAAGCGCACAAAGGAGTGCCCGCAAGCATGGTTTATCATCTGGCACAACAGATGAAAGCAGGTCAACGACCGCGAATTTTCAAGCACGGCGAGCAAAAACGCGATTTTGTTTATGTGAAGGACGCCGTGGAGGGGAGCATTCGCGCGCTCGAAGCTTCGCAAAGCGGGATTTACAACCTCGGCAGCGGCCGAGCGCGCTCATTCAACGAGCTGGTCGATATTCTAAACAAATGTCTCGGCACAAATTTTCAGCCGGATTACATCGATAATCCGCACGCGCATTATCAAAACTTCACCGAGGCCGATCTCAGGAAAGCGCGTAACGCGCTCGGTTATGAACCGCGGTTTCGACTCGAAGAAGGAGTGCGCGACTATATGCAGTGGTTGTACGGGTAGCGCAGGGTTTTTTGGAGTGCGGCGACATGTCGCCGCTTTCAAAGCGCGGACCTGTCCGCGCACTCCAAATTTACCCTTCCCAGAAAAATTTGGTCGGGCGATCGATTTCCGGCGGAAGACTCTTATGCACGGGGCAATTCAGCGCCGTTTGCTCGAGCACCTCGCGCTGCGGATGATTCTTCGGCAGGGGAATATAAACTTCCGACGGTAGTCCTACAATCCGACGCGGCGCGTCTTTCGACATTTCCTTCTGCACTGACACCGTCATGCCGCGCAGATCAACCCCGAGTTCCTGCGCTTTAATTCCCATGGTTGTGATCATGCAAGTGCCAAGCGCAGTGGCTACGAGATCGGTGGGCGAAAATGCCTCGCCTTTGCCTTTGTTGTCCGTTGGCGCGTCCGTCGCGATCTTCGAGTGCGAGGGGCCATGTGTCGCATCGCAGTGCAAATCGCCCGTGTATTTGATGGATACTTTAACCATAAAATTTGCCGCAAATTACCACAGATTTCCGCAGATTCAGGAGACACCGAGACTTGACTGCTTTAAACAGTCAAGTTTTCAAGGCACATCATCGAGAAAAGATCGGCGTTTCCTGAATTTTGTCGCTGTGATTTGCGAGCTCGTCGCGAAAGACACCGGTGACATCGGGATCGTGGAGAATGATCATATCGGTGTCGTGTTTTTTAATGTCGTCGTTCTGCCAGCCTTCGTTCCACCAGCAGAAGCCCATTACGGCGGGCCAATGGTTTGAGAACAGATCTTCTAGCGCCGTCTTTGCCCAGTGCGCGGCATTGACGTGCCGGTTGTGCAAATCGCAGCCGAATTCGGCAATGATCATTGGCTTGCCAGGCGCTATTCTCGTAAGGCGCGCATAAGCTGCCCGTATTTTAAACGCGAAGCTCTCGGTACCATCGTGCATCGTCGGAGTCGTTGGTCCGTAGGCGCTGAGCGCAACCCAATCGCAATAGTTTTCACCCGGAAAATAATTTTCGAACCGGTTCCATGTTCTCTCCGGCTCATCGAGCCAATTTACATGCCAAACCCATTGCAAATTATCGGCCCCCTCGGCACTCATAAGATCGACAATGTGCCGATAAGCCGCGACATAGCGTCCGGGACCTTCCTTGGCGCCACCGTTCCATTTTCCGTTCCAGCTAAACCAGTTTCCGTTCGGCTCCGTCCCCCATTCGATTAAAATCGGCGATGTGAAGTTCTTCGCGTCACGCGCCCAGGCTCGAAGATCGACATCGAAGTCCCCGGCAATGATTTTCTGGAGTGAAAAGATTTTCTCCGGGTGCCCTTGGTCGACGTTGGATCGCAGCATCAAGCGGACATACGGAATCTTTTTCAGCTCCCGGATCCAGCTACAGGTCGCGGCTGGAAATTTGCGGGACTCAAACCAGTTGTCTGAAAAGTAAATCCAAGCGGCTTGTTTGCCGACTGCTTGCTCGTAACGCGCGACGTCACCTGGCGTGACGTCGTGTTCGGTCGGATCGTGTTCGTCAGTTCCAACGCCGCCCCAATAGAATCCATGATAAAGTTTTCCCGCTGGCGGCTCGGCAACCTGCGCTGCAGCCTGCGCGATGCAGAATAGTGCCAGTAAAGATCGACAGACTATCTTCCGTATCAAAGTCGACACCTACTCTGCGCGCATCGCGCTGAGATACAAATTGGGCAGCGCGACAATAATGGGGAACGCGGAAAGGTTTTGGTACGGCAACCGAACTCCGCGCCCTATGCGAAATACGTAAAGTATGAAAAAGAAAATTGCTGGTAAGGACTTAACAAGGGAAGCCCCGCGCAGTCCGCGTATTCGCGTCGGCGGCTATGCAATTCTCGGGCGAACGATCGATAAATGCCGCGCGCTCGTAGCGGGAGACATCGGTGAATATCACTTTGATTGCCCGCTCGATAACACGCTGTTCGGTTTCAAGGGCGTTAAGGGGGACGATTTCAAAGCCCAAATTGAAAACGGAGCGAGCGATCAGAAAATCGTCGAATGGCTCAACCGCAATGGCAAAAAGAAAACGCCCGAGGAAATCACGCGCTGGGGAATCGAGACGGAGGCCAGCAGCCTCTACAACGACGCTGAAAAGCGCGATTTCTTCAGCGAAAAGGCCAGGAAGCTCGGGCTCGATCCGGCAAAGACCACAACGTTCGAGTGGCTCGAAACCGACGATATGGTAAGCCACGCGCAGAAAGCGGCGTAGAAAGTATTGTCGATCTTACGTCTTGATAAGCGGCGGTGGAATATCTTCCGTTATACCGGCGTCAACGCCGAGGCGGAGTTTGCTGTGGCGGATGCCGTATAGAAAATAGATGATCATCCCGATGATGAGCCAGACTACAAAACGAATCCAAGTCATCACGGGCAAGCTGAACATCAATACCAGGCACATGATCACGCCCAGGATCGGGAAAAGTGGAACCAGCGGCACGCGAAACGGTCGCGGCCGCTCAGGGTCGACGCGACGCAGCACATTGACTCCGAGACAGACCAAAATGAAGGCAAAAAGCGTTCCAATATTCGTCAGATCAGCCAGATCACCGATGTTAGTAACGGCCGCGACGCCACCAACAATGACGCCGGTCCAGATTGTCGTGATGTGTGGAGTTCGAAAACGCGGGTGAATGCGGGCGAAATATGGCCATAGCAAACCGTCGCGTGCCATCGCCATGAAGATTCGCGGCTGGCCGAGTTGAAAAACAAGCAGCACCGAAGTGATACCGGCCAGCGCGCCCGCACTAACGAGCGCCTGTGCCCATGGTTTCGAGGCGAATGCAGTGGCCGCGGCCGCAGAATCGCCCAAGTAAACCGTGTATTGCTTGATTCCGGTAAGGACGGCGGACATGAGCACGTAAAGCACAGTGCAAATGATCAAACTGGCAATGATGCCAATGGGCATGTCGCGTTGCGGATCTTTCGTTTCTTCGGCGGTGGTGGATACGGCATCGAAGCCGATAAAGGCGAAAAAGACAATGGCTGCGCCGCCCATCACACCGCCAAATCCGTTAGGCACAAACGGATGCCAGTTGCTTGGGTGGACCATGAAAGCGCCGAATGAAATGAAGAAAACAACAACTGCGACTTTGATAATGACGATCGTCGTGTTCGTGCGCGCACTTTCGCGAATCCCATAAATCAGGATCACCGTCACGGCTGCAACGATCAACAACGCCGGTAGATTGAACGCGATCGGATGACTCGCAATAACGGGGAGCGTTGTGGAAGAAAAATTTTGGAGATTCTCGCCGCCTTTGGCGACCAAGTCGCTAGCCGTTCGATAGTCGCTCACCAGCCAGAGCGGAAACTTCAATCCAAACAGGCTTCCACAAAGTTTCACGAAATATCCGGACCAGCCTACGGCGACCGCCATATTGCCGACGGCGTATTCGAGGATCAGGTCCCAACCGATGATCCACGCGATTATTTCACCGAGCGTTGCATAGGAATAGGTGTAGGCCGAGCCTGCGACCGGAATCATCGAAGCCAGCTCGGCGTAACAAAGCGCCGCGAAGCCACAGGCGATAGCAGCGACGACGAACGACAGCGCAATAGCAGGGCCGGCGCCGGAGCGACCCAGAACGACGTCCCCGCCCGACAGCCACGCCTGAATAAAATTCAGAACCGGCGTCTCCAGGCGCGAGGAGAAGGTTTGTCCGGCGGCGGCAGTGCCCGTAAGAACAAAAATCCCAGTGCCGATGATGGCGCCAATGCCGATGCAGGTAAGAGAGAACGGCCCCAGTGCGCGCTTGAGCTGGCGCTCGGGAGCAGCCGCTTCGGCTATCAAAAGATCCGGGCTTTTCGTCTTGAAAAGATTAAGGGCCATTGCTTCTTACTCGTTAGAAGTTCGATTCAAACATTGGATTGCGGCGGATCGTGACATTGGGCTGGCCGTGCGGTCAATCTTAAGTTCCGGTCTCGACTTTGGTGCGGATGCATCGCCTGTAGAAATCTGGCGCAACTTTCTTCGATAGACGCAAGGCGGGCCGTTTTATAAATTCTGCTCAACGTGGACGACGAACCGGCAAAGCTGATCCTGGGTGATACGGCGATTTCCGTAATGGAAGAATCTCCACGTGCAAGAAGACACTTTTTCGGCAAGCGGAAAACGCAGCGCCAGCCGCTCACGCGTTGCGAGAACTGCGGCACGCTTTTGAGCGGGCATTTCTGCGCGCAATGCGGCCAACCGGCAATCGATTACCGCCGCTCTTTCCGGCACGTGCTTGCCGATCTTCTCAATGAGTTCCTTAATTGGGACTCGAAGTTTTTCGCCACGATCGGCCTGCTTCTTGTCAGGCCATGGAGACTGACGAATCAATTTCTCGCCGGGCATCGCGTGCGCTACGTGCACCCGCTGCGCCTTTATCTTCTCGCAAGCATCCTCTTTTTCTTCGCAGTCAATTACTGGGCGAAATCCATTCACTTGCAGCCAAGCAAAATAACATCCAAGGACCGCGCCGAAATCGAAGCGGCTTTGGAAGCGCGAAATTTGACGCCGGAACAGCGCGCCAAAGTGGAAGGCGCTCTAAACATGGCGAACATGTCGCCAGAAGTGGCCGCCATCATGGCCGCGAAAAGAAGAGATACGACTCCAGAGGAGACTGATACCCCGCAAGCCACGCCAACGTCAAAAGAAACCGCACCGCCCCTTACCGACTCCAGTCCGGCCTTCTTCCAGTCCGGCAATCCATCAACACCGTTCGAGAAATGGATAGAAACACGCGCGAAAGAAAAGATCGGCGAACACGGGACTAACTTACAGCTGTTTCTCAAAACGCTGATCAGCAACCTGCCTTACATGATGCTTTGCTGCATTCCCCTCTTCGCGCTGGTGCTCAAGATCCTCTATATCCGCCGCAAAATCTTTTATATCGATCACCTCGTTTACGCGCTGCACACCCATAGTTTCGCCTACGTCGCAATCATCTTGATCATTCTGGCGACGATAGGTCTAAACCGTGTCGCCGCTGGCGCATTCGCCGGGTGGATCATTGCGCTACTATGGCTGACGTTCGCGGTGCAGATTTTCCTCTCAATTCGCCGCGTTTATAGGCAGAGGTGGTTCATCAGCATTTTTAAATTCCTTTTTGGCGGATTGGCATATCTAATCGTCCTCGCAATCGCACTTGCCGCGACCTTTTTCCTCACACTGGTAATGCCATGAAGAAAATCGGTCTGCTCGCTTTCGTCTTTCTCATTTCACCTGCCGTAGCATTTTCCGGCGACCGGCACGTCGCTTTCGAACGTAACAACGCCGTTTACCTCGCCAACCTGAATGGCACCGGCGAGAGAAAAATCGCTGACGGAATTTTCCCTGCGATCTCGCCGGACGGGACGCGTGTCGCGTTTAACACTGTGGAAAAAACGAGCGACACGACCTATATCCGCCACATCGCCGTCACGGATGTCGCCACTGGCAAGACCACGGTTGCCAAGGATGTCCCAAGCGACAACTCTTATTACCCGACGTGGTCGCCGAACGGGGATCGTATTCTCTTTACGCTGCGGCAAAACGAGGTCTGGGACCTCGGTTTGATCAATGCAGACGGAACCGATTTTCGCGTGCTAAAAAAAGGCGATCCGAACGAAGTGACCCGCTATTCGCCGGTTTGGGCGCGCGACGGTCAATCGGTTTTTTGTCAGGACATGACGAATATTTATCGCCTCGGTCTCGATGGCGCAGTAATTGCCCAATGGAAGATCGACAAAATTATTCCGAATGGGGACATGAGCGGTGACTGCCGAATCGATGTTTCGCCGGATGGGAAACGCCTGCTTCTTGGCATCGAAATGGGTGAGGAAGCCAACCGCAAAGATTGGGACGGGCCGCTGCCTGCCTTATGGTCGTTTGATCTCGATTCACAACGCACCATTAGACTTACTCCGAAAAAACTTTTGGGATGGGATGGCGTCTGGCTCGATAACGCCAATGTTTTGTTTCTCAGCCAGCCGATCGGTGAGAAAGAGGCGTCTGTTTATCGAATGTCAATCTACGGAAAAGATCTGAAACGCCTGATCAAAAACGCCCGTTTCCCGAGTGTGAGTGCGCCGTAATTCTGCGGCGCGACTTAGTGCAGCAATTCCCTCGCTCTCGCCAGCGCCTTGTCGATGTTGTTGGCGTCGGTACCGCCGCCTTGCGCATTTTCTGGACGACCGCCACCTTTGCCGCCGACAATTGGCGCAATTTGTTGGATAATTTTGTTCGCCTGAAATTTCGAGATTAGCTCTCTCGGCACCGCTGAGATTAACGCGACAGCTCCATCCTTAATGCCGGCGAGAAAAATTGGCCCTTCAAACTTCGACCGCAACGAGTCCACCACGGCTTGAAGCAATTTTGCATCCGCGTCCGGTAATTCCGCTACGCAGAACTTCTTTCCTAGGTGTGACGTCGAAAGATCATTGGCGATTGTGGCAGCGCGACTCTGCAGTTGCGCTTCGGCCACTTTGGCGGTCTTCTTTTCCCACTCGCGAACGTCGACATCCAGTCTTTCGAGATGCGCCGCGCGACCATCGATCTGTTTCAACGCTTCAGCGGTCTCAGCTTTACTTTCAAAGGGGGGCAGCGCCGGAATGTCAGGTTTTTTACGCGCCAAGGCTTCGAACTTTTCTTGTTGATGCGCAGCTTCCTGCTTCGCCCAAGTGTGGGCCGCATCGCTCGCAACCGCTTCGATACGCCGAGTGCCCGCTGCAATCGCTTCTTCCTTCACAATCCGGAACGGGCCGATTTCATCCGTCGATCTTACGTGCGTGCCGCCACAGAGCTCCATCGAATAACCATTCAGCGCACGCGGCGTCCCGCCGATCTGTAAAACGCGCACGGTGTCGCCGTACTTCTCGCCAAAAAACTGAATGATGTCCTTGCGCTTCCTGGCCTCCGGATACGGAATTTCAGTCCACGAAACCGCTGCATTTTCCGCAATCTTTTCAAAAATCGAACGTCAATTTATCCGGCCCGACGTAACTTCCTTTCTGGGCCGCATTGCGACTCACAACCTCGTGCAGCGCCCAGTGCAGTAGGTGCGTAACTGTATGATGGCGCTCGATCGCGTGGCGGCGATCGGCATCCACCGAAATGCGCACTGCTTCGCCCGGTTCGGGGCCGCGACCTTCCACAAGCGCAGCCCGATGAACAAAGACGTCGCCACGCTTTTGCGTATCGATTACGCGCAACTGCCCGACCTCCGTCCGGTCATGCCCGGGAACATGCAGCAAACCTTGATCGCCAACCTGCCCGCCCATTTCGGCATAACATGGCGTCCGATCGAGAACTAGGTTTAGCTCATTCGGTTTTTTGCCGGGCAGAACGGTTTCAACAACCGATTCCGTTTCAAGAAAATCGTATCCGAGAAATTTTGTTGGCGCGACCTGCAGACTTTCCTCCTCAACGCTGATCGCTTCTTTCTTCTGCGCTTTGCGCGCCCGCTCGCGCTGCTCCTCCATCAATTTCTCGAAACCCGTAATATCGACAGTCAGGCCGCGCTCACGCGCCATGAGTTCGGTGAGATCGAGTGGAAAGCCGTAGGTGTCGTACAGTTTGAAGGCTGTAGCCGACGGAAATTGATTGTTCTTAATCTCCTCCGCAACGCCTTCGAGTGCAGCTTTGATAGCCATTGACATAACTTTCTCTCGCGGAATCCCGAACTCGCGTGAGATAAGTTCTGTCGCGTACGCCTTCGCTCCCTTCGAACAATTCTAGTCCTGTATCGAGCGTCTTGTTAAACGCCTCTTCCTCGCGGCGAATTGCTTCTTTGATCGGCTTTTGTTTCGCACGAACCTCGGGAAAGACGTCGCCAATCGACCGTGCGACAACATCGACCAGTTTGTAGAAAAAAGGCTCGTGAAAACCCAGAGTGCGCCCGTAACGAACAGCACGACGAAGAATTCGCCGCAAAACGTAACCGCGTCCTTCATTTGAAGGAATGATTCCGTCCGCGATAGCAAATGAAAGCGTGCGAATGTGATCGGCGATGACGCGGAAGGCCACATCTGCGGACTGTTGAGAGTTGAGAGTTGAGGGTTGAGAGCGATCAGGCAGCGTGCTGGCGTATCTTTTTCCGCTCAGTTTTTCGAGCTCGTCGAAAATCGGGCGAAAGATGTCGGTCTCGTAATTTGAAATTGTGCCGGCAAAATCGGTCAGATTCTTTGTGCTCTGAATGATCGCAGTGACGCGCTCGAAGCCCATCCCGGTATCGACGTGTCGCTGCGGTAAAGGCGAGAACGTGCCGTCGGGGTTCGCGTTGAACTGGATGAAAACCAAATTCCAAATCTCGATGCAGCGCGGGTCCTCC
>WNGJ01005849.1_pt1 | contig 18429 bp, 10 predicted proteins | sample 5400611 | NCBI WGS metagenome assembly WNGJ01 (sample SAMN13153375, study PRJNA577476) | soil metagenome | isolation source: 40 cm soil or saprolite under Garry oak tree replicate 1 | place: USA:California | collected 2016-06-15 | reverse complement strand
AGTTTAATTTCCCATCCACGATCTGCACGCGGTAGACAACTGCGAGTTCGTCACTTTTGAAATCGCCGACGTATGCGGCTAATTCCTCTGTCGAAGGCGCAAACTCCGCCACCCTTTGATAAGTCGCTGCGATCTCCTCATCACCGCCGACTTTCATTTGCCGGGCAGTGTCGTTGCCATCAAGTTCAAATGTTATTTTTGCATCTAGAGGAAAATTGATCGGCGAAAACTGGGTTGGACTCAGTGCAGTCAATCCAAACTTGCTGCCGTAAATTTCCCATTGCAATTTGCCCTCGGCCTCTGAAATTCGCGCGATAGTCCCCTTTGCCGCGTCGCGGTACGTTCCCTTGAGGGCGCCCAACTGCGCCGGGTTGAGGATGACACCTACGGGTGCATTGGGGTTCTCAGTGGGGGCTTCCGTGGTTTGCTTGGGTTTCATTAGGCCACCGAGATAAATCTCGGCTACCTTGTCAGCACGCTTTCCGGGAGTTGCATTCGCCAGATTGCAAAGACAGGCGACTGAAAAATGCTGTTCGGGAAAGCGCAGCAGCTCGGCCCGATATCCACCCCAGGCTCCACCGTGCCTCACCGCGCGCAGGCCTCGATAATCCAAAATGAATAAGCCTTTTGCATACTGCAAGGTCTTTCCATTATTCAGCTTGCCTCGCTCCTGTATCTCGGTAAGAGAACTCTTCCCTCCAATCTGTGCTGAATAGAAATTCTCGTCCCATTTTGCCAGGTCTTCTACGGAGGTGTGAACGGCGCCATCGCCCGATTGCTCGAAGTAAGATAGGTCGAGTTTGTAGCCGTTTTTCCCGTCGGGATCGTACGCCAATGCGCGGTGGGGAATGAGCATAGTATGGTCATCGCGGAAATTGGTGTGCGTCATCTGTAACGGTTGAAAGATGTTCTTCGACGCGAACTCTCGAAGAGTCATTCCGCTCACACGCTTCACAATCACGGAAAGCAGAAAGAATCCTGTGTTGCTGTAACGCCATTCGCTTCCGGGAGCAAAAGTCAAGTTTTTTTGTCTAGTGATGAGCGCTAGAGCATCATCATCAGTGGTTACACTGTCCCCATTTATTCCGGCCATTCCGAGGAGACCCAGGTAATCGCGTAATCCGCTGGTGTGATTCAGCAAATTTAAGATCGTGATCTTTGTGCCACCGCTCTTGGAGTAATCGGGCAATTCAGGAATGTACTTGCGAACATCGTCATTGATTGACAGTTTGCCTTGCTGTTCGAGCAACAGGATGCTGGCAGCCGTAAATTGCTTCGAGGTTGAGCCAATATCGAAAACGGTCTGAGGCGTGATCGGAGCGTCCAGTTCTACGCTCGCGAGACCATACCCCTTGGAGTATATGATTTGACCATTGCGGAAGACCCCGAGCGCGCAACCCGGTGATCCGGGTTTTTGCAGATCGGCGAAAACCTTATCAACTTGAGTGGCGGTTTCTTCGGTCGCGGCGCTGGCGAGGACAGGCGCGGCAGCCAACAGAGCAACCAATGCTGTGAATAAGAATTGTTTATGCGCAAAGACTCGATTCCATGGCCGGATCATTTTTACTCCTTACTGTTTATGCAAGTTAACAAGTTAACAAGACTTATGCCCGCTCCCCAGTTTGCAGCAGAGATCGCCTCACCTTTTTTAAGAGCGTGTCTCTTGTTTTGGCGGCCACGCGACTTGAACTCGACTTCAGGGTAGTCAGCAGCAGGTCCTTTGAGCAGCGGTGGCGGAAAGCTTGTACTGCCCGACATACGAATCGAGGACACTCGGTGCAACCGTAACGCTCGCTTGCTCTTGCGGAATCTGGTACGGCTCCCCGAACACCATCGCCGCCAGATCGCGGGCGATGTTGGCCGTGGACACCTCCTCATGATTGGAGCGGGGACGTTGTCCCCAGGTTGGGCGCGACTCACATTTTGCCTCGTTTCCTTTCGCTTCATCGCGCCCAGGCGCGCTGCATCGAGATCAAAATCCAAATCTCTCGCTGCGACAACGCCGGACCAATAGCCCGGCTCGACCGGGATTCGCTTCCCCATGGTTCATCTTGCGCCGCCGTGAAAAACCCAAGCCACACGGCTGCTGTACTTTGCGGCTACCAGTTGAAAAGCTCAGTTTCGAGCGGAGATGGCCTCCGCTTTCTTGAGAGTGCGGTCGAAAAAATCTGCGGTCGCGCCGTAAACCTTGATCCAGGTCTTCCACAATAGAAAGTCGTGAATTTCATCGGGACGAACCAACTGCTCAAAAGGAACGTGTTGAGCGCGTAAGCGTTGCGCCAAGTCCACGGTTTGGCTGAAGGGTACGTTGCGGTCGTCATCACCCTGAATCAGCAGCACCGGCGAGCGCCATGTGTTCACGTAGGCATCGGGAGATGACTCCCATGCCACCTTGGCTGCGGCCTCAGCATCGGGAGGACGAAGCGCCAGGTTGCCAAAGTAGGGGCGCTCGGTGAGGAAAACTGACCAGTCGTGTACGCCATGGAAATCCACCCCTGCCTTGAACAGATCGGAATTCCGCGCCAGCCCCATAGCTGTGAGAAAGCCGCCATAGGAGCCGCCCCACAAGCCGATCTTGCTGGCATCCACCTGCGGCAGAGACTGTAGATATTTTCCCGCCGCCACAATGTCTTGATATTCCGCGGCTCCCCGCCAGATGGTGTTAGGCGCCTCGCGGAAGTGGCGGCCGTACATGATGCCCAGCCGGTAATTGACACTTAACACCGCATATCCCTGGCTGGCCAGATACTGATTCATGGCGTAAGCGTTGTGATAGTAGGCCATGTAGTGGAAGCCCAACATCATCTGGCGGTTAGGACCGCCGTGCATGAAGAGCAAGCCGGGTATTTTGCCGGATGGATTCCGTGGTAGAAACAGTTGGCCGTGCAAGGCTAGTCCATCTTCGCTTTTGAAGATCACTTGCTGGGGAGTTACTAGTTGCGCGGAAGGAAAATCGGAGGTTAGCGCGGAAGCAGCGAGCATCTGCCGGCCATTGGCAGCGGCCACGAATGGCATGGCTGGGGAAGTAGCGCTGGAACCCAAACAAACGATGCTCGCGCCATCACCGGTCTGTACCGGCGCCCACTCGATGGTTGCACCTGAGGTCAGTGGCTGCGGTGGTGAGCCGCCACTGACGGGGACGCGCCAGAGATGCCGGCGATCAATATCGTTCTGATTCGATGAATAAATAACCCACTTCCTATCGGCGCTGAGGGTCACATCTTCTACGTCGAAATCGCCTGGCGTGAGCGGCGTCGCCTGAGTCGGAGCTTTGGCATCGGGGCCGGGATTTGCAGGGCTAGAGTAAAGATGGTTGCGGCCATCCTGCTCGGAGGCGAAGACGATAGAATCTGCAGCAAAGTAAAGCGAACTGTCTTCGGTGAGTTCGGGCAGAGAGTCATCCATCCGCTCGCCGCTCTGCCACAGCTTGCGTGCTGCGCCGGTCGAAGCGTCGGCCAGCCACAGCGACCATGGCTCGGGTCGCTCAGGAATCAGGGGCAGCTTGCGCTGGGTTCCCTGGGTGCGCACGAACAGGATGCGGCGGCCGTCGGGTGACCAGCGAGGCATGGAGTCTTTGTCTACAGTGGGGGCCACATAACGGATGGCATCGCCACCGAAGTCGTAGATAGAGATAAAGCTGTGGTCGTCGCGATCACTCACAAAGGCGATGTGCTTGCCATCTGGCGACCACTTAGGTTGCGTGCTATTTCCGCGAACCTCGGCCAAAGATTTGGCCTGCTCTTTACCATCCACGCTAGCAAGCCACAACTTCTTCTTGGCTGACCACACCGCCCAATTCCCGTCGGGAGAGATTTGGATGTCTTCACAGCCTTCCTCAGAGCAGCCTAGATCGCCGAGCAGGCGCGGCGGAGCGCTGCTGTCAACATCCTGGGCGTAAACCTGCTGTTTGACTTCGCGCACCCAACTTGAGGGATGGGCGCTTTGCTGTGCGTTATTCAGCTCACTGCCCAGCGCATAAAGCACGGTCTTGCCATTGGGCGTAAGCTGCAAGCTGGCAATGGGCTGGCCATCGTCGGCGGTGTAGTGCGTCACCTGCCGCGCGCCGCGGGGAAAATCGGGAGCGTCGGCGACCCAAACATTGCGCACCCCTCTCAGATCAAAAACCCAAGCCACACGATTGCTGTGCTTTGCAGCCACCAGTTCACTCGGGAAAGGCGAACTTAACACCTGTTCCAGCGTGAAGCTGCCAGAGGCCTGACGAGCTGAGGCGCTTTGGACCAGAAGCATAAAGGTCAATAGCGACGCTGCGAAGCAAAAATACCGATGCAGGCTGCGAAATATTCTTGAGGGAAGAATCGTCCAGCCGAAGGGAGCAGGAATTTCTCGAAGAATCTTATTCATTGGTTAACCTTTATGCGTCAAAGTCGGGGATCATCATCCGGTCGAGCATACGGAAGACGCGAAAATGCACATCATTTCGCCCCGCCAGGTAGCACGACCCTTTCGCAAGAAATGGTAGCCATTAAGAATTGAGTTTGTGGAATCGCAAGTAGCGTTAGCAGAAGAAATGCGCAGAAGAGCTTCTTCATATCTATCTCGCGGAAGCCTCGACGGCCGCGGGGCCCTTCCAAGTTGAGTTGCGTAGGGGTCTGCCGGCTTTTGCCCCCGTTACTCGACCATCAACAAATTCCAACTGTCCGTTGACGAAAACGTACTTCACGCCTTGCGAAAGCTGCGTTGGCTCGGCGTAAGTAGCGGCGTCGCGAATTTGTTCGGGATCGAAGACCGTGATGTCCGCGAAGTAGCCTTGCTTGAGGAAGCCGCGATCGCCGAGACGTTCACGCTGTGCAGGCAAAGAAGTCATCTTACGAACTGCCTGCTCTAGCGGCAGTAGATCTAAATCGCGGATGTAATGGCCCAGAAAGCGCGGCATAGCTCCAAAGGCGCGCGGATGGCTGTGCGCCTCGAAAAGTGGTCCGTCGAGCGAGAGCTCGTTTGCGTCTAGGCAGACGCTGGTCCAGGGCTGCTTCAGGCCATACTGCAGATCCTTTTCGTTCGCGATGAAGTAGAGCGCGCCGGTTTGGCCTTTATCGGCAAGAATGAAATCAAAGAGAGCATCGAGCGGCATTTTTTTTTGTTCGGCCGCGATCTGCGCGATGGTCTGTCCATCATATTTTTTCAGGTCAGGATTCACCACCCCTGAGACCATCACGCCGGTCCCCCCGCCACTATCGAAATACAGGTTCTCCCATGTAGGGTGATCGGAAGTCATTCCCAGTTTGATCTTCTTCCGGATAGATGGATCTTTCAGGCGTTCGAGCAACTTATCCAAACCTCCGTCCGCCACCCACGGCGGAAGGCTTGCCGCTAGCGCGGTACCGCCCGCGACGTAGGGATACATATCCGCAGTCACATCCTGTCCGGAGCTCCGCGCTGATTGAATCATCCCGACAATTTTCGGCATCGAACCCCACCTGGTCTTACCGCTGACCTTCAAGTGGAAGATTTCTACGGGGAGTCCCGCTTCGCGCCCGATACGTAATGCTTCTGCAATCGCCTGTGGTTCGGTTTGGCCTTCGCTGCGCATGTGGGTGCCGTAAATGCCGCCATATTGCGCAGCGACTTTGGCCAGCTCAATCAATTCTTCGGTCGTGGCGTAGTGTCCAGGCGGATAGATAAGTGCAGTGGAGAGCCCGAATGCTCCTTGTTGCATTGCTTGGGCAACGAGACCCTTCATTTTTTCTAATTCTTCTGGCGTAGGGGCACGATCCACATCGCCGAGCACCGCTTCCCGCACTTGGGCTGCGCCGACATACGTCCCAATGTTCAACGGCGTGCCAGTTCGTTCGAGGCGCTTGAAGTAACCGTCGAGGTCAGACCAGTCAACTTTCAGGTGATAATGATCGAGCTCAGGTTGACGTGGGGCGAGGGTAAGAGGTGTTTGCGGTGCGATCGACTGGCCCTCTCCGGTGATCTCGGTGGTGATGCCTTGTGAAAGCTTGCTCAACGAGCGATTGTCAATGAGCAGAGCCTCCTCAGATTGGCCCAACATATCAATGAACCCCGGAGAAACCAAAAGGCCGGACGCATCAATGACGCGTTGGGCGGTGGCTCCGTTGAGTTTGCCGATCGCTGCAATGCGGTCGCCGCGGATGGCGAGGTCGCCGGAGGCCCAAGGATTGCCAGAGCCATCAATGATTTTGCCATTCTTGATGATTACGTCGTAGGTGGTACTCGCCTGCACTGGCGGTTGGGTGAGCAGCGGCGCGTCGTACGCAGCAGAGGCGATTTCGCCCAAGGCTTCGCCCACAACCTTCTGCGCCGCTTCAGGATCATCCGTAGTCACCGACACCATGTTGGCATACAGCGCAAATGCGAAATGCTGCCCATTGGAGGTTTCCATGTATCCGGCTAAGCCCTTCCCGGTAACCAGGAGATTTTTATTTAGCGCATCGTCAACGTCATAAGTTCCAGTTTTTGCATGAATGTGACCGGCAGCGGGCGAGGCCACTTGGATTTTCGCAAGTGTGCCGTCGCGGCCCAGAACAGGGAGAGACCGGTCGAAATCCGCGAAGTCTTTCTGCTTTGCCATGAAGGCGAGATAACGCGCCATAAAATCGGGGGTAAAGTAGGCATTGCCTCCGGCGCCATCACTTTGCGCCGCCGCCGATAAATCCAAACCAGCTCTTTGTAGGAAATCGTGTTCCAGGTCGAAGCCAGCTTGGTTTATCTTCTTATCTTTATGCGCCAAAACCGCTCCCAGGATGAACGGAGTCATACTGGCGTGCAGATTCTGGCTTACTTTGAGCGTGACTTTCACTTCTTCTTTCAGCGGGGATGAGATGTGCTCGGCAACTAGATTTTCCGGTGTGTAATTGGCGGCAAGCGACTTGAAGTCAAATTTCTCAGTAGGAGCAGGGAGCCTGGCATTAACCCCCGCTTGTTTGAGCGCCTCCACTAGAACGGTCTCGGCAAAGCGGCTAGGCTCGGGAACGGAGTAGGCGTTCATGCCGAATGGCTTACCTAAGGGAAGATTGCCAGCCAAGGTCACGCTGCGAGTGCCATCCGGATTTGTTTTTTCGTTGATGTAATTGAGATCAGCTTTGGAATCTGCCTTGCCGGTTTTAGCCTGATTAATGAATTGCACATAAGAGGTTTTCGGGGAAATCTGAAGAGTTATGGGCGATCCTTCATTGGCTCCCGGTTGCGCAATAACGTCAATCACATTGTCATTTACAACCATGGGCGAGATCACCACGCCGGTGCCAAGCTCGCGATCCCCTTCGGGGAAAAGCGTTGCATCAACCAGCACGCGCCCCTTGATGCGTTTAATCCCTTTGTCTGCGACCTGCCGGGCCAATTCATGGATGACGAGCAATGCATCGCCCGGTACCCCTTTGCTATCAGGGCCGCCATACGAGTGGTCCTCATTTTCAAACGCCAACGTTCCACCGGGCTGAATGCGGGCGGAGAGATTAGGGTCACCGCTCGCCACCAGAATGAGATCGCCCTCAAGCGTGCCGTCCTCGCGGACCCGTCCGGTGCGATAGATCCTGCTATGAAAACGGTAGTCGCTACCGAGGAGTTCTAGGGCCGTGCCCTCGGTGAGAAGCTTTGTGGTAGAGCCAGGAACAAAAAGTCTTTGTGCGTTCAGTTGGAAAACCGGCTTGTCAGAGTCCAGCGAATAGAACTCGATCCCGAACTGCGAGTGCGTAAATTCCGGACGGTTCATGATTTGTTGAATGCGTCTGTCAAACGTCTCAGGGGCCTGAGCAAAAAGCACACTGGCGCAAAGACAAAGTGAACCGCCTATAGACATAATCCATTTAAGTACTGCCAACGCGCCGCTTTTTGTCATTGATAATTCCCTGATCCCAAGTTATGGATCTGCTGCAAGGAGCTTTTGGTTCCAGCTAAGAACGCATCCTTTGAACTGGCACTGCCGGCAACACTCGATTTTTGATTGGCTGCTTGAGAACGTTTCGGCGTGATCTGTTCAAAGCTAAGGTTAAGAACACAGCAGAAAGAACGTCGCATCAACTCTCCTTCTAATGTCGAAGCCGCAAGGTAAGACATGGCGGTCAAGCTGGTACCGATACGGCGTCCACCTTCCACGATTCTTGACGGACGGTCAGCTTATTCACTGCACTGCGCCGCACCGCATACCCGAGCCCCGGCGACTTAGGGGCCGCGATTGTGCCGTTCGGGCTCACGGTTACCTCGGGATCAATGATGTCCTCATCCCAATAGCGGTGACTGGCCGAGACGTCTCCTGGCAACGTGAATCCAGGCAAGGTGGACATCGCAATGTTGTGCACCCGTCCAATACCGCTTTCCAGCATTCCGCCGCACCACGCCGGCACTGATTGTTGGCGGCAAACATCTTGTACGCGGCGAGCCTCACTGTGTCCTCCAACGCGCCCCAGTTTGATGTTAATAATCCGGCAGGCACCCAGCTCGATCGCAGTGGCCGCATGACGGGCGTTATGAATGCACTCGTCGAGGCAAATTGCAGTTTTGATCTGCGATTGTAGTTTAGCGTGAGAATGAATGTCATCCCAGTACAACGGTTGCTCAATCATGAGCAGATTAAATTCATCGAGCTCCTTCAAGTGGGGCGCATCTTCAAGACGATACGCAGAGTTGGCATCCACGGAGAGTCGTATATCCGGAAATTGTTTGCGGACAGCAGCGACAAAAGCCAGGTCCTTGCCAGGTTTGATCTTCAACTTGATTCGTTGATATCCACTCTTCAGCTCCTCTTCGACTTTCTTTACTAAGGACTGCGGATTTTCGCGTATTCCAAGGGAAACGCCGCAGGCGATCTGTTCCAGTGTGCCGCCCAGCAATTTCCACAGGGGCACACCTCGTTGCTGCGCCTCAATGTCCCAAAGCGCGTTCTCCACGCCGGCCTTGGCCATGTGATGACCACGAATCCCCTCTGTTCGCTCAGGAAAATCAGAGGCTGCCGCGAGATTGATTCCGATGAGCGAAGGCGCGATGAAATCGGAGATGATGTGCCAGGCTGTCTGTGTGGTCTCAGGGTTGTAAGAAGGCGTCTCGTCCGTAGTGATCTCGCCCCAGCCAGTCACTCCATCAGCGTTGACTTCCACCAGAACAATCCTGCGATCTTGGGTCACGCCAAAGCTGGTCTCAAATGGTGACCTGAGGCGCATTTTGATTTCGCGCAAATTAATGAACTCAATCTTCATAACGCTCCAACAAATAAGTTCCGTACTCGTGATCTATTTTGAAACCAGTGATCGCATAGGAACTTTCGCAGAGTTGCTGAAGTTCCGAACGAAGGCCGCGCTGAATGTTTTCCGCCTGTCCAGGGTCTGATTTGCAGATTTGGCCTAGGTGGAGGGGAACAGAAATCTGTTTATGTCTTGTTGCAGTTTGGGACGCGCGCCCGTGCAAAATCGCTCTCACCCAGTCCGTAGCTTCGCAATCTTTGGCGGGTGGAATGATCTCAACCTGAATTCCTATTTCTTCAAAGCAGCGTTTGATTGCGGTCCATTGCTTCTTTGCCTTGACACCATCCCCCTTGCCCAGATGGTTCCTCATGTAAGGATTTTTTACGTCAACGACATCGAAGTGGTCGGGAGAGCACATCAACACGGACTTTGGATATGGCGTGCCGCGCAATGCTCCCAGAACATCGCCAGGAGGTAATTGGTCAGCGCGCGATAGCACGGTAGAATTTAGACTAGTCATGCTTGGCTTCCAACCGGAGTGCTCGCGGCATGCAGCTTGCGCCAGATCGCGTACGCAGGAGCACCCGCCAGCACAATTCCCAGCCCTACTACCGCACGCTTCGGCTGGGTGGCAATGGTGTTGGTCACAAGAGCGATGGCCGAAGCGATAAACACCAGCGGCGTGACCGGATAGCCGGGAACTCGGTATGGACGATTGGCATATGGCAAGCGTTTGCGATATACAAACACACTGGCTGCCGCTAGTGCATAAAAGATCCAGCCAATAAACACGACATAGGTTAGGAGTTGTTCAAATGTCCCGCTGGCAGCGAGGGTCGCGGCCCACATGGCGGCCGCAATCACGGCGAATGCTGGTGTTCCAAACCGCGGATGCACTTCGGAAAGACGTTGAAAAAAGACACCGTCTTTCGCCATCGCGTAGTAAACCCGGGGTGCAGTCAGCATAATGGAGTTGGCTGCGCTGAACATGGAGATAAGAATGGTGAGCGCCACTAATTTCGCAACCCTCGGCCCGATCACAAATGAAACCGCAGTCGCTGCTACGCGGTTGGAATTTGCCACCCCATCGGCGCCCAGGGCAGCAAGATAAGCGACATTGGCAAACAAATAGATGCCGATCAGCGCTACCGATCCGGCCAGGAAGGCGAGCGGGAAATTACGTTGCGGATTCAAGGTTTCGCCGGCGGTAAAGGTTGCGTATTGCCAACCCTCGTAGGCCCAAAGCACGCTGATCATGGCCAGGCCAAATCCTGAAGCTAGCGCGCCTGGGCTTAAATGTTGCGATGTTGCGATCACGGCGCCAAAGCTTTTTCCCATCCACAGTAGAGCTGCTCCCATCAGCACAATGGCAGCTACCTTCAAAGTCGTAGTCACGTTCTGGAGGTCCGAACTTTGGCGCGTGCCGCGCACATTCACCACACAGATCACGGCAATCATCAGAACCGAAACCAGCTTGGCCAGCAGCGGGGTAAGTGGAATGAACTCGGCAAGATAATTGCTGAAGGCAACAGCCAGCGTGGCGACAGAGCCAGCGCTGATCACAAAAAACAGAGTCCAGCCAAAAAGAAACGCGAGGAACGGGCCGAAACAATCACGAATGTAAACGTAGAGACCGCCAGCCTGTGGTTTCATCGCGCTCAGCTCGCCATAGGTGAGCGCGCCCAACAGTGACAGGACACCGCCCGCAATCCAAACGCACAATCCGAGCGCGATCGAATTGCCAAGTGGACGAAGCACCGCGCCCGGAACAAGAAAAATACCTGAACCAATCACCGTCCCAATGATGAGTAAGAATAGATCTCGAAATCTTAAGACTCGAGACAGCTGCCGCTGGCGGGATTTGTCTTCCTGTTGCACGTGCAGATTGTCAACCGCATTAGGAACGAGCATTGGACCCTCGTTCAACAACCTTCAATGTGCTTCCGCAAAGATACGAGCATGATGCGCTCGATCAATGCATCATAGGCCTGCCGAATCCTGCGCTCTGCTGTTTCGCTTGACGATGAGAATGATGTCGGCTCTCCTGTTCAAGCAATCCGGATCAATAATTCAAATTGAAATTCAGCACGTTCCAGTACACTTCAAACCAAACCAAACCGAGGCATGCAAGACCAATCAAGGTTTCAAATATCCTGCTGACCCATGTGCGAGACTGGACGGAGGAAGACAACGGAACCGCCACGGAATCGCCCGGCGCCGCCACAGCCGCCCGCGCCGGAGCCGTTCTCCAAACCTGTAATGCGTTATAGATAACCGCGATGGTTCCAACCGCGCCCAGCAGGCCAACCCCTTGCAGCAAGTGAAGCTTGAGATCGAGGTGACTATTCAAGGCGCCGGGATCGTCCAGGGCGTTCGCGAGTCCGACAAAACAACCAACAAAGATTAAGTCCACCAGACAAACCAGGCGTGTGGCAATCCGCAGTCGCCGCTCCCTTCTCGTTAGGTTCAGTTTGCGCCCGTAATGCCGCCGCACCAGCGCTGCTGCTGGCCAGAATACGATCGCCAGGAGCATGATGGCCAGACTCCCGACCAGCACGACCATATTGAATAACTTTCCCTGCGCCCCACCGACCCGCTGGAATATGAAGAATGGGAAATCAATGGCAAAGTAAAGTTTGCCGTTCGCATCCCTCTTGAATGCAACCTTGTCCTGGCCATTCACGTCGCGATAAACAAGCGGAGCGATCTCGTGCAGTTTCTTCGGCTCTCCATTGAAATCCTTAAGCTCTTCTACCGAGATACTTCCGTCGGAATGGCCTGAAACCTTCACTTCTCCGAATGGATTAAGAGCTTCGAGCAGATTTCCCTGCGAGCGTCGGCTCGACAGGTAGCGCCCTGAGACTTCCCGCGCATCGGCGGCCGCCGTAGAAACCGGCGTTGCTGCCGGAGCTGGGTAGGGAAAGTAACGGTCGAGGAATTTTTCCCAGAGTGCGGTGCGCTCACTGATATCGCCTTTTCCAGGGCTATTGTAAGAAACGAAGAAGCCGATGCCGGCATCCGGCATTAAGTGAAGATCGCTGTGAAAATACACGGTATCGCCGCCGTGCCCGATGATGCGGTGGCCGTTTCGAGTTTCTTCATAAAATCCAAGGGCCATTCCATTCATGGCGGGATGCGCGGCGAATTGCCGCGAATGCATCAGCTCCGCTGTCTCCGGACGGAGTATTTGGCCGTCACCATATTTTCCATTCTGGAGATGCGCAATGATGAAATGGGTCATATCCACCGCGGAAGTCGATACGCTGCCGGCAGGCCAGGCTTGAACTACTTCAAACGATTTCGCGCCTCCCGAGGCTACCTTGTAACCGCTCGACATCAGCGGTTTCAGATTTTCCGGCAGCGGCTGCGCAAACGTAGTCTTGGTCATGCCCAACGGGCTGAAGATGTGGTGATTGATGTAGTCACTGAAGGGCTCGCCCGATACTCGCTGCACGATGTACCCCGCGAGCGTCGTAGCGTAATTCGAATACGCCGGCGTAACGCCCGGAGGAAATATTCGGTTCGGAATATGGGCCATTACGTAAGTCCTCAGGGGCGTAAGATCGCTGGTGTCCTTTACAAATAGATCTTTTGCAGTCTCACCGAATCCCGATGTATGGGTCATGATGTTGCGCAGCGTGATCGGTTGTGGGTAAGTCGCAGGGATCTTGAAATCCAGCCATATCCTTTGGCGAACAGAACCTTTCCCTCCTTCACCACTGCGATCACCACGCCTCCAATATCGTCGCGTTCGATCTGCAGGGGAACAAGCCCATCGAGAAAAGCCTCGACGTCGGCCCCGGTCAACGGGTGCGCGGACGCCGGTGCAGCCTCCGTTTTCTGCTCCGCTTGTGTCTTCGGCGCCAACGGATTCACTCTGGGTTTTTGGCTCCACGCCACGAAAGAAAACGGAAGCAGCACTGCAAAGGAAAGCATGGCAATAATCGCGCACAAGCGCGTCGTCGATGAATCGGGCTTCGACAATGGAGTCTTCATATGCACCTCTTCTGACCTTCTTCTGACCTTCGCCCATAACGCGGCTACATCATACGCAGGGCGTCCTTCAAATGCAACATCTGATGTTTTATATTGACATAAGTGCAACAAATGGTGTACATGAACAATGCAGGACGGTGAGACAGAACCGTCACACCCGCGCTTATGTCACAAAGCCATCAAGTGGATCTCGACGGACATAAAACTGGCAGTCCGCGCTCGTCGCAACTAGAGGAGAAGCTAACGGACCACCAGGTTTGGATGACACCTCTGGAGAGCGCCTTTGCCAAGGCGGAATCGAAACTCAACTTAAGCCGTCGGCGATTGTTGCGCGAAATTCTTGAGAATTCGGAAGATACCTACTTTCTTTCTTCACGTGAGCTGGCCAAACGCTACAAGGTGGACACCGCCACTGTTGTCCGCACCATTCAGGCCTTGGGATATGAGCGCTACGCCGATTTCACCGCCCATTTACGCTCTCATTTCGTAAGCCGCATCACTCCCTACACTCTGTTGAAGACTGCCACCCGCGCGCACAGCAGCCTGGCAGGTCGCGTTGAACAGAGTCTTGAGATGGAATCGCGCAATCTACATAGCTTGCGTTCAAGCCTTCATACTGATGAGGTAATCGCCCTTGCGAAGCGCATCCATCGCGCGCGCCGGATTATGGTGGTTGGCGTTGATTTTGCCTTTTCGCTCTCCAGTTTGCTCGCCTATGCCCTGGTTTCGATTGGCCATGATGCCGAAGCTCCCGGAGGTTCCACCGGGAACTTGCAACAAAAAGTAAATCTGCTTGGCCCCAAGGATTTGCTGATTGCCATCAGTTTTGGCCGTTGCCTGCGCGACACCGTCGATTCCGTCACCCGCGCCCATAAACGCAAGGTTCCGACTCTTGGGATTACCAACAGCGAAACCTCGCCGATTGCGCGCTTTTGCGATTCGTCATGGATCGCCTCAATTGCCAATCCTTCATTTCATGGTTCCTATGTGGCGCCTCTTGCCGCCATCAATGCACTACTCGTTGCCTGCGCGCATATTCATCCCCAGCACACGCTCAACGTGTTGCGCCACAAAGAACAAGAGTTCCGAACGGGAACGCGCTGGTATTCGCCGACCAATGCCGATGAATCCCGCAAATTTGAGGAGGAAGGTCATGAACAGGCAGGTTAGGTCAAAGAGGAGTCGCGGGACGCAGATTTTGGTTAACCAGACTGTGTCGTTAGCAGCGTTTGGACACTGGCAAGAGGGGCCCAAATCTTTAAGGTTCAACCTCGCGATCATGTCTGTCTTCCTCCTGTTCATGTGCCTGCCCGCTCCCTTGAGCCTTGCTCAGACGGCCAACACCGGAGCCGTGGCCGGGACCATCACCGACTCTTCGGGCGCGGTCGTGGTAGGCGCCGATCTCGCCTTAACCAACAGCGCAACCGGCCAGATACGGCATGTGATCTCCGGAAATAATGGCGACTATCTGGCGCCACAACTGCCTCCAGGTTCCTACAAGGTGGAAGCTTCCAAGGCCGGATTTAAGGTTGCAAGCTTCCCGAAGATTACCGTCAATGTGACCGAAACCCAGAGACTGAACGTCCGTCTCGTGCCTGGCAGCGTCTCCGAGAACGTGACTGTCACAGCCAACGCTGAGTTACTCCAGACCGAATCGAGCGCGCTGGGTCATGTGCTGAGTGGTGAAGAAATCAGGAGTCTGCCGTTGGCGACGCGCAATTACACCCAGATTCTGGGACTTTCCTCGGGCGTCAGCGCCGAGGTTTTCAACGCCGGAGAAATTGGCCGTGGAGGCGTAGACGACAACTTTGTCGTGAATGGCAGCACCTCCAGCGATAATAATTTTCAGATGAATGGAGTCGAGATCAATGACTTGGAGGGCAGTGGCCACTTCAGTGGCGGCGTGGCCATTCCCAATCCAGATGCGATTCAGGAATTCAAAGTCCAAACCAGCCAATACGACGCCTCCTATGGGCGCGATGCCGGGTCCAACGTTGATGTGGTTACAAAATCCGGCACCAATTCCGTTCACGGAAGCGTGTGGGAGTTCTTACGCAATGAGGACCTGAACGCCAACGACTTCTTCCGCGTTCAAACCAAGCAACCCCGTCCGGTGTTGCGCCAGAATCAGTTTGGCTTCACCTTCGGCGGACCACTAAAGAGAGACAAGCTGCTGCTCTTCACCTCCTATCAGGGCACGCGTCAGAAGAACGGGGTGGACACCAATTGTTCCAGCAATGTGGTTCTGCCGCCGATCACGAACGATCGTTCGCCGGCCGCGCTCGCCGCAGCCGTCGGCATTCCCGTTTCGACGATCGTTCCGCAAGCGGTCGCTATCTTCAACTTGAAGCTGCCCAATGGCCAGTTCCTGGTGCCAACCCCACAGACCCTCAAGACCGATCCGACGACAGGCGCATTGGAGGGATTCTCATCTTTCAGCTCCCCTTGTACTTTCAACGAAGACCAGTTCGTATCCAACTTGGATTTCCTGCAATCCCAAAAAAGTAAAATTGACGCGCGTTTCTTTTTCGCCAACAGCCAGCAGGCAATCACCCTGCCGGAGTCGCACTTTCTTGGAAACACGCTTCCCGAGTCTCCTCAGAATCAGCCGAACCAGTTCAGAAATCTTTCGCTGACCCACACTTATGTTTTCAACCCCCGCTGGGTGATATCAGTATTCAAGGAGGTTTCAATATCGGCGGGAATGGCCAGGGTACGAATACCGAGCAGAACACATTTGTCTTCCAAGATGGCCTCTCCTGGGTCCGCGGCCGCCATTCGCTGAAGTTTGGCGGGGGCATCACTCGCGTCCAGGACAACAGTTCCATTATCTTTGCGGGATTTCTCGGGTTCCTCAACTACCCGTTGTTCATGGCTGGCCAGCTTCCCTTGTCGGAAGATATAGCCGGGAACCTCGGCAAACATTTTCGTATTTGGGATAGCGACCTGTATGCCCAAGATGACTACAAGATCACTTCACGCCTGACTCTGAATCTAGGGTTCCGCTACGAGCGTCTGGGCGATTTCAGCGATGCTGGCGGGCAGACTTCTACGGTTGACCCCAGCAAGGTGAATCCCAATCCACCGGCGACGGGTACGCTCGCCGGCTTTGTGGTCGCATCCAATTTCCCCGGCGCCGTCCCGGCCGGCGTTGTGCGCAGTAATAACGACCTCGCCATTAAGGGGAATGGCCAGAATACTTTGAACCCCCGACTAGGGTTTGCCTGGCGCTTTCCCGGGACCGAACGCTTGGTCTTGCGCGGTGGCTATGGCATTTTCCACCAGCGACTCGATGGCCAGCCCTATTTGCAGCAGCTCACAAACCAGCCTTTCGCCCTGCTCCAGGTGGCGATCCCCAACCTGACCGGCAGTTTGGGCAATCCCTTTCTGGGGGATCCAGGGAGCTTTCCCAAGTTCATTCCCTACAAGTCAACGCTGGATCCGACTATGTTGCAGAGTCTGTTCAATCTTGATCAAAATATCCGGCCTCCGGTTTTCCAGCGTTATAGTTTGAATCTTCAGATCCAAATCGGCAAAGACCTCGTCATGGAAGTGGGGTATGCCGGCGCCCGTGGACAGCATCTCATCAGATTACGCTCCTTGAATCAGGCGTTATTCGCAAGCCCCTCCAATCCGATTAACGGCGCAACCACCAATATGGTCGAAAATATTCAGCAGCGTGCCCCCTTTCAAGGCTTCACCACCACAAACTTTACTTTCGTCGAATCCGAGGGGTCCTCGTGGTACAACTCCCTGGAAACCAGTCTCAGCAAGCGCTTTAGCAATGGCTTGCAGTTCCTGGTCTCCTACACTTTCGCTCGTGACCTCTCCGATATCATTACTGGAACTACCGGAGCGAACGGAGGCAATGTATTAGGAGACCAGAATAGCTTCGGGACAACCTACGGACCTGATGATTTCATTCGCGAGCAGCGGCTGGTGTTGAGCGGTGTTTATGAGTTTCCTAGCCCCCGGAAGCGCACATCATTCTTGGGCGAGTTGATCGGCGGATGGCGAGTTGCGGGCGTAAACATCATCCAATCAGGGCACCGCCGCACGGTTACCGACTTTAACGCCACTAATGTTTTTGGCACTAACGGCGACCTTGCTCAGCTGGTTTCCGGGTGCCACGTAAATCTATCGAGCGATCTAACCAAACGGCTCGATAGGTCTTTCAACACGAGCTGCTTTACCACTTCCCCTGCGATTGGCGATGGCACCGGCTTCGGCAGCAGCCCTGTGGGGATTGTCCGCGGGCCAGGCCAGGTCAATACAGATCTTTCGTTGATTAAAGTGTTTCCTGTACGCTGGCCGAACGAGGCAGCCAACGTGGAATTCCGGACAGATTTCTTTAACGCCTTCAACCATCCGCAGTTCGCGGATCCTGACATCGAATTCACTTCGCCAACACTTGGTCAGATCACGAGCACGATTGTTGCCCCCAGGGTTGTGCAGTTTGCGCTTAAGGTCAATTTCTGACAGGTTGGTCGAGGAACCAGAGATATGACTTGGAAAATCTCCCTCCCTCGGGGATTCCTCGGCGTGATATTCACAGTCTTTGCTAGCTCCTGTACGCACGCACAGGTATCTCAGCTCCGGCAATTTGGCCTCGATGCGGGACGCGTCACGAATATCCACTTCGTGAAGAAAGGGTGACAGATTGTATCTGCGCTGCAGTGGGGCTCGCGAATTAGCTTTTCGACAGGAGTCTGAAGCCGCCCACAAAGTCTTCCAATCTGAAAAATCCGGCCTAAATGTTGCCTGAACCGAACTCACTTCGCAAACCTTCGGTCAGGTCACGAGCACAGTGGTCGCGCCTCGGGTAATAAAGTTTGCGTCTGATGAGAATAGAGCTCTCGAAATTCGCCAATTGCGCATGACGAAGAAGAATCGCCATATGACCGGTCACGTCCTGCGCCGAGTCGCGGTTTTCCTGAGTCTTTTCTCACCCTGCTCTCTTTCGGCGCAGCCAAGCGCGCCGCCCGCTGATCTCGACAATTACGTCGCTGCCGTATTGAAAACCTTTGAAGTGCCTGGCCTTTCGATTGCCATCGTCAAAGACGGCCAGGTAATACTGGCCAAGGGTTACGGCGTTAAAAAAATGGGGAATTTGGCGCCAGTTGACGAGCACACCCTTTTCGGAATCGGATCAAACACCAAGGCCTTCACCTCCGCGCTTCTGGCCTCTTTGGTGGATGAAGGAAAAATTTCCTGGGACGACAAAGTTTACGCGCGTCTCCCCGGCTTTCAGATGTACGACCCTTACGCATCGCAT
>WNGJ01015496.1_pt1 | contig 18430 bp, 18 predicted proteins | sample 5400611 | NCBI WGS metagenome assembly WNGJ01 (sample SAMN13153375, study PRJNA577476) | soil metagenome | isolation source: 40 cm soil or saprolite under Garry oak tree replicate 1 | place: USA:California | collected 2016-06-15 | reverse complement strand
GACGGCTGCCGAATTCAACCACAGCTCGGCCCTGCGCGGCCGCGACTACGCGCGCGGCTTTGGAAGCAATCATCGTCTGGAAAGTGAGCGTGGAGAGGAGAAACGTTTCGACGATCTGTGCTTCGATAATGGGCGCGGTCACCCGCAACAGCGGCTCCTCTTCGAAAGCCAGCGTGCCTTCCGGCATGGCCCAAACTTCGCCTGCGAAATGAAAGTCTTTCAGGTAGTCGAAAAAAGCCGCGCTGACGCGGGTGAAGGCTGGGTGTCGGCGGAGAAATTCAATATCCTCCGCAGAGAACCGGACATTTTCGACGAAATCGAGTGCCTGGTCGAGTCCGGCGGCCAGCAGAAAGCCGCGCTGAGGGGGCAGAGAGCGGACAAAGAGCTCAAAGCTAGCAGTGGGATGAAAATTGTCTTCGAAGTATGCCGCCGCCATGGTGAGCTCGTATAGATCGGTAAGCAGCGCGGAATGGCGCGACGGGGCTGGCACGGGAAGTCCCTCCAAGTGATTATAGAAGCAGATAGATTCGAGCGACCCGTGGAGAGGAAAGGAGCGAACAGAGTGCAAAAGTGTTCCACGGGAACACTAGAAGCCGTCCCAAAAAATTACCGTCTCACCGAGTGCTAATCGCGGCTCCCACTCGGCGGCACTGCAGCGCTTCACGGTCTGACATCCTGAGATAACCATGCTGAAATTCTCAGTCTTGGTGCCGCCCTAAGTGCTTCTACCAAATCTTTGCAGTGTGTGGCGAGCCAGCCGGCGGGCAAAAATCTCAATCGGTCCGCGACGCCTGTAGCCTACTTGCTCGTCTAGAGCTGTCAGTTGGTCGGGTTGGAGTTGCCAGCCAGAAGCGTTACAGTTTTCCCGGACGTGATCAACTCGATTTGCCTTGGGTATGACAATCACGGGCTTGTGGCTGATACACCAGTTGAGTGCAACTTGGGCTCGAGTCTTTTCCATCGCAACCGCGATCTTACCGAGCACATCCTCTCGATCGTATCTTTGAATGTTTTGCAGACCGAGGGCAAGAGGACTGAAGGCAATGACGGTTATCTGATTCGCCTCGCAATATTGCAGAAGTTCATATTCAATCGTTCTATCCACGAGGCTGTACCGTACCTGATTTGACACTATTCTGTTCTTTGACAAGTTCGCTTGCGCTTGACGGAGTTCCGCTGCCGAAAAGTTACTAACTCCGATGAATCGTATCTTTCCACTTTCCACTAGTTTTTCCAGTGCAGCCATGGTCTCTTCGATGGGAACGGCGTAATTCGGCCAGTGCAGCTGGTAGAGGTCGATATGATCTGTCTTAAGTCGCCTAAGGCTTGCCTCCGCCGACCTGATTACGTCGGAACGCCTGAAATGTCTAGGTGAGACTTTAGTCGCAACAAAGACTTCATTGCGGATTCCCTGGATAGCCCGGCCTACGACCTCTTCAGTACCGTAGGATTCTGCGGTATCGATAAAACATGCCCCCAGTGCTATGCCGGTCCTGAGCGGCTCGACGCCACCTTCATACTGCCAGGTTCCAAGTCCAATCTCGGCAAGCCTAATCCCGGTGTTGGCCAACTCCTTGTGATTCATTTGATTGTTGTGACCCGCATTCCAACTCTGCTGAACGCGGTGTCTACGGCTTTCTGTCGTCAGCGTCCCTCGCGTGGATGAAGGTGTGGCGCGGGGCCGGCATGGGAGTGCTGCCCTTGCTGTCGCGCCAAAGGATGGTATTCAAGCGGCTGGCGTTGGCTGCGTCTGGCCGGGAGAAATCCATCAGCGACGATTGTTTTGCGCCAGGAGCGTCCTTCAAGTTCATCTGATAGTTCAATCCGTTGTCCCTATTGCGGTAATCGGCCGAGAATGGCGGTTGGTCGCCTGCGCCGGAAAACAGTGGGCCCATCACCGGCGCGTAGGCATCATTCTGGTTCATGGGCGGTAGACCAAGCAGCTCTTCCATGGTGTGGAGCAAAAGCTATGGAGCGGTGCGCGTCGACGTGATCGGCGCCGTCCTGAGCATCGTCTTCCAAAACGAAGATGGCGGTGTCATCCCAGTACGGACTGTGGGAGACGGCCTCCACTATGCGGCCGAGGGCAAGATCGTTGTCAGCTACATTGGCCGCCGGGCGGGGCTTACCCGGCCGAGTGCCGCTAGTGTGATCGTTAGGAAGATAGAGCAGGACAAAGGCGGGCAGCTCAGTTCCGTTGCCTTGCTTGCGAGCACGGACAAAACTTTCGAACTCGTTGAGGAACTCGTCAGCGCGGAGCTGGTCTGGGTACTCAGAGTTGAAGTCAGGATACAAAGGATCGAAGTGATCGCGCAGCACGGCCTTGCTCGGCTTCATGCGCTTGAGCACCGGTACCGGCCACGGCCACGGGCTGGGGGAGCCGTGAGGCTGGCCGATATTGGCCGGCAAGGGTTCGCCCTTGTGAATTTCACGTTTCGGACATGCTGCCGAGAGTGGAGACGGTGTGCCTTCCTTGGGAGAAGCAGCTTTCTGTTTTGCGTTGCACCACTCAGCCTTTACAAACTCGCCGTAGTCGCGATAAGTGAGGCCGTGGCGGGCGACGTTATCCCAGAGAAACCCGGTGGAAGGATCATCGACATCAGGCAGGTTGTAGTCGAGCATGTACTCGTCAGCCACCGTGCCCCCGAAATCGTAGGTGCGCTCTTTGCTGCGATAATTGATTTGCCAGGTCTTCTCGTTGTAGTCACTGGTGATGGCGGCGGTAGACCAGAGATGACCATCACCGGAGACTTCCCCGCTGTCGTAGAAGTTATCCAGCACGCCGAATTGCAGCGCCAACTTATGCTGGTTGGGCGTGATATCCCTACCGTACATGGTGAGCGATGGATCGCCATTACCGACTTTAAGATCCCCGAGCACCTGGTCATAGGTACGGTTCTCTTTGATGACGTAGATCACGTGACGTATTGGATTAGTGCCTCGCGCGAACGTTATCCTACCGGGATCGGAGCGGAAGAGATTGTCCTGCGCGACCTGCTGCGTCAGATCAGCGAGATTGTCTTCTGTCTCGGGAATATTCAGACGGGCGATGGAGCCACCAATCAAGGTGCCGATGTAGGGATGCTCGCGATGCCAGCCCTCATTCTTCAACCTGTTGATGCCATTGTTGGGCCCACTGCCCTGCCCCTTGGCCGTGGCGATGAGCAGATCATCACCAGAGGTGGCGAGCGCACTGGGATACCACTCGGTAGGAATGAAGCCGAGGGCGTGGTGGGGCTGATCGTCGCCGAGTACGCCTCCCGCCGAAAGATTGGCAGTATCGAAGATCGCGACAGCGTTCAATGAGGCATCAGCGACGAAAAGGCGCTGACCTCCGGTCGTCTGAGCCAAGGCGCTAGGATATGTTCCGGCAGGCTGCTGACCGGGTGGGCGCGTGTCAAGAAAACTCAGAGCTTTGCCGGCTGCGGTGGAGACCACGGCTACGGCGTCGGCGTTTGCCAGAGTGACAAAGAGCAGCTTTTCGTCAGGGCTGAGCAGGAGCGCTGTAGGGTGAGAACCCGGAGCAATAGGATCTTTAGACTCAAGAAACGGGATCCAGCGGACGACCTTGCCGTTGGCGAGATCGAGTTCGGCCACACGCGAGGAGTTCCAGAGACTGCACCAGGCGTGGCGACCGTCGCGGGAAGCGACCAGAGTGTAGGGGAACGAGGACGGCACAAGATTGCTGGTGCTGAGATCGAATTCTTGAAGTGTGCGGCCACTGATGGGATCCAGAAGTACGACGTTGTCGGAAAGATTGTTCGCCACCAGAAGCTTTTCGCCACCGCCGCTTTGGATTAGAGCAAGCCCGGCAGGGTACGGGATGGCAGTCCCAGTGGGAGCGTTACGCAGACCGAATGGGATTTTCTTCCCTGCCGCGAGCTTCTGAGGCGAGATTTTTATAAAGCGCTCGGGCGCAACCTTGCCGTCTCGGAAACGGTAAACCGCAATGCCGTTGCCCAAATCGCCGGGCTTTTCGCCGGTTGGGTCGGTTATGGATCCAACCGAAGCGTAAAGCTGATCACCTTTCGCGCTGAAGGCCAATCCAAGGAAATAGCTCTGGTGGGCATCTTCGGAAAAGCGATCGTCAGGGAAATCAGCGATCTGATTTGTTTTGAGATCCAGAACAGAGATGGACTGGCGCCCACCGGATTCCTGGGTGCCGTAGCCGTCGTTTAGTATCGCAGCGTAGTGCCCGTCAGGGCTGAGGGCAATGGTGGCGGGAAAGCTATTCAGCCTGCCGACCCTGCCCGGAACGGGGACCGTCAGTTGCTTGCTTGTCGGGAGCGGTATTTGGGTAGGCTGGAAGCGCTCTCGTGCCCAAAATAGAGTGCCCGCGAGGGCGCAGAGTAGAACAGCGAGGCAGAGAGCACGCTTCACAATGTCCTCAAATTGAAATACTAATTTGTAACATCGGCTGGCGGCTGCAGGAAAGAAGTGCCGAAAATTCTTGTGCGTCGTCTCTCATCTGATGTCAGACGTTGGCAGCGCCAGAACGCTACACGGACGCGAATGCTTCAAACCTGAGCTGGCCTGAAGAGCCATTTTAAGGTAAAGAAAAACTTTAAGTTATTTCGGGAAATGGCGCGGACGATGAATTTAGTTCATGTACATTGTGGCGCACATCCGCGCCGCGCACCCAGAAGATGACGTCCTCGGCGATGTTGGTGGCGTGATCAGCTACGCGCTCCAGGTTGCGGGCAATGAGTAACGCATCGAGCGCCTGGCGGGTGGCCTCTGGGCGATCATTCATGGTTTTGACCAGCATAATGAAGGCTTCGTCGCGCATGCGGTCGACGACGTTGTCCATCTCGAGCACAGCCTGTGCCAGTTCAGCTTTGGCTTCGATGAAGGATTCCAGAGCGCGGCGGACCATGGCACTGACCGCAGCGGCCATGCGCGGAATGTCGACGGGCAAGTCGGCTGCAGGCAGCTCGACCATATCCATAACACGCTCCGCGATGTTGACTGCCTGGTCGCCCACGCGCTCGAGATCGGAATTGATCTTGGTCACTGCCAGAATGAAACGAAGATCTTTGGCCATGGGTTGCTGCATGGCGAGCAGATCGAATGCGTGCTCGTCGATTTCCCGCTCGGTAATGTTGATCAGGGTTTCGCCCTCAAGGATCATCTGGCAGCGCGCCAAGTCGCGATCCATATAGGCCTGGCAAGCGCGATCTACGGCCTGTTCGGCGAGGCCGCCCATACGGAGCAGCTTCTGCCGGAGTTCGTCGAGTCCCTGCTGAAAGCGAGTGCGCATTATCCGAACCTGCCTGTAATGTAGTCTTCCGTCCGTTTGTCGGATGGGTTGGTAAAGATCTTCTCGGTCTTGTCGAACTCAACCAGCTTGCCCAGGAGAAAGAACCCCGTAAACTCGGCGACGCGGGCGGCCTGTTGCATATTATGGGTCACGATCACGATGGTGTATTGCTCCTTAAGCTGGAAGATGAGTTCTTCAATTTTGCCAGTGGAGATGGGATCCAGCGCAGAGCAAGGCTCGTCCATGAGCAGAACTTCGGGTTCGACCGCCAGAGCGCGAGCTATGCATAGACGCTGCTGCTGTCCGCCGGAGAGGCTGGCACCTGATTGCTTGTGCACGAAATCCTTGACCTCGTCCCACAAAGCAGAGGCATTCAAAGAGCGCTCGACCACTTCATCCAGTTTCTTGCGGTCACGAAAGCCATTGAGTTTCAGCCCAGACGCCACGTTGTCGTAGATCGACATGCTGGGAAAAGGGTTCGGCTTCTGAAAGACCATGCCAACCCGACGTCGTAGCTGGCTTGCCGACGTACTGTTGTAGGCATCCAGGTCGCCGATGCGGACGCGGCCGTTCACGCGGGCCTCAGGGATGGTTTCGTGCATGCGGTTCAAGCAACGGATGAAGGTCGATTTTCCGCAACCCGAAGGTCCGATCAGCGCTGTGGCATCGTTGGCAAGGACGTTGAGGCTGATATCCTGCAGCGCCTGGGTCTTGCCGTACCAGGCATTCAGGTTTTCGACCTGGATACCAACACCCATTAGTTCGCCCCTGCGAAGCTTCCCTGACGCACGGCGATGCGCACCGCAGTGACAGCGCCCACGATCAGGATAATCAACACTAATGCGCCCGCCCAAGCCTGGCGGTGCCACTCATCGAAAGGAGAAATGGCGTAGGTGAAGATCTGTAGCGGCAAGGCAGCCGTCGGCTGGTTAACGTTCATGTTCCAGTACTGATTTCCGAAAGCGGTAAACAGCAACGGTGCTGTCTCTCCGGCAACGCGAGCAAAAGCCAGCATGACACCGGTGATCACACCCGAGGTAGCGGTTCGCAACGTAATAGAGAGCGTTGTGCGCCAGCGCGGCACGCCCAGGCCATATGCTGCCTCGCGAATAGCTTGCGGCACCAGCAGAAGCATTTCTTCCGTAGTGCGGGTAATCGTGGGCACCATCATGATGGCTAGGGCCACGCCTCCAGCCAGGGCGGAGAAGTGTCTCTGGCGCAGAACGACGAGGCTATAGGCGACGATGCCGATCACGATCGATGGCACGCCGTTAAGCACATCTGAGGTAAAGCGAATTAAATCGCCGAAACGATTGCGGCCATACTCCGATAGATAAATCCCGGCGCCGATCCCCACAGGCACTCCCAAGAGGCTGGCAATCGCCAGGATCACAACCGACCCGCCGATGGCATTGGCCATCCCGCCTCCGGGTTCACCAACCGGTTTGGGAGTTTGCGTTAGGAAGGCCCAATTGATGGAGCCGACGCCGCGATAAACCAGGTACGTAAATATCGCTACCAGGGGCAGCAGGACAACCACGACCGTAAGCACAGCCACGAAGGTCGCCACATGATCGGTGGCGCGTCGCCTAAGGCTGATCCTGAGAACACTCGCATGAGCCGCGGAAGTTGTGCTGCGCTCAGACATGAGCCCTCGCTGGCTGGCCTCGCGTAACACTCCATACCATAAGGCGTGCCAGTGCATTCACGATAATCGTGACCAGAAAGAGAGCCAACCCAATTTCAACCAAAGCAGAGAGGTAGACGTCGCCAGTGGCCTCGCTGAATTCGTTGGCAATAACGCTGGCCATGGTGTATCCCGGGGCGAACAGGGAGCGCGCAATCTCCGGGCGATTGCCGATGACCATGGTCACGGCCATGGTCTCGCCGAGAGCGCGGCCGAGGCCGAGGATAACTCCGCCCACGATTCCGGCGCGTGCGTTCCGCAGGACGCCGATGCGGATCATCTCCCAGCGCGTCGCGCCCAGAGCAAATACGCCTTCCCGCTGGTGCTGCGGAACGGCCGTCAGGACTTCACGGGTGATTGAAGAAATGATAGGGACAATCATGATGGCCAGGACGATGCCCGCCGCCAACATTCCGATGCCGTAGGGAGGTCCCTCGAAAAGCCCGGTCCAGCCCAGTGTGCGAGCCAGGAAGGGCTGCACGTAAAGACGCAGGAGCGGAACCAGCACGAAGATGGCCCAGAGTCCGTAAATCACGCTGGGGATGGCGGCCAGCAATTCCGTGGTGAAGGACAGTGGTCCGCGCAGCCACTTGGGGCACATTTCGGTGGTGAACACGGCTACGCCGATACCAGCGTGCCGTATATGAAAGGCATAGCCCCAAACTGTTCCTGGACCGGATCCCAGTTGTGGCCGACAAAGAAGCTCCAGCCGAACGTGCGCCAGGAGAGTTGAGAATGTACAACCAGTTCGTAGACGATGAGAACGAGTAAACCGAGCACAGCGGCGGCGCACAGCAGCATGGTGAATTGAAATGTACGATCCGCCAGTTCACCACTTGAGGTGTGAATCAAAAGACTCGACCGCGATTTAGGTCCTGCCTTAACCTCTCTCCCAGTAATGGGTCGCGGTCCGGTTAAGCGAGGTCTCGGAAGTGCTCGGTTGCCCATCGCATCGAACCTAGCAGAGCCGTGTTACAGGAGTGTTAAAAACCGCCTTCAGTTTTGTGCCTTGGACGGTCAAGGGCAGGTTGGTAAACCCAGGTGAATCTAGGACTTTCTTGAGATGTGCACTTCCGCAGGAGACAACATGAAGCATTTTTGTAATCCGTGTTAATCGGCGCCAGGTTTGTTATGAAAAACTTCAGCGATCGGCTCCTGGTACAAGTACCAGACCACCGTCGCGCGTAGAATGATCTGCAGGCCTTCCCCTGCCAGCTTGCCGACTTGAAAATCCACGACGTTGCTCGATACTCTTGGAATCAGCAGCACCACGCCGATCATGGTAATGATGATCGCCAGCCGCCTCGCCCAGTTGTTCAGACGCCACAGGCCGAAACCTACTCCCGCTCCAAAACCGCCCGCCAAGATAAAAGCGTAGGGACCGGCGACTTCTAGCCCGCCAAGCAGTGGCGCGCCCGCAGCCATGGAGATCAGTCCGGGGCGCGAAAGCATCAGCAACCCGATGACAAACAGGTAGGCAGCAACAAAGACGAAAACTGCGGCGATGACGGTGACGCCAATTGGACGATTCATGCCGAAAGAAGAATAAACTACGGATCTCACAGATCTCCGCGCGCCGGAAAAGACTGAGTTCCAAAATCCGGGGTTAGATTTTTGGGCGTCAGTTCTGGTTGCGCCTGGGATCGTCCCGCGACATACCGGTGTGGAAGCGGCGTGCCTGGTTGCACACTGCCTGGTGGTGTCCTAATTTCATAAACCACAAAGGACACGAAGTTACACGAAGGGGCACCTTTTACGGTTTCCTTCTTATTCCGTCGTGTCCTTCGTGGTTAAATTCGGACGCTACCCACTGCCCTCGAACCTAGCAAATCTCTGTTACAGGAGTGGTAAAATGACTTCCGGATTTTGTGCTTTGGGGCGTAAAGAGGCCGGGTTCTAAACCCAGGTGAATCGGTCTCTTTCTGTTTGCCTTTTCCTGGATAACTCTGTATTGTGCAATCCTCCCAGATACGCTATGCCGGTTGATCAAGAGCACACCAAATCAGTATTTCAGAAATTGAATCGTCAGTTGACGAAGTTGGCGACCAAGCCCCAGCCAAAGAATGTTCACCAGTTCCGCACCAATACCCGACGGCTACAGGCCCTCCTGGAGGAATTGGCGCCGGAATTGGGTCGCAATGAGAAAAAACTGCTCAAGCTGCTGATGCGCCTACGCCGGCGCGCGGGACGGGTTCGAGACCTTGATGTGCAGATTGCCGCGTTGCGCAGCCTGAAAATTCCGCAGGAAGCGGCGCGCAAGGGGGAATTGTTGCGCACTCTCGCCGAAATGCGTGCCAAGCGCGAGAAGAAATTCATCAAATCTGTGGATGCGGACACTGTTCGCCAATTGAGGAAGCGACTGAAGCGTGTCGCAGGGGGGCTACAGATTCCGAACGGTGCAGAGCCTCTGGCGCTGGCTACGCGCATATTTTCTCGTGTCACGCAGGGGCAATCGCCGCTGACTGAAAAGATCCTGCACAGTTACCGAATCACGGGAAAGAGGGTGCGATATGTCGCTGAGTTGGCGGGGGACGTCCCGGAAGCGAAGCGCATGCTGGAAATTTTAAAGTCAATGCAGGATGCATTGGGGTATTGGCACGACTGGTTGATGTTGACGCAAAGTGCCGAAGAGCTTTTTGGAGACGCCCCGGATTGTGCACTGATATCGGCGTTGCGCAACCTGACGCGGGCTAAATTCCGTCATGCCATGCAGGTTGTAACCAACACGCGTGCGCTGTTATTGGCCAAACCGGCGATCGCACATCGTTCAGGTGTATCCGCTGAATTATCTGGTGCCGGAGCGCGGCGTAAACCCGTTCCCAGCTCGGGGGATGTGGGGAGCGCGGCGGTAGCGTAAAGACCTTCCGGAATTCGCACTCGCTGTTCATTCACGTCTTTTTGCCGGAATCCTTTCCTTCCCCATTGCACTCTGCGAACATCTTGTGAGATGAGTTGATGGTTGCCGGCAATCGAGCGGCGACGCCTCTCCTAGCCCATGCCGACTTTTGCCGCCATTGATATCGGTTCCAATTCCGTCCGCCTGAAGATCGCGCGCTTGCAAGGGCGCCGTCTACACCCGATCCATGAAGACCGGGAAGTAACCCGGCTCGGCGAATGGGTGTTTAAGACGGGGTTCCTTTCGCCTGAGGCAATGGCGGAGACGGTCAAGGTGCTACGCCGATTCCATCGGGCGGCACAACGGCTGGCGGCCGATACGGTAAGGGTAGTTGCCACCAGCGCTCTACGCGACGCACGGAGTTCACGCGCATTCCTCGAATGGATTCATGACACGCGAAGTGGGGCGGGTCGTCGATCGCATCGTCGCCGCGCGAGCCAAAGCGGTGATTGCCACCTCGGGAACGGCGGCAGCGCTGGCCGCGGTAGCCAGTCACCTACAAAAGGGGCCCAAGAAACGACACCCAGCCAACGTTTCTCGTGCGCTGATGGAGCGCATCGCCAAACTGATTTGCCGGCTGCCCATTGGAGATCGTCGCAAGCTGCAGGGCATTGGCCCGCGTCGTGCTGAAATCATTGCTGCCGGCGCATTGGTGTACGACGAATTACTGCAGCGCTGTCATTTGCGCGGGTTTCGGTATTCGCCGCTCGGTTTACGCGATGGCTTGCTGGTCCAGATGGCGGCGGAGTATGACCGCGGCGTTCAGTCGCGAAAGCAGATTGAATCAGAACGGTGGGATTCGATCACAAACGCGGTCGAGCATTACCGGGTAGACATGAATCACGCGCTACAGGTGCGCGACTCGGCAATGCAGTTGTTTACCGCGCTCAAAGCAGTCCATCGTCTGCCGTCAGAGTACGCGGAATGGCTTTCGGCAGCGGCGATGCTGTACGAAGTGGGCGATTACGTGAACCGCAGCGGGCGTCACCGTCATGCCTACTACATTATTTCCAACTCCGAAATCCTCGGATACACACCCCAGCAGCGGCGGATTATCGCGGCGATCGCCCGTTATCTTGGCAAATCGCGGCCTACTCCGGGAGACAGCCCCATGAAGTCCCTCCCGCTGGGCGTCCAGGAAGATGTGCGCAAAGCTTCGCTGTTACTGCGACTCGCGCGCTCCTTGAACCTGGGCCGCAGCGGCGCAGTGCAGAAAACCCGCATCCAGCTAAAGAATGGGGTAGTGCGGCTGAGTCTGCTTCCCCGGCGCAAAATGGGCGTGGATCTGGAACTCTGGGCCATCGAAAAAGAGCAGACTTATTTTCGCGAGGTTTTCGGCCGGGAACTCTCGGCAGCGGCGGCGTAAAGCGTGCGCAAGACCTTCGGAGTCAAGCACCAGTGCAGCGAGGCCGAGTTGCGCCGCGTTTCCACTTTGGCGACGGCTCCCTTTCGCAAGTCCACAGCGGCTTCGCAGCCACTATCACTGATGATGCGTCCGAGGAACTCGCTCAGGTCGGGATTGTGTCCGACCACCATGATGGAGTCCTGCTTAGCATACTTGTCCAGCAGTCGGCGAAAATCGGAGAAAGTAGCTGCTGGGCGGAGGCCCGGATCAATCTGTAGTTTCCCCTCGTGACCGATCTCGTTTGCCACCAGGGACGCCGTCTGCGTGGCCCGCTTCAAAGGGCTGGAGATGATGGAATCGACCTGGACTTCGATGGCCGCCAAGGCGCGGCCTATGTAGCCGCACTGCTCGATTCCCTCTTTGTCGAGAGCACGTTTTTCATCCTTTCTCGGGTTGGCGACGCGCTCGCCAGCACTGGCATGGCGCAGGAAGTAAATTATCATTGCAGCTTATCTTTCCTTTCCAGTGAACCCTTTCGCAGTCTCCGCGGTGCAGGTGCTGGGATCGCATCCAGCAATTGTTTCCCTTCTGCCAGCGCGATCAGAAATTCCTGTGCATTGAATGCCGCGGTACCGCTCGGCGGTCTTACATTCCGCTTTCCAGGTTGCGTTTGCCAGGCACGGATATATTTTCCATCTTTTTGCAGCAGTCGGGCTTTCACGTTATCTGCCAGATAGGCCTCCAGAATTTCCCGCCGCGCGCGTTCGCGCAAAAGCACATCTTTGAGGGGAAAAATAACTTCGACACGTTCATAGAGGTTGCGCGGCATCCAATCCGCGCTGCCCAAGTAGACCTCTTCCTCGCCGCCATTGGCGAAGTAGAAGATGCGGCTGTGCTCTAGAAAACGGCCCACAACGCTGCGCACGCGAATGTGGTCGCTGATGCCGCGGACACCCGGTCGGAGGGCGCAAATCCCGCGCACGATGAGATCAATTTCGACGCCGGCCTGCGACGCGCGGTAGAGGGCCATGATGATGTCCTTATCGAGCAGCGCATTCATCTTGGCAATGATGCGAGCCGGGCGGTTATTCCGGGCGTGCTCGGCTTCACGATCAATCAGCGCCAGGCATTTTTCCGCGAGATCGAGCGGCGCCACCAGAAGTGGTTCGTAACTGGGATGCTCGGCATAAGCAGTGAGGAAGCTGAAGACATCATGTACCGCGCCGGTGATTTCCGGGTCTGCCGTCAACAGGCTGAGGTCCGTATAAATGCGTGCGGTGGTGGTGTTGTAATTGCCAGTGCCGAGGTGAGCATACCGGCGGGTGACGCCATCCGCATCGCGCCGCACCAGCAGTGAGAGCTTGCAATGGGTCTTCAGGCCGACGAGCCCGTGAAACACTTGGACGCCAGCGTCTTCCAAATCGCGTGACCAGCGGATGTTTGAGGCTTCGTCGAAACGGGCCTTCAACTCGACAACGGCTGTGACTTCTTTTTTCTCCGCAGCACTGATCAAAGCTGGAACGATGAGCGAGTGCTCGCTAGTGCGGTACAAGGTCTGCTTGATGGAGAGCACACGATCGTCTTCGGCCGCCGATTCAATAAAGGAGACAACGGCATCGTAGGAGTCGAACGGGTGATGCAGCAGGACATCATGGCACCGCAGTTCTTCGAACAAGTCTTTTGACTTGGAGGTGAGACGCAGTTCGCGCGGCACAAAGGGTTTGAACTTCAGCTCCGGGTGCGTGGTCTGCTCGTAAATGTTGAAGAGGCGGGAGAGGTTGACTGGCCCGTTGACTGAGAATACCTGCCAGGGTTCGAGTTCGAATACGGTGCGCAGGCGCTCGATAATTTCTGGATCGGCATCCGCTTCGATCTCAAGCCGCACCGCGTCGCCCTTGCGCCGGTTATGCAGTTCGGAACGCACCGACTCGAGCAGGCTGCGCGATTCCTCTTCTTGCAGGTAGAGATTGCTGTTGCGCGTGACCCGAAACGCGGCTGACGAGACTATGTCGTACCCGTGATACATGCGCGACGCGTGGAAAGCCACCAGGTCGGCGAGAAAAATGAAATCGTCTGTACCCTCCGAGGGCAGCCGCACAAGACGCGGCAGGGCGCGGGGGACGGTAACAACGCCCGTGTACGTGAGCGACGAGCGGCGGCGGCGGCGCAGCAGAAATGCTACGCAGAGCGCTTTATTAATGACCCGCGGAAAAGGGTGAGCCGGATCGACCGTGACCGGGGTTAACAGAGGATCCAGTTCCTTTTCACAATAATCCGCAACAAATTCCTTGGCTTTAGTATCGAGTTCGTGCAGACCGAGGACGCGAATTCCATTTTCAGCCAGGGCGGGACGGAGCTTTTCATTCCAACAGAGGTACTGCTCTTCCACAAACTCATGGGTTTCGCGGTTGACCAGTTCGCGTTCTTCTATCAGGGTCAGACCGTCAGCTCCAGCTTCGGTATACCCGTCTTCCAATTGTTGCATCAGGCCGGCAACACGGACTTCGAAAAACTCGTCCAGATTGCTGGCAGTAATCGAAAGGAATTTTAGGCGTTCCAATAGCGGGTTCTTATCGTCTTCGGCTTCCTCGAGAACGCGCCAATTGAATGCCAGCCAAGAAGACTCGCGGTTGAGGTAATACTCGGGGTTGTCGGGAGAAATTCGGGCCATGGTTCACTGATTGTTTGCAGGGGAAATACGCTTCACGATCACAAATCGAAGTTCACTGCCATCGGGGCGCTTCAGGAACATGAAATGCTTTTCAATTCTCGCCTGTATGCTTGCGCCAGGCTTCCAATTGCCGGGCAAGGACTCTTCCGCATGACGCGGAGTATATTCTCCCACGTAAATCGTGTTTTTCAATTGCACCGAGACTTGGTAAAAGGGATCTTCCTGGGTAACCGGAGTGTTCACGATGTAATAAAGAACCCGGCTGCGGTGCTTCTGCTGCACACCGACCAACGTGGCGGTTTGATAGCTCCTCTCAACAGCGTAGAGACATGGAAGAAGCAGCACCACCACAACCGCCAGCAGAAATGCAATGTGGCACCTGCGGACCATAAGAAGAAACCTCAGTATAGAACAACTCGTGCTGCTCTGAGGCGGGGTGCTCAGAACCACTCCATTGCGAGGTATCGGTCAGCCACTGCGTGCCAATCCCCTCTGCAAGAACAATGCCGCTCAAAAATAAGAACAGGCGTCGGGGTAAGGCCGACGCCCGTCGAGGCGCAACTAGAACGAATAAATCAGATCAAACTGCAGCCGGTTGAGCCACGGTTCGATCTGGCCTGGCTTGAGGCCTGGACTAAGGACAGCATTTTCGAGATTGGTGTTCAGGGTGCGCCCGTGCCACCAGGTGAAGCTGGCCACCGTGTTCGCACGCGCCTTCCACAGCGCGTACAAGCGGTGCTGCAAGATGTTGGTCGGTGCGCGCTGATCGCTTTCCGCGAAAGAAGCGATCACGGAATCCTGCTCCTGCCTGAGCCAGGCATACCCGAACTGCAGGTCGCCTTTATTTTTCACCTGCCCCAAACTGATGTCTGCGAGGTAGACATGAGATTGCTTGCCTAAGTTGGTAGCCAGAGCTCCGGTGAAATCGATCGGATGCTCCTTGGCGTTTAGATTATTTTCATACTCGAGCAATAGGTTCAAAGGCAACCGACTAAGGCCAGTCTTGATCTGATTGTTCAGGACGAAATCGGCATATAGAAAGGGTGAATTGAAGTGAGGCTTTCCGCTCGCATCGAGATATGTGCTGTTGGTCATGCCGTTCGCAGCGAAGGCGCACGGCGGGAAGCTCGGCCGGCAAACCGCTCGTGGGACAAAGCGCGGCTTCAGCGGCATACTTGCGCGCATTCTTCACTCCAATGCCAGCTTTCAATCCTTGTTGCAACTAAGTCTATAGACTAACTCGTATTTGGACCAAAACGAAAAGCTTGATCGATTCACTTCCGAACCTTGGGAACTACGCGAACAAAAGGAAAGTTATTAAGCTATGTCGCAGGTGCCAATCCCCATTTATTCCGGAGCTGACGCTCCACGGACTTAAACACCATGCCATCCACGATGTAACCAATTGCGATAATGAGGATCATGACTGCGATGACCTGACTCATATCGTTCAGGTCGCGGCCCATCATGAGTAACTGACCCAATCCCAGGCTAACGAAGATCATTTCGCCCGAGATCAGCGAGCGCCAAGCGAAGGCCCATCCCTGCTTGAGTCCGGAGATAATGTACGGCAGGCTCGCGGGCAACAGCACGTGCCAGAACAGCGCGAAACCGCGCGCTCCCAAATTGCGGCCAGCCATGCCATAGATCTTGGGCATGTGCTTTCGGCCGTCTTCCATCGCGATGGTAACGGAAAGCAGCGAGCCCATTACTACTACGAAGAGAATCGCTTTCTCCGTCAGGCCGAACCACAACACCGCTAGCGGCAGCCAGCAGATGCTGGGCAGGCTCTGCAAACTGACCAGCAGTCCGCCGACAGTTTCTTCCAGGAATTTGTTACTCCCCACGCCCAGGCCGAGCACCATTCCCAGCGCGACGGAGATTCCGTACCCCAGCATCATTCGTTTCATGCTCACGCCAATGGCGATCCAGAAGCTGTGGTCCTTGAATCCTGCCAGTAATGCATCCACTACACCCCACGGGGTGGGGAAAATGTACGGCGGCCAGATTTTCAGTTTGGCCAGCAAGGCCCAAATTCCGATCAGTGCTGCGTAGAAGATGACCTGTCTAGCGACATGCTTCATGGCCACACTCCGTACTCGACTTCCAAAGACTTATTGATCTCTTCCCTCAAGTGTTCGAGGATCTCGCGAGCCGCACGCGCGACATCGACTTCCTCAAGTTGACGTGGCCGGGGAAGATCGACCTGAAATTCGCGCTTCACCCGGCCGGGACGGAAGGTGAACAGTACGACCCGATCTCCGAGTCGGACCGCTTCTCGAACATTGTGTGTGACGAAGACGATGGTGCGGCCGGTTTCGGCCCAGATGCGCTCCAACTCGTCGTGCAGAAGGTCGCGCGTCTGCGCATCAAGCGCCGCGAAAGGCTCATCCATCAGTAGAACATCGGGCTCGGTGGCGAGCGCCCGGGCCAGTGCAACGCGTTGTCGCATACCGCCGGAGAGCTGATGAGCGTAGCTGTCCTTGAACTGTGAAAGGTGGACAAGCCGCAGGTAATAGCGAATCTTCTCCTCACGTTCCGCCTTGCTCAGACCCTTCATCTTCATGCCGAACTCAACGTTTTCTCCCACTTTCAGCCAAGGAAAAAGGCCGAGTTCCTGGAAAATGAGGATGCGATCCGTCCCCGTTCCCTCGACCACGTTGTCGTCAACCAAAACGTGACCGGAGGTCGGTTTGTGTAAGCCCGCGATCAAATGCAGCAAGGTTGATTTGCCGCAACCGGAAGGCCCAACAATGCAGAGAAACTCACCGGCGCGGACTTTCAAATCGATATTGTCAATCGCCAGCAATCGGTTGCCATTCGTCGTCTCGTAACTCAGGGATATCCCGTGCAGCGATACTTTCGGAACATCTGAAACAGGTTGAGGAAGTGGGAGCACGGAAGGTGCGGCTCCGTTCTTCCAGCGCGCCGCGCTCGCACGGACGGTGCTCCTGTGCTCTCCGGAAAATACCGGTTCTGAAGCCGTATTGTGAGCGTTAAGTGTCATTGGATCGTCTTCTTCCCCTTCTCTGTCAGAACCTGGTTCAGTAGCGTGAGGTCATAAAGCCGGGAGAGGTCAGGCATCTGTCGTCCCAGAAAGCCCGCGTCAAAGGATGATTTGGCCGCTGTCAACAAAGAGGCACGTAAAGGATCGTAGGTGACTTGCAAGCGAGTGAACGCTTCATCCAGCTCTGCCGGTGGAAGGGCCTTGCCGGTTTCGCTCTGGATCTGCTGGTTGAGGATCTTCTTTGCTTCCGGCAGGTGGCCGTTGATCCAGTCCGTCAGTTCCAGATGCGCGCGGATCCACTTCTTTAACAGCTCCGGGTTATCGCGCAGGTATTTCGTGCTCACGATCAGATGGCAGGTAATGAATTTCCCTTGCGGCCACAAGTCTCGTTCATCCAGGAACAGGTGGCCATTGCCTTCCCGGATCAGGCGCGTCGCCCAAGGTTCTGGCGCCCAGGCGGCGTCCAGCTCTTTCTTCAAGAACAACGTGAGCTGATCGGGATTGGCCATGGGCATGACCTTCACGTCACCTCCCTTGTCAACGGACTTCATGCCGTGCGCAAGCAACCAGGCACGTAAGGCAACATCCTGCGTGTTTCCTTGTTGGGGCGAGGCGACCTTTTTGGCGTGAAAATCTTCGGGTTTCTGAATGCCGGAATCGTTCCGCACCACCAGTGCTGCACCACCACTAGTTGCGCCGGCAATGATGCGCAATGCCTCGCCGTTCGAACGGACATAGCCCTGTATCGCGGGATTTGGGCCGATGTACGTCATATCGATTGCGCCGGCAAACAACGCTTCGATGGCCGCTGGCCCTGCGTTGAAAGTCTTCCACTCGATCTTCACTCCTGGCCCCAGTGCCTTCTCAAAAAAGCCATTGGCTTTTCCAACCATGGCTTGGGAGTGAGTAATGTTGGGGTATGCGCCGACGCGAATAACCGTGGCATTTCCTTGTGCCAAGCCCTGAATGGAAAACGCGAACAATAGAACCAGTACGAGAATGAATTTCTTATTCATCTTTTACCCTGGTGACATTTCCGTGAACCACCATTGGCAACACACTGCTCTGATCTTTCTTCTTGCTCCGGCGCTTGCTGCCCTTCGTTGCTCCAGCGTCGGGAGCGCCGACAATGTCTGCCAGCGTCGTGTTTTCCAGGATGCGAGCTGCCGCGTCGCGCACATCGAGGAACACTTGATACAGCGCCCGATGTTCGACATCGCGATTGATCAGGCTTCGGAGCTGCTCGGCATCACCGAATGGCGCCAGGGGACCGTCAATCAGTCGAATGATTTCACTCAGATGGATCTCAGAAGGAGAACGGCGCAGGCGGTACCCACCCTTGGCGCCACGCACACTTTCTACGATGCGGGCGTTTTTCATTTCCAGCAGAATGAGTTCCAGAAATTTTTCCGGCAGGATTTCCTCGTACGCGATGTCGCGAATCCTGATGGCCCCCTGGTCGTAATGGCGGGCCAGCATCATCAGGGCTTGTAGTGCGTAGAGTCCTTTTTGCGAAATCTTCATGCAGTTATGATGCCATAAAGTCTATAGGAGTAATAGAGTT
>WNGJ01003563.1_pt1 | contig 18431 bp, 18 predicted proteins | sample 5400611 | NCBI WGS metagenome assembly WNGJ01 (sample SAMN13153375, study PRJNA577476) | soil metagenome | isolation source: 40 cm soil or saprolite under Garry oak tree replicate 1 | place: USA:California | collected 2016-06-15 | reverse complement strand
GTCGACGCTCGGAGGTTTGCCGTGGTGGTTGGACAGCTCACGGGACGGCGGATCGCGTTCCTCGTCGCGAACGAGGGCGTCGAGCAGGTCGAGCTGACCGATCCCTGGCAGGCGATCGAGCAGGCGGGTGGCCAGCCGATCCTCATCGCGCCGGACCGCGGCAAGGTGCAGGCGTTCAACCACCTGGACCGGGCGTCGAAGTTCCCGGTGCACCAGACGGTGGACGAGTCGTCGGTCGACGACTTCGTCGGGCTGGTGCTGCCGGGCGGGGTCGCCAACGCCGACCAGTTGCGCACCCGGGCCGGCGCGGTCGCGTTGGTCCGCGCGTTCGTGGACGCGGGGAAGCCGGTGGCGGCCATCTGCCATGCGCCGTGGACGCTGATCGAGACCGGGGCGGTGCGGGGCAAGACGCTCACGTCCTGGCCCAGCCTGCGCACCGACCTGACCAACGCCGGGGCGAACTGGGTCGACGAGCGGGTGCGGGTCGACCCCTCGGCCGGCTGGACGCTGGTGACCAGCCGCCGACCGGACGACCTGCCGGCGTTCTGCCGGGAGGCGGTAGCGGCGTTCGCGTCCTGATCGCCATGCCGGCGGCTCCTACGATCGGTGGGTGTCCACCGACGTACCGCTGCGGGTGCCCGCCGACCGGGTGAGCCCGGCCGCGCTCTGGCTCTGGGTCGCCGAGGGGGCGCTCGGCTGGCTGATCGTCGCCGGGGTCGTGGTCGGCGTCACGCTGGCGCTGCCCGGCGACCTGCCCGCGCCCGGACCGGCGCTGGTCACCGCGGCGCGCTGGCTGCTGGTGCCGCTCGCGGTGGTCGCGATCGCGGTCGAGCCGGTCTGGCGCTACCGGGTGCACCGGTGGGAGGTGACTCGGGACGCGGTCTACACGCTGGAGGGCTGGCTGAACCGGACCTGGCGGATCGTGCCGGTCGCCCGGATCCAGACGGTGGACACGACCCGCGGGCCGCTGCAGCAGGTGCTCGGGCTGGCCTCGATCAGCGTCCGTACGGCGTCGCACGCCGGCTCGACCAGCATCAAGCACCTGCCGGCACAGACCGCCGAGGCGGTCGCGCACGACCTCGGGATGCGGGCGAACGCGGTGCGGGACGAGGCGACATGAGCCGCTCGGAGCCGGTCGCCGGACGGTCGGGGCCGGTCGCCGGCTGGCCTGGACAGGTGGATCCGGGGGCGCGGCGGCGGTTGGACGTGCGGACCGTCGCGTCTCGGGTGCTGACCGTCTCGGCGCTGCGAAAGCAGTGGGGCCTCGTCGTCGGGACGGTGGCGATCCTCGGCCTGCGGGGAGGCTTCCGGGCCGCCGGCCTCCTCGTGGCGCTGGTCGCCGTCCTCGTCGTCTCCGCCGCGGCGGCGGTGGTCGAGTGGGTGCGCACGACGTACGCGGTCGGTGGCGGGCGCCTGGTGGTCGAGCGCGGGCTGCTTCGCCGGTCGCTGACCGTGGTGCCGCTCGACCGGATCCGCGGCGTGGAGGTCCAGGCGTCGGCGCTGCAGCGGCTGCTCGGCATCGCGACGGTGCGGGTGGACGCCGCGGCGACCGGACGGCACGGTGACGAGGCGGAGCTGGACGCGGTCAGCGCCGCCGACGCCCGGGAGTTGCGGGACGTGCTGCTGCGGGAGGGCAGGGATCGTCATGCCGGCCCGGCCTCCACCGGCGGTCCCGCTGTCGGCCGGCTCGGCTCCGGGGAGCCCGCCGGGGTCCTGGGCGCCCCCGGCGCGCCCGGTCCTCGCCTGCCCGGAGCCGGTGCCGCGGTGGCCGGCGCCGAGGGGCTCGGTGTCGGGGTGGCCCGCCCGGGCCCGCCCCGGGCGCCCGGCCACTCTGGCGGGCCGGGCGACCGTGGCCATGGTGGCGCCGGCCACGCCGGTGAGGCGGCCGGCCCGGCAGAGACCGGCACGTGGGTGGGCGCCGGGTCGCCGGGCGGTTCCGGTGGTGAGCGCCGTGCTGCAGCGCCGGCCGGTGCTGCGGGTGGGATCGCGCGCGGCGAACCGGACGTGGTGGTGCTGGCGCGGTTCCACCCGCGCTGGCTGCTCTACGCGCCGCTGGTCGGCGGCTACCTGCTCGCCCCGCTGGCCGCGCTCGGCGCCGCCGCCCAACTGCTCGACGACATCCGGCTGCCGGTGATCTCGGAGGACCGGCTCGGCAGGCTTCTCCTCACTGGCCCGAGGCTCTCGACGATCGTCCTGCTCGCGGTCGCCGCCCTGACGCTCGCCGTCATCGGCTCGGTGGTGACGGCGACCGTCGCCAACTGGGCCTTCACGCTGACCCGCCGGGGCGGCACGCTGGTCGCGGAGCGGGGCCTGCTGTCCCGCCGGCAGGTGTCGCTGGAGATCGACCGGATCCGCGGCTACGCGCTGGCCCAGCCGCTCGGACTGCGGGCGGCCGGCGCGGCCCGGCTCACCGCGCTGGTCACCGGGCTCGGCCCGGATGACGGCGAGGGCGTGCGCGGCCGGCGCGGCCAGCTGTTGCCGCTCGGCCCGGCCGCCGTCGCCCGGGACGTGGCCGCCGCGGCCGTGCTGCCGTTCCGGGCACCCCTGCGCCCGCACCCGCCCGCGGCCCGCCGGCGCCGGCTCGGCCGGGCGGTGGCGCCGTGGCTGCTGCTCGCGGTGGGGCTCGCCATCCCCGGCTTCTGGCCCGGGGTCGCGGTCGCGGTGGTGCTCGCCGCCCTGGGCGTCCCGCTGGGGCTGGACCGGTACGCCGGGCTCGGGCACGGGCTGGACGACCGGGCGGTGAGCGTCCGGTCGGGTTCGCTGCGCCGCAGTCAGGTCGTACTCGAGCGACGCGGCGTGGTCGGCTGGACGGTGCGCCAGTCGTGGTTCCAGCGGCGGGCCGGTCTGGCCACGGTGACCGTGGCGACCGGAGCGGGCACCGGCGGGTACGACGCGATCGACGTCGACGCCGCCGACGCGGTCCGGCTCATGACCGAGGTCGACCCGCGCCGGGTCGGTCCGCTGGTACGCCGGCCGACCGCCGGACCGGGCGCCGCCGAGTCCGACCACGGCAGATCGGACCTCCCGGCCCGACCGGTCGCTCCCCCCACTACGCTGGGCCGGTGACCGACGCGTCGACCGGTCTGGACGCCTGGCGCGCGCTGCCCGCGGCACAGCAGCCGGACTGGCCCGACCCGGCGGCAGTGCGAGCGGCCGCGGCGTCGCTGTCGGCGCTGCCGCCGCTGGTCGTGCCGTCCGAAGTGGACACCCTGCTGACCCGGCTGGCCGCGGTCTCCCGGGGCGAGGCGTTCCTGCTGCAGGGTGGCGACTGTGCGGAGACCTTCGCCGGCGCGACCGAGCCGGCGTTGCGGGCCACGCTGAAGACGCTGCTGCAGATGGCCGTCGCGCTCACCTACGGCGCCAGCCTGCCGGTGGTGAAGGTGGCCCGGATCGCCGGGCAGTTCGCGAAGCCGCGCTCGGCACCGACGGACGCGCTGGGCCTGTCGTCGTACCGGGGTGACATGGTCAACGACCTCGCCGCGACGGCGGAGGCGCGGCGGGCCGACCCCGGCCGGATGCTGCGGGCGTACCAGACGGCCGCGTCGACGCTGAACCTGCTGCGGGCCTTCGCGACCGGCGGCGAGGCCGATCTGGAGCGGGTGCACGACTGGAACAAGGACTTCGTCCGCACCTCGCCGGCCGGGACCCGGTACGAGCAGCTCGCCCGCGAGATCGACCGGGCGATGGCGTTCATGCGGGCCTGCGGGGTGCGCGACGACGTCCTGCACGGGGTGGAGCTGTTCTCCTCGCACGAGGCGCTGATCCTGGAGTACGAGCGGGCGCTGACCCGGCCCGGTCGGTCCGGCCGGAGCGAGCGGGCGGCGTACGACCTGTCCGGGCACTTCGTCTGGATCGGCGACCGGACCCGGTCACTTGACGGGGCGCACGTCGAGTTCGTGTCCCGGCTGGCCAATCCGGTCGGGCTGAAGGTTGGCCCGACGGCGACCCCGGAGGTGGTCGCGGAGCTGGTGGAGCGGCTCGACCCGGACGCCTTGCCCGGCCGGCTGACGCTGATCTCCCGGATGGGCAACCGTCGGGTGCTCGACGCGCTGCCGCCCATCGTGGAGAAGGTGGTCGCGACCGGCCACCCGGTGGTCTGGCAGTGCGACCCGATGCACGGCAACACCGAGGAGAGCGCCAGCGGCTACAAGACCCGCCACTTCGAGCGGATCGTCGACGAGGTCCGCGGCTTCTTCGAGGTGCACAGGGCGATGGGCACCCATCCCGGCGGCATTCATGTCGAGCTGACCGGCGAGGACGTCACCGAGTGCCTCGGCGGGGCGCAGGAGATTCGGGACGCTGACCTCGCCGGCCGGTACGAGACCGCATGCGACCCTCGGCTGAACACGCAGCAGGCACTGGAGCTGGCCTTCGAGGTGGCGGAGATGCTGCGGGCTTAGGGCGTGTCCGCGGGACACGCCCTAACCGCTGTCCAGCAGCGTGCGCACCTCCTCGTCGCCGGTGGCGGCGAAGTCGCGGTAGTACCGGCCGACCGCGCCGAACGGTCTCGGTGTGGCCAGGCAGACGAGCTGGTCGACATCGTCGGCGAGCAGCGCGCCGGCTTCCCGGGGCGCGACCGGGACGGCGAGGACGAGCCGCGACGGGCCTTGCATCCGGACCGCGCGCAGCGCCGCGCGTGCGGTGGCGCCGGTCGCGAGTCCGTCGTCGACGACGATGGCGAGCCGGCCGGTCGGCGACAGCGGCGGCCGGTCGCCGCGGTACGCCCGCTCACGCCGGGCCAGCTCGGCGCTCTCGGCGGCGACCACCTCGGCGACGTCGTCCGGACTGAGCCGGGCCCGGCCGATCACCACCTCGTTGTGCACCACGACGCCGCCGCTGGCGATGGCGCCCATGGCCAGCTCCGGATGCCAGGGCAGGCCGAGCTTGCGCACCACGAACGCGTCCAGCGGGAGTCCGAGCCGCCGGGCGACGACGGCCGCGACCACCACGCCGCCGCGGGGGAGGCCGAGGACGACGCCGGCGCCGGGGTCGACCGGTCCGAGCACAGCCGCGAGCCGGTCGCCGAGCTGCCGGCCGGCGTCTGCCCGGTCGGCGAACGGCAACCGGACCGGCGTGGGCGGCGGCGCGGCCACGCCCGGACCGTACTCCCCCCGGAGGCTACGTCTCTGCTCCGCGTGGCGGCGCAGAGTCGTAGCCGCCGGGGGCGTGGGGCCGGCTGTCTCTGCTCCGCGTGGCGGGGCAGAGACGCAGCCGCGCCGAGGGGTCGGCTCCGGGACGGAACTACCGGACGGATCCCGCCGCGGTGACCGGGTCGGCGGTGACAGCGCCGCGCCGGCCGAGCAGCGACGGGATGGTGGCGACCGCGACGGTCAGCTCGTCGAGCAGCCCACCGGTCAGCGCCTGCGCGCCGTCGCACAGCGCCCGCTCCGGCTGCGGGTGCACGTCGACCATCACCCCGTCCGCGCCGGCAGCCATGGCCGCTCTGGCCAGCGGCAGCACCAGGTCGCGCCGGCCGGCCGCGTGCGACGGGTCGACGACGACCGGCAGGTGCGAGAGCGCGTGCATCATCGGCACCGCGGAGACGTCGAGCATGTTGCGCACCGCGGGCTCGAAGGAGCGCACTCCCCGCTCGCAGAGGACGATGTCGAGGTTGCCGCGCTGGGCGACGTACTCGGCGGCCATCAGCCACTCCTCGTACGTGGCGGTCAGCCCGCGCTTGAGCATGACCGGCCTGCCGGCCGAGCCGACCGCCTGCAGCAGGGCGAAGTTCTGCATGTTGCGGGTACCGACCTGCAGCATGTCCGCGTACTCGCAGACCACGTCGATGTCCGCGGCATCGACGATCTCCGTGACCACCGGCAGGCCCGTCTCGGCCCGCACGTCCGCCAGGATGCGGAGCCCGGCGACGCCGAGCCCCTGGAACGCGTACGGCGAGGTGCGTGGCTTGTATGCCCCGCCGCGCAGCAGCGTCGCCCCCGCCCGGCGCGCCTGCTGCGCCGCGGCCAGGGTCTGCTCGGCCGACTCGACCGCGCACGGGCCGGCGATCAGCGTGAACGTGTCCGGGCCGATCGGGACGCCGCGCACGGAGACGGTCGTGGTCCGCTGGTGGTTCTCGCGACTCACCAGCTTGTACGGCGCGGTGATCCGGACGACCTCGGCGACGCCGGACAGCAGGCCGACGTCGACGGACTCGAGCACATCCTCGTCGCCGACCACGCCGACGATGGTTCGGGTGACACCGCGGCTGACGAACGCGCTGCCGCCCGCGGCCTGGACGTGCTGGACGACGGCTTGCAGGTCCGCCTCGGCGGCGGTCGCCGTCATCACGATGACCATGTCGTGTCTCTCCCGGGATGAGTCGAGCCCCGGACCCTGTCGGTCCGGGGCTCGCAGGACGGGTGGGGGAACGGCTGCCTAGGGCACGCACCGACCCGAACCGGGGGACCCGGACCGGCCGGCATACGCAAGGCCCGTCGTTCCGCCTCGCCGCCTCGGCGGAGGAAAGCGCCGCACGTGCGGAAGGTTACCGCACGTCAGATCCCGTAGATGGTGACGGTGGAGCCGCGCTTGCGCTGGGAGCCGGGCTGCGGGCGCTGCGCCACCACGTTGCCGATCGGCAGCGAGCGCACCTTGACCTCGAAGCCGGCGTCCTGGAGCTGCTGGCGGGCGAGGTCGACCGGCAGTCCGAGGACGTCTGGAACGGACACGTTCTCGGAGCCGGTCGACACCAGAATGCGCACCGTGGTGCCGCGGCGGACGTTCCCGGCGGCCGGTTGCTGGGAGACGACCAGGCCCCGATCGACGTCCTCGCTCGGCTGGTCGACCAGCTGCGCCGCCAGCCCGGCACGCTGCACCGCCGCGCGGGCGTCGTCGCGGGAGCGGCCGACCACGTTGGGAACGGCCACCAGCGGCGGACCGGAGGACACCACGACCGTGATCATGTGCCCGCGCAGCACCCGGTTGCCGCCGCCGGGCTGGCTGCGGATCACGCGGCCGGAGGAGACCCGGTCGCTCGGCTCCTCGGTGACGCTCGCCTCGAGCTCCGCCGCGGACACCCGGGCCGTGGCGGCCTGCTGGGTCAGCCCGGCCAGCGGCGGGACCACGACGAAACGGCCGCTGCCATACCACCAGGCCGCGCCGCCGGTCGTCAGCGCGAGCGCGAGCACGCAGAGCAGGCCGACCCAGAGCCGGCGCCGGTGCGCGCGCTGCTCGTCCGGCCAGCGGCTTGCGGTCGCCCCCGGCCGCGGCGGTCCCGGCGGGCCCGGCGGGCCCGGTGGGCCCGGGGAGAGCGGCCGGTACGGCGGCAGGGCCGTGGTCGCGTTCGGCCGCCCCCTCGGTCGGTCGAGCGGCAGCAGTCCGGTCCGGTCGCCATCGCCCCGCATGCCCGGCCCAGCGCCGGCGAGGAGACCATGCGGCGCCACCTCGTAACCGGCCGTGACTCCCTCGACCTGAGGGGCCGCGATCGTCGGGGCGTCGGTGGTCTGCGACGGGGCGCCGGTGATGTAGCGCGGCGGCACCCGGCGCAGCCCGAGGTCGGTCCGCACCATCGCCAGCTCGGCGAGGAACGCTCCCGCGTCGGTCGGACGCGCGCCCGGCTCCCGCCGGGTGGCCCGGGCGACCAGCTCGTCCAGCCCCGGCGGCAGGTCGGGGACCCGGTGCGAGGGCGGCGGCACGTCCTCGTGGACGTGCCGGTACGCCACCGCGATCGCCGAGTCGCCCGAGTACGGCGGGGAGCCGGTGAGCAGTTCGTACAGCAGGATCCCGGCCGAGTAGACGTCCGTGCGCGCGTCCGCGCTGCCGTACGCGACCTGCTCCGGCGCCACGTACGCCACCGTGCCGAGGAGCACCCCGGCCTGCGTGGACGTGCTCGGTGCGGCGACCGCGCGGGCCAGGCCGAAGTCGACCACCTTGACGGTGCCCTCGGCGGAGATCAGCACGTTCTCCGGCTTCACGTCCCGGTGCACCAGGCCGGCGCGGTGCGCGGCGGCGAGCGCGGCGAGCACCGGCTCCAGCAGCGAGAGGGCCTCGTCCGGGCGCAGCCGCCGCCGCTCGCGCAGCAGGTCACGCAGCGTCTGGCCGTGGACCAGCTCCATCACCAGGTAGACGGTCGGCCCGAGCGGGCTGGGCGAGGCGCCCTGGTCGAAGACGGCGACCGCGTTGGGATGCGAGAGCCGGGCGGCGGAGCGAGCCTCGCGGACGAAGCGGTCGGTGAAGGCGGGGTCGTGCGCCAGGGCCGGGGCCATCACCTTCACCGCGACACGGCGGTCGAGGCGCAGGTCGACCGCCGCGTAGACGGTGGCCATCCCACCGCGCGCGACCGGCGCGTCGACCCGGTAACGCCCGTCCAGCACCGCCCCGACGAGCGGGTCGGCGACCGCGGTGCTCCCCACGTCCGGGAAGTGTAGGTCCGCTCCCTTGGGACCGGCTGCAAACCGCCTCGCCGGTCGCGCGGGATCCGGTCCCGATCCCCCGCCGTACGATGGGGAGGACAGGACCGGGGAGCCCGCCGGAGCGGGCTGAGAGGCGGGAGACAGTCCCGCGACCCGCAGCACCCGATCGGGGTAATGCCCGCGAGGGGAGGAGTCAGGCGTGCGTCCGCACAACACCTCCGACGGCCGGACCTCCGGCGGCCGGGTCGTCGATCGGGGTCATTCCGGCCCGCTGTCCGGCCGGCCTCTGGCCGATCCGCTGGCCGGCCGGCACATCGCCGACCCGCTGGTCGTCGCCGGCAGGCAGCTGCGCAGCCGGCTGCTGGTCGGCACCGGCAAGTTCGCCGCCCACGAGATCATGCGCGCGGCGGTGCTGGCCAGCGGGACCGAGATCGTGACGGTCGCGCTGCGGCGGGTCGACCTGGATCGCGCCGGGGACGGCGACATCCTCGACTTCGTCCCGCCCGGCATCCAGTTGCTGCCCAACACCTCCGGCGCGGTCGACGCCGACGAGGCGGTCCGGCTGGCGCGGCTCGGCCGCGCCGGGACCGGCACCGACTGGGTCAAGCTCGAGGTCACGCCGGACCCGCGCACGCTGGCGCCGGACCCGGTCGACACGCTCCGCGCGGCGGAGCTGCTGGTCGCCGAGGGCTTCACCGTCCTGCCCTACTGCCCGGCCGACCCCGTGCTGTGCAAGCGGCTGGAGGAGGCAGGGTGCGCCACCGTGATGCCGCTCGGCGCGTGGATCGGCTCCAACCGCGGGTTGCGCACCCGGGACGCGATCGAGGTGATCGTCGCCCAGGCCGGCGTGCCGGTGGTGGTGGACGCCGGGCTCGGCGTGCCCAGCGACGCGGCCGAGGCGATGGAGGTGGGCGCCGACGCGGTGCTGGTGAACACGGCGATCGCGGTGGCACGGGACCCGGTGGCGATGGCCCGGGCCTTCGCGCTGGCCACGGTCGCCGGCCGGCTCGGCTACCTGGCCGGCCGCGGCGCCGTCGGCGTGGCGACCACCGCCGAGGCGTCGTCCCCGCTCACCGGATTCCTCACCCACCCAGTCGGCACGCCGACGGCAGCCGCCTCGGCAGGTGCCACCCGGCCGGCCGGGTCCGACCGGCCGGCCGCGACGGGCGCCGGCGCGCCGGGGGGCCGGCGCTGAGCGCGGCGAAGGGAGCGTTCGCGCGGCATCTCGAGACACTGGACCTGACCGGGTTGTCCGCGCGCAACGAGCGAGCGACCGACGCCGACGTCACGGCGGCGCTGGAGCGCGGCGACGGGCACCGCGACCTGGACGACCTGGCCGCGCTGCTGTCCCCGAGAGCCACCGGGCGGCTGGAGGAGCTGGCCCAGGCCGCCCGGGCCGCCACCCTGCGCCGCTTCGGCCGGGCCGTGCGGCTCTACGCCCCGCTGTACGTCTCCAACGAATGCCTGTCCTCGTGCACGTACTGCGGGTTCGCCAGGGGTCTGCCGATCGCGCGCCGCACGCTCACCGTGGACGAGGTCGAGACCGAGGCGCGGATCCTGACCGGTCGCGGCTTCCGGCACCTGCTGCTGGTGGCCGGCGAGCACCGGGTCGAAGTCTCACAGGACTACCTGGTCGCGGTCGTCGAGCGGCTGCGCCCGCTGGTGCCGTCGCTGTCGATCGAGACCCAGACCTGGTCCGACGACACGTACGCCCGGCTGGTCGCCGCGGGCCTGGAAGGCGTCGTGCACTACCAGGAGACGTACGACCGGGAGCGGTACGCGCAGACCCACGTGGCCGGCTGGAAGCGCGACTACGACCGGCGGCTGAACTCCACCGAACTGGCCGCGTCCGCCGGCGTCCGGCGGCTGGGCGTCGGCGCGCTGCTCGGACTTGCCACCGACTGGCGCGCTGACGTGCTCGCGGTCGCCGCACATGCCGCCTTCCTGGTCCGGCGCTTCTGGCGTACCGAGGTGACGGTCGCGCTCCCGCGGATCAAGCCCTCGGCGTCCGGCTACCAGCCGCTGCTGCCGGTGCCCGACGCCGAGTACGTCCAGGCGCTGGCCGCGCTGCGCCTGTTCGAGCCGGAGGCAGGGATCGTGCTGTCCACCCGGGAGCCGGCGGCGCTGCGGGACGGGCTGGTGCGGATCGCGGTGACGAGCATGTCGGCCGGCTCGTCCACGGAGCCCGGCGGCTACTCGCACCCCGGCGAGGCGACCGAGCAGTTCTCCATCTCGGACGAGCGCACACCGGCCGAGGTGGCGCAGATGCTCGGGGCCGCCGGCTACGAGCCGGTCTGGAAGGACGCCTTCCCCCTGGTGGACGCTGTCGACTCCCCGCGCTAGCGTCCCGCCAGCGGCAAGAGGGGCGGGAATGGGCCGGGGGAATCGCAGGCGGGACAGCGCTCGGGACGGCGCGCGGGCGACGGCTCGGGAGGGCGGGCGGGCGGGCGCCTGGTACGCGCGGGGCTGGCGATTCCGTCCCGCCGATCACGCCCCGCACGCCTGGGGTCGGCTCGGCGCCTTCGTCGACGGGGTGTACGCGATCGCGTCCACCCTGCTCGTGCTCGAGCTCCGGCCGCCCGAGAGCGTCCCGCCCGGCGAGCTCGGCCATGAGCTGGCCGGCCTCGGCCCCGCATACGCGGCCTACGCGATCGGCTTCCTGCAAATGGTGACCGGCTGGCTGCAGACCCGCCGGCTGGACGCGTGGATGCGCGGGATCGACCACTACGCCACGTTGCTGGTGCTGATCTCCGTGGGGCTGTACGCGCTGACCCCGTTCAGCACCGCGGTGCTGGCGCACGCGTTCGGCAACGAGGAGGACCTGGCCACCGCCGTGCGCCTGAGCGCCGGGATCCTCTTCGTCGCGGTGCTCGCGTTCGCCGCGCTGCTGGTCTACACCCGCTCGGCCGGGCTGCTGCGCAGCGACGTCGACGCGGACGCGGTCACCCTCTACCTTCGCAACGGAGTGCTGGTGCCGGTGGTGCCGGCGGTCGCCTTCGCGGTGTCGTACGTCGCGCCGTGGGCCGGGCTCGGGCTCCTGGTCGGGCTCAACCTGCTCGGGCTGCTGCCGCTGGAGGCGCACCGGCCGCCCGTCGGCGTCGAGCGCGGACCGAGATCCACCATCCGACTGCGCCGGTCGGCGGCAAGGTGACCAGCACGACCAGGTAGACCTTCGCGGCGACCGAGCCCCACCGGACCTCGTCCCCGTACCGGATCAGCGCCACCAGCTGCAGCAGCCCGAACACCGTGTACGCCACCGCGGCGATCTCCAGCCGCTGCAGGTCGCGCTCCCACAGCGCCAGCGTGCTGGCCACCCCGAAGGCGATCAGCCAGGCGGCCACCATTCGGGCGGTCAGCGGGGTCAGCGACCATGGCCACAGCGTTTTCGCGGTCCGCGGCGAGGCGAACAGCACGATGCCCACCGCGAGCATGATCGCACCTTGGACGGTCAGCACGGCCGCGAGCCAGCGCGGCAGCGGTCTGCGGCGCTCCGCGTCCGCACCCGGCTTGCGCGCCTGGAGCACCACGAGCAGCGCCAGCGCCACCGGCACCACCAGGTAGACCGCGAGCCAGAACCAGGCGGCGAACTCCGCGATCGGGCCGCCGGTGGTGAAGTGAAAGCGGTCTCGGTGCAGCAGCGTCGCCGCCAGCGTCAGCGCCGCGAACACCAGCACGGTGACCACCGGCACGCGGGCGTACGCCCAGGCACGGGAGCGCAGCGCCAGCAGCACCAACAGGAAGCCGGCGCCGTAGCCGGCGCCGAGGAAGGCCGCCGTCAGCGGCGGGTTGATGGTCCAGGCGAACCACTCGGCCGTGTGTGCGCTGAGCACGAACAGCTGGTTCGTCGCGAGCGCGGTCAGGGCGACGAAGATGCCCAGCAGCACCTTGGTCCCGCGCGAGACCGGGCGCAGGGCCCTGGCGTCGGCCACTGTCCTCCACCCTCTCGCCGCGACTCCTCGGGTCCCGTGGTCGCGCTGGCACACTCCAGTGGACCACCGTGACCGCCTTCGAGCCACCCGGTCGGCGAGGCCGACTCGTTAGACTCGCGCGAGTCCCGGACCCGCAGCCGGGACACCGGGAGACATCGTGACCGACCTGCGTGCCGAGGCCGTGGACGCCGCTGGCGCCGCCGCCACCGACGCGGGGATCGCCACTCCAGACCGCCGCGTGCGGGTGTTCGTGTCGTCGACCCTGGAGGAGCTGGCGGACGAGCGGCAGGCGGCGCGGGAGGCGATCGGCCGGTTGCGGCTCACGCCGGTGATGTTCGAGCTTGGCGCCAGGCCACACCCGCCACGCGAGCTGTACCGGGCGTACCTGGCGCAGAGCGACGTGTTCGTGGGGATCTACTGGCGCCGGTACGGGTGGACGGCCCCCGGGGAGTCGGTGTCCGGGCTGGAGGACGAGTACCTGCTGTCCGGGGACCGGCCGAAGCTGATCTACGTCAAGGCCGCGGCGGACCGGGAGCCGCGGTTGGCTGAGCTGCTCGCCCGGGTACGCGCCGACGATCGGGCGGCGTACAAGCCCTTCGACCGGACCGCGGAGCTGGCCGAGCTGCTGGCCGACGACTTGGCGGTGCTGCTGACCGAGCGGTTCACCGGCGCCGCCGCGCCGCCGGCCGGACCGCCGGGGCTGCGGCCTGGGCGGCTGCCGACCCCGCCGACCCTGATGGTGGGCCGGGACGCCCAGCGGGACGCGGTGGTCGACCTGCTGCGGGGCGGGGCGCGGCTGGTCACGCTGACCGGCCCGGGCGGGATCGGCAAGACCCGGCTGGCGCTCGCGGTGGCCGCGGCCGCTCAAGACGACCTGTTCGATGGGGCGTGGTTCGTGGACCTGGCTCCGGTCGCCGATGCGGGGCAGGTGCCGGGCACGATCGCCGCCGCGCTGGGCCTGCGGCCGGAGGGCACCCGTCCGGTGCTGGACCTGGTCGCCGACCGGCTGCAGGGCCGGCGGGTGCTGCTCGTCCTGGACAACTTCGAGCAGGTGCTGCCGGCCGCGGCGGAGCTCGCCCGCTTGCTGGCCGCGGCCCCGGGGATCACCGTGCTGGTCACCAGCCGTACGGTGCTGCGGCTGCGGGGCGAGCACGAGGTTCCGCTGCCGCCGCTGGACACTCCGGCTGGCCCGGACGACGCCGCCGATGTTGAGGCCATCGGTCGGTCGGGGGCGGTCCGACTGCTCGTCGCCCGCGCCGGCGAGGTGCGGTCCGGGTTCGCGCTGACCGCGCAGAACTCGACCGCGGTCGCCGAGCTGTGCCGCCGGCTCGACGGTATCCCGCTCGCGCTGGAACTCGCCGCCGCCCAGTTGCGGCTGCTCACCCCGGCCGTGCTGCTGCGCCGGCTCGGCGACCGGTTGCCCTCGCTGGACATGGCCGCGGGACCGGTCGACCTGCCGAGCCGGCAGCGCACCCTGCGGGCGACCGTGGAGTGGAGCTACAGCCTGCTCGGTGCCGCCGAGCGTGCCCTGCTGGCCCGGCTGTCGGTCTTCGCCGGCGCCTGGACGCTCGACGGCGCGGACGCGGTCGGCGCCGTGGACGGCGACCTCGACGTGCTGGACACCCTGTCCTCGCTGGTCGCGGAGAGCCTGGTCAGCACGGATCAGCGGTACGCGGACGAGCCGCGGTTCCGGATGCTCGACACGGTGCGCGCGTACGCCCGGGAGCGGCTGGCCGAGCGGGGGGAGCGGGACGCGACCACGGCGCGACTGGCCGGCTACCTGCGCGAGTTCGCGTACCAGGCCGGCGCCGAGTTGGACGGCCCGGACAACCGGGCCTGGGCCAGCCGGGTGGATGGCGAGCTGGACGACCTGCGGGCCGGCATCCGGTGGGCGGTCGACGCCGACGACGCGGAGACGCCGGTCCGGCTCACCGCGCCGCTGTTCGCGTACTGGTGGAGCCGTGGCCTGCTCGCCGAGATGCGCTTGGTCGCCGAAGAGGTCGCGGCGCTGCCGTCGGCGACCCGGCTGCCGCCCGATGCCGCTGCGCTGCTGCTGTGGGCGCGTGGCATGTTCCGCATCTCGATGGGGGACGTGGCGCAGTCCGAGCCGTTCCTGCGCGGGGCGGTCGACGCGGCCACTGGCCTGGGCGACGAGCGGCTGCGCGCGTACGCGCTGGCGGGCGTCGGGCTGGCGACGTTACCGGGAGGCGACGGCGGGGCGCAGCGCTCGCTGGACGAGGCCGTGCAGGCCTTCCGCCGGCTCGGCGACCGGTGGGGGCTGGCGTTCGCGCTGTCGAGCCGGGGGCAGCTCGCGGTGCAGGACGGCGACCCGGCCGCTGCCGCGGCGATGCACGGCGAGGCGCTGGCGGCCGCGGAGCAGATCGAGAACGAGCACCTGCGGGCGCAGCTGCTCAACCTGCTCGGCATGGACGCGATGGCGGGGGGCGACGTGGCCGGGGCACGGTCCCGGTTCACCGCTGCCGCCGGGATGTACATGTGGCTGCCCGACCAGGAGGGCTCGGCATACTGCCTGGACGGCTTCGCCGCGACCGCGCTGGCGCAGGGGCGGCCGGACGTGGCCGCCCGGCTGGTCGGCGCGTCCGCGCACGCCCGGGAGGTGGTCGGCGTCGCGGTGTGGCCCGGGATCCGGCCGCTCGCCGAGGCGCTGGTCGCCGCGATCGCGGCCGCGCTGGGCGAGCCGGCGTACCGGCTGGCGCGGGCGGAGGGCACCCGGATGCGGACCACGGACGCGCTGGCGTACGCGCAGGAGGCGACCTCACCAGCTGGCGGGCCGCCGCCGGGACCGGTGGGTGAGCCGGCGACCGGAGCGGAGACGACTTCCTGAACCGCGTCGTCGTGGTGGGTGGCGGCCTCGCCGGGGTCCGCGCGGCCGCCGAGCTGCGGTCCCGCGGGTATGCGGGCGCGCTCGACCTGGTCGGGGCCGAAACGGTCCCGCCGTACGACCGGCCGCCGCTGTCGAAGCAGGTGCTGGCGGGCGAGCAGGAGGTGGTCCCGCTGGAGCCGGCCTGGCTCGCCGGCGTCCACGTGCACCCGGGACTGGTGGCGACCGGGCTCGAGCCGGGCGTGCTGCGCACCACCGGCGCGGACCTCCGCTGGGACGGGCTGGTGCTGGCGACCGGGGCGGTGCCGCGCCGACTGTCCGGATCGGACGGTGCCGCGTACGTCCTGCGCACGCTCGCCGACGCGCACCGGCTGCGCTCCGCACTGGTGCCGCCTGCGCGGGTGGTCATCGTCGGCGCCGGCTGGATCGGCGCCGAGGTGGCCACGGCCGCGGCGAACCGCGGCTGTTCCGTGACCGTGCTGGAGGCGGCCCCGGCACCCCTCGCGGTCGCGCTCGGTCCCGTTGCCGGCGCCCGCACCGCCCGCTGGTACGCCCAGGCCGGGATCGACCTGCGCACCGGCGCCGCGGTGTCCACGGTGGACTCGAATGGGGTCGGGCTGGCTGGTGCGGGCCGGGTGGACGCAGACGTGGTGGTCGAGGCGGTCGGGGTGCGGCCGGACCTCCGCTGGCTGGCCGGCTCCGGGGTGGAGGTGGACCCGGCCAGCGGTGGTGCGGTCGTGGACGAGGCGTGCCGGTCCACAATGGACGGCGTGGTCGCGGCGGGGGACTGTGCCGCCCGCTGGTCGCCGCGCACCCACCGGCGGATCCGGACGGAGCACTGGGACGACGCGCTGCACGCGCCCGAGGTCGCGGCCGCGACGCTGCTCGGCGAGCACGCGGGTCCGAGCAGTTCGGTCGCTACCTGCAGTGGGTGGGCTGGCGGACCGGCGACCGGCCGTCGGTGTGGCGAGGCGACCCGGAAGGCCCCGGCGGCTGGGCCGCCGGATGGCTGGATGCCGACGGGCGGCTGACCGGGCTGCTCGCGGTGGACCGGCCGAGGGACGCGGTGCAGGCGCGGCGGGCGATCGATGCCGGCCGCGTGCCGGACCCGGACCGGCTCGCCGATCCGACTGTCCCGATCAAGGCCGCCTAGTCTTCCGCCTCCGGCGGATGGGGCGGCGTGGCAGGCTGGGCGGGTGGACGAGGGCGTCGAGTGGTTGACGGTCCCGGAGGTGGCCGAGCGTCTCGGGATCCCGGTGACCCGGGTGCACCAGATGCTGCGGGAGGGAGGGCTGGCCGGGGTGCGCTCGGGCGGCGTGCTGCGGGTGCCGGCGGGGTTCCTGTGCGGCGAGGCGGTGGTCAAGGGCCTGTCCGGGGTGCTGACCGTGCTGCGGGACGCCGGCTACACCGACGACGAGGCGGTCCGCTGGCTGCACAGCGCGGACGACAGCCTGCCCGGCAGGCCGGTGGACGCGCTGCGGGAGGACCGCGGCCGGGAGGTCAAGCGGCGGGCGCAGGCGCTCGGCTTCTAGAGTCGGTCGGGCCGGGAAGCAGGGGTTCCGGTGGACCGATCGTGTCGTGGCCAGCGCAAGCTGGAGGGGAGTGACGGGCTGTGACGGTGACGTTGAACGGCGGGGCCCGAGAGCTGCCGGACGGCACCGCGCTGCTGGAGCTGATCGAGCAGCTCGGGCTGCGCCCGGGCTCCGTGGTGGTGGAGCGCAACGGCGAGGCGCTGCCCCGCTCCGAGATGGACGGCGTGGTGCTCGCGGACGGCGACCGGCTGGAGCTGGTCCGGGCGGTCGCGGGTGGGTGAGCTGCCCGACGCTGGCCCGACGGGCGCCGGCTCAGCGGCTCACGCCGACCCGACCGGGCCAGCTCGGCACTGCAGTGCCGATCCCGCCGCGGTGGTCGCTGGCGCGGCCGGGGAGCGCGGTCCGGCGGGCTGGCGGCGGGACCGGCTGGCGGCAGCGCGGCTCTACCTGTGCACGGACGGCCGGCGGCAGCGCGGGGACCTGGTCGAGTTCCTGGACGCGGCGCTGGCCGGTGGGGTCGACGTGGTGCAGCTGCGGGAGAAGGGCCTCGAGGCGCGCGAGGAGCTGGCCCTGCTGGAGATGGTCGCGGACGCCGCCAGGCGACACGGCGCGCTCTGGGCGGTCAACGACCGGGCCGACCTCGCGATGGCCGCCGGCGCGGATGTGCTGCACCTCGGCCAGGACGACCTGCCGGTGCCCGCCGCGCGGCGGGTCATCGGCGCCGGCCCGCTGGTCGGCCGGTCCACCCACGACGAGTCGCAGGTGCAGGCCGCCGACGCGGAACCGGACGTGGACTACTTCTGCGTCGGCCCGTGCTGGCCGACCCCGACCAAGCCGGGCCGGCCGGCGCCCGGTCTGGACCTGGTCCGGCGCGCCGCGAGCGCGGCGACCCGACCCTGGTTCGCGATCGGCGGCATCGACCTCGACCGGCTCGACGCCGTGCTCGCCGCCGGCGCGCGCCGGGTCGTCGTCGTCCGCGCGATCACCGGCGCGGACGACCCGGGGGCGGCCGCCAGGGCCTTCGCCTCCCGCCTGCGGGCGGTCGAGTGCGGCACCTGACGTACGTCGCGGTCCTGGCCGGCTGCCTGCTCGGCACGCTGCCGCTCGAGATCGTGCTGCGCACCCGGGTGTATGCGCGCTGGCGCCGCTGGCTGCTCGCCCTCGCGCCCACGGTCGTCGTCTTCGTCGGCTGGGACGCGTATGCGATCGCCCGCGGGCACTGGACGTACGACCTGCGGCAGATGACCGGTGTCCTGCTGCCGGGTCGCATCCCGCTGGACGAGATCCTGTTCTTCCTGGCGACGCCGACCTGCGCCATCCTCGCCTTCGAGGCGGTCCGGGCGGTCAGGCGCTGGCCGGTCGGCGACGAGCCGGCCGAGCCGGCCGAGCCGGACGCGCTCCGGTGACGTACACCCAGCTCGCGGTCCTCGCCGTGACGGGCGCGGTGCTCGTCGACACGATGCTGCTGCGCACCTGGCTGCTGCGCCGGGGCACCTTCTGGACGGCGTACGCCATCGTGCTGTTCTTCCAGCTGGTCGCGAACGGCATCTTCACCGGGCTGGCGATCGTCCGCTACGACCCCGCCACGATCGTCGGGCTGCGGGTCGTCTTCGCCCCGGTGGAGGACCTGCTGTTCGGCTTCGCGATGGTGACCGCGACGCTGTCGACCTGGGTCTGGCTCGGCCGCCGCGGCGTGCGCACCTAGCGGGCCGCTGCGCCCGCCGGCCCGCCGCCAGCCGGGCCGGCTGCAGCCTGGCCGGTCGGCTGGTCAGGCGGG
>WNGJ01007654.1_pt1 | contig 18432 bp, 15 predicted proteins | sample 5400611 | NCBI WGS metagenome assembly WNGJ01 (sample SAMN13153375, study PRJNA577476) | soil metagenome | isolation source: 40 cm soil or saprolite under Garry oak tree replicate 1 | place: USA:California | collected 2016-06-15 | reverse complement strand
AGGCAGCGCGCGCTGCGGCTCTTCCCGAAGCGCATCTTTTACTGCTTGTCGAGACATTTCAGGCGCTGGCAGATCCGACGCGGGCTCGCATTCTCTATGCCCTGACCCAACGTCCCATGTGTGTACGCGATCTCGCTATTCTCGTGGGCGTATCCGAGTCGGGGGTCTCACACCAGCTTCGCTTGTTACGGGGTCGCCGCCTGGTCAAACCACGACGCGAAGGGAACATTATCTACTATGTGGTGGACGATCACCATGTGGCTGCCCTCTTCAAAGAGGCCGACTACCACGTCGATCATGTGCGGCAAGGACTCCCCGATCATCCCTATCTTTAGAGCTGCTCACGGCTTTCGCGTGTCTGCTGCCCAGGCGAGCCGCCCTGCACGCCTCTTTTTTCCAGGGCGGACGCGATAAATCGGGTCCCTACGTGACAACTTGAACATCTATGTAGCTCCCCGATTTATCGTGGGAGAAGGAGACCACATGGCTTCGTCAACTTCTGTTCTGACGCGTTTTCAGAGCGCGTGTGTGACCTGTGTACGCGGAGGAAAACGGGCAGTCTTACACTACCGTGATTTTCTCCTTAACCCAGGCACGCTCTTCACGCTGGCAAGTCTCCTTTTGCTGATTGCCGCAAGCATTCAGACGCCCGATGGACTCGTCAACTCAGCCCACGCGCATACCTGGCTCTATCTGGCGGCGGCTCTGGCTGGCTCGGTCTACATCTGGTGGTCGGCCCTTCAAGGCATCCGTGAGCGTGATTTTACGGCGGATATCCCGGTCTCGTTTGCCACGGCAGCAGCTCTCATCATCGGTCAGTATTCTGCCGCCGCCGTCGTTGCGGTGCTCCTGCTCCTAGGTGGGATGCTGGAAGAGTTTGTCTCTGCCAGAGCTTCTCATGCCCTGGACGAGCTTTCAAAGCTGCTCCCTGACCGGGTGACCGTCCGGCGTGACGGAGAGGATCGCGTGGTTCCTCTGGAAGAGGTACAAAGCGGTGATCTGGTCCTCATCCGCTCAGGAGATCGCATCCCCATAGATGGCAGCATTTTACTGGGGACGGCTTCGGTCAATCAGGCCGCCATTACCGGCGAGAGTCTGCCCGTCGAAAAGCAGGTGGGGGACCAGGTGTATGCAGGAACGCTCAACGAGGTGGGAGCACTCGAAGTGCGGGCGACCAGGGTGGGTACAGAGACCACGCTTGGCCAGATCCGCCGCATGGTTGAGGAAGCGCAGAAGCAGAAGGCTCCCATCGAGCGCATTCTCAATCGCTACGCCAAGTTCTACACGCCTGCCGCGATCATCCTGGGGGCGTTGGTCTGGTGGTTCAGCGGGGATATCCTGCGCGCCATTACCATTCTCATTGTGTTCTGTCCGTGTGTCATGGTGCTGGCCACGCCAACGGCACTGGTCGCCTCGATCGGCAATGCCGCGCTGCGTGGCAGCCTGGTGAAGAAAGGCGCGACAATCGAGGCTATGGCGAAGGTCAACGCCGTCGCCTTTGACAAGACTGGCACCCTCACCTTTGGGCGGCCCAAGCTCACCACCATCCAGCCCCTTGGGGAGATGACTGAGACCGAGCTGCTCCGCCTGGCCGCCGTTGGTTCGGACATAGCAGCCCGCGCGAGGAATCTGGCCGCCGTAGGACGCACTGTCATTCTGGTCGCACACAACAGACAGGTCGTTGGCATGCTCGTTCTGGAAGATACACTGCGGCCGGAAGCCAGTTCGGTGATCACTCGACTGGGGAAATTAGGTATCCGCACGGTGCTGGTGACCGGCGACAACACGATGACCGCTGAGCGTATTGCCGGAGCGCTGGGCATTAGTGAAGTGCACGCCGAAGTGCTCCCAGCGCAGAAGGTAGAGATCGTCAAGCAACTTCAGGCCCAGGGCTGGAGCGTTGCCTTTGTCGGCGACGGCGTGAATGATGGGCCTGCACTCGCGACAGCCAATGTGGGGGTAGCAATGGGGTTGGGTGGCACTGACGTGGCGATTGAGACCGCGGAGATCGCGCTCTTGTCCGACGACCTGGCCAGGCTGCCCCATTTGCTGAGCCTCTCCCGTCAAGCGATGCGGGCGATCAAGCAGAACCTGATCTTCTCATTGAGTGTGCTGGCAATTGCCGTGGGACTTGCCATTCCAGGCATCCTTTCCCCGGTGACCGGCGCACTCCTGCATGAACTCTCCTCCATTCCGGTCATCGCCAACTCTGCGCGGCTGATCGGGATCAAGGAACGAGCCGAATGAAGAACTCCTTCTACTAATTGGTGTGCTCATACCCCTTCTCCACTCAGCTGCCTGTCCAGGTGGCCGAGGTCCAGGCCATCATCAACGGCTGGCCCACTGACCCAGGCCACCCAGGCGCGCCGACGGGCGGCGCGGTCACCGCCCGCTGCCGCTCACCAGGACACTGCGCCCGCCACCTGCCTGGTGGTAGCGTTGAGGCGGTTGAAGAGGTTGGTCGTGGCGATCATGAGGATCAGGGCCGCGAGCCCCTGCTCGTCGTAGTGCCGGCTGGCCTCGTCCCAGATCTCGTCGGGGACCGGGTCCGCCCGGTCGGCAAGACGGGTGGCAGCCTCGGTGAGCGCGAGAGCGGCACGTTCGGCGTCGGTGAAGTAGGGTGCCTCCCGCCAGGCTGCCACTGCGAAGAGGCGCTCTTCTGTTACGCCTGCCTTCTTGGCGCTGCGTGCGCCCGAGTCAACGCAGAAGCTGCAGCCATTGATCTGGCTCGCGCGCAGGTGGACAAGCTCAAGCACAGCCTGCGGCACGCCACCCTTTCTCGTGGCCTTGAGCAGGGCTTGTATGGCATTCATGGCGTCAGGAAGGATCATTGCCGGGTTGCTCATTCGCGCTTGCATAGTTGTTCTCCTTCAGGTATCTTTGCTGAAAAAATCACCAGCTTCATCTAAAAATGTCCAACCGGATGCTGAACATCCAGGTTTCGATCGAGACTTTGCTACCCACTTGTGTTCCACGGGAGCTGGTCTCCCTGTCACATCGGTGGGGTTTCGCTCGTCACTACTATGACGGAACAAAACGAAGGAATGTGACCGATGGACGAACACGAATGGCTGGCACAGCAATTCGAGGCCTCCCGGAGCCACCTGCGGGCGGTGGCCTACCGGATGCTCGGCGACCTTACCGAGGCGGACGACGCCGTGCAGGAGTCCTGGCTCCACCTCAGCCGCTCCGACACCAGCGGCGTCCAGAACCTGGGCGGATGGCTGACCACAGTGGTCGCGCGGGTGTGCCTCGACATGCTGCGCTCGCGCAACTCACGGCGCGAGGAGCCCCTGGAAGCGTCCGCGCCCGAGCCAATCACGAGCCGTGAGGGTGGGATCGACCCCGAGCAAGAAGCGCTCCTGGCCGACTCGGTTGGTCTCGCGCTGCTCGTGGTCCTCGACACCTTGAATCCCGCCGAGCGCCTTGCGTTCGTGCTGCACGACATCTTCGCCATACCCTTCGACGAGATTGCTCCCATCGTGGAGCGCTCCCCGACCGCGGCAAGGCAGCTCGCGAGCCGGGCACGCCGCCGGGTGCGAGGAGCGGCAACGGTGAAGGACGCCGATCTCACCTACCAGCGAGAAGTGGTCGACGCCTTCCTTGCCGCCTCGCGCGCCGGTAACTTCGACGCGCTTCTCGCGGTGCTCGATCCGGACGTCGTGTTCCGACACGACCGCACAGCCGTGCCTGCGGGCGCGTCAAGGGAGGTCCGTGGTGCGCTGGCCGTGGCCAGGCAGTTCTCAGGACGTGCCCAGGGAGCGCGACCTGCTCTCGTGAACGGAGCCGTGGGAGTCGTCGTGGCCCGTCATGGTCGGCTATTCCTCGTCCTCAATCTCACGGTCACACGCGGCAAGATCGTCGAGATCAACGTGGTCGCCGACCCCGCGCGCCTCCGCCAGCTGCGCCTTTCGGTCCTGGACAACTGACGAGCCAACCTCCGTTGCCGCTCGGGTTAGCGGGCGGCGAGGGCGCCGCCACCGAACGTGGAAATCCCCTACATGCCATAAACATGAATGTGCTAGAATAAGGCGCGGGCTATAGCTTTAGATAAATTTGAGAAGGAGAAACATTAAATATGCGCTACCATATTCGAGAGCGGGCCTGGAGCCTGACGGAAGCATTTGTCGTTCGTGATGATACAGGAAATGCCGTCTTCGAGGTACGTGGCAAATTCTTTCATATCGGCGATAATCTCGTCATGTATGATCGCTACACAGGTCAGGAGTTGGTACAGATCAGGCAACGCGTTCTTTCGCTTCTGCCACACTATGAGATTTACCGCAATGGCCAGCACTGGGCAAGCATGCACGAGCAGTTCCGCCTGTTTGGTGAGGCCTTTAAAGTTGAAGGCAGCAATGGTATGGTCTTTCATGTTAACGGTGACATATGGAAGTGGAATTTCAGCGTAAGCGATAACAACGGCAATCTACTAGCACGGATCGGTCGACAATTCTCTATTTTCCGTGATAGTTACGCCATTGACGTTGCCCCTGGTGTGGACGCGCCGTTCGTCGTGGCGCTGGCGATAGTGATTGAGATGGTGAAAGAACACCACGAACATAAAGAGCACGACAGGTTTTGATAGTACAAAACCTACCGGGTTCCTGCTACCCTGCCAATAATAACTACATTTGTGGAAAGGATGAGCCGCAATGGGGATTGATTTCCCTCTCGCTACTGAAACGCGCTCAAAAGTGATTGACGATCTCCTGCTGAAGCTTCGCGAGAATTATGTGTTCCCTGACGTTGCAAAGGAAATGGAGTTGAATGGAAACGCAGGAGTAGGAGTGCCCTCCGAGCCTCCTGTTTAAGCGGTAAGAGCGGTACAAGTGGAAAGAGCAATTCATACAAGCCAGCGCATAGGAGTATACAGGAATGCAGATAACAGCAGAGTACGAACGACTTGTGCAGTCGCAACAACGTAGTGTTTACTGGAAACGCTGGGGACCTTATGTGAGTGAGCGCGCCTGGGGCACTGTGCGCGAGGACTACAGTCCCAATGGCACCGCCTGGGATTACTTGCCTCACGATCACGCGCGCTCCAGGGCCTATCGTTGGGGTGAAGACGGAATAGCGGGAATATGCGACCGCCACCAGCAAATCTGTTTCGCACTGGCGCTCTGGAACGAGCATGATGCTATTCTGAAAGAACGCCTCTTTGGGCTGTCCGGGCCAGAGGGCAACCACGGAGAAGACGTCAAAGAGTACTACTACTACCTTGACAATACACCTACCCACAGCTATATGAAATACCTGTATAAATATCCCCAGGCCGAGTACCCCTATGCTCACCTGGTAGAGGAGAATCGCCGGCGCGGGCGCAGCATGCCCGAATATGAGTTGATTGACACAGGTATATTCGATGAGGATCGTTATTTCGACGTGTATGTTGAATACGCCAAGGCTTCCTCTGAGGATATCCTCATATACATCACCATCATCAACCGAGGAGCTGAAACGGCAACGCTGGACTTGCTGCCTACACTCTGGTTCCGCAACACCTGGACGTGGCATCCAGGTTCGCCTCGTCCCGCGCTGAGCAAATACGAATATCAGTCCCCAGCCCCATCCTATGCCGTAGTCAAGGCTGAGCATAATTACTATGGGCAGCGCTGGCTGTATTGCGAGGGCACGCCGTACCTGCTCTTCACCGAGAACGAGACCAATGTTGAACGGCTCTATGACGTTCCAAATGCCAGTCCCTATGTCAAAGATAGCATCAATGATTACATCGTCCACGGCAAACAGGATGCCGTTAATCCCGCCAATGTGGGGACAAAGATGGCAGCTCGCTACCATCTCACCTTTGCTGCAGGAGAAACACATGCCGTGCAGCTGCGTTTCAGCAACAGGACACCTGAAAACCTGATCGCCTTCGGTGAAGTGTTCGCAGAGACTTTCAAGCAGCGCCAGCAAGAAGCCGACGAATTTTACGCATCGATCATCCCACATGGCATTGCGGAAGACGCCGCTAATGTAGAGCGCCAGGCTTTCGCGGGTATGTTATGGAACAAGCAATTTTACCACTACGACATCAAGACCTGGTTAGACGGCGACCCGGGTCAACCGCCTCCACCGGTGGAACGATGCTATGGGCGTAATCATGAGTGGACTCACCTCTTCAATGAAGATATCATCTCGATGCCCGATAAATGGGAATATCCCTGGTTTGCCGCCTGGGACCTGGCTTTCCATTGCGTCGTGTTCGCCTACATAGACCCCGATTTTGCCAAAGAGCAATTGATCCTGCTGCTGCGCGAGTGGTACATGCATCCGAACGGGCAGCTACCCGCGTATGAGTGGGCATTTAATGACGTCAATCCGCCAGTGCATGCCTGGGCTGCCTTCAATGTGTATAAGATCGAACAACACATGACCGGCAAAGGAGATCGAGATTTCCTGGAGAAGGTGTTTCAAAAACTCTTGCTCAACTTTACCTGGTGGGTGAACCGCAAGGACTATGAAGGGCAGAACGTCTTTCAGGGTGGCTTCCTGGGACTGGATAACATCGGCGTTTTCGACCGTAACATGCCTTTACCAAACGGCAGCTACCTGGAGCAATCGGATGGGACAAGTTGGATGGGCATGTATTGCTTGAATATGCTGACGATTGCGCTGGAACTGGCGCGAGGGAACTATGCATACGGCGATATCGCGAGCAAGTTCTTCGAGCATTTCGTCTATATCGCTCACGCCATGAATGACCTGGGCACCGACGGCATCGAGCTTTGGGACGATCAAGACGGCTTCTACTACGATGTCTTGCATAATGGGAAGGGGACTCAAGTTCCCCTAAAGGTGCGCTCGATGGTGGGTTTGATTCCCCTCTTCGCCCTCTCCATTCTGGAATCCGACCTCATCAGCAAACTCCCCAGCTTTGAACGCCGCATGGACTGGTTCATTAACAACTGGGAGGACATCAACGAACATATCGAGCGTTCAGAGGAGGGAAGCCATAACGAGCATCTCATGCTGGCCATAGTCAATAGTCACAAGCTGCCGCGTGTCCTTAAGATCATGCTCGACGAGTCAGAATTCCTCTCCCCCTATGGCATACGTGGGGTCTCACGCTATCACCTGGAACACCCTTTCACCATAGAAATGAACGGCATGACGCACACCGTGGACTATGAGCCGGCCGAGTCTACTTCGGGCCTGTTCGGCGGCAACTCCAACTGGCGCGGCCCCATCTGGTTCCCACTCAACTACCTGATCATTGAGTCGTTACGTATCTTTTACCACTTCTACGGGGACGAGTTCAAAGTAGAATTTCCCACCAACTCGGGTCATCTCCTGAACCTGGAAGAGGTAGCAGAGGAATTAGCTCTGCGCTTGAGCCGCATTTTTCTGCGCGATGCATCAGGGCGTAGACCCGTTCATGGTGGCGTTGAGAAATTCCAAAGTGATCCCCACTGGCGTGACCTGGTCCTGTTCTATGAGTACTTCCATGGCGACAACGGCGCCGGCATTGGGGCCAGCCACCAGACTGGTTGGACGGGCCTGGTGGCAAATCTACTGCAACAGAGCGGCGAACGTCACAGGCATATCCTCACGCATTTAGATACCGTGGGTTTTCACCATACCCCTTCAAATATAATGTAGCAATAGGGGTCGGAGCCTAGCGGGCAGGTTACACCATAACCACGCCCGATAAGCATCAGTTTCCAGCTCCGGAGAAATTATGAAAAAAATCAGCGGCGCGCAGGCTATAATTAGCGTCAAAGCACAGCGTATACTGCTCAAGGATTCTTACAGGCGGAAGCATATTGAAGCCTGTGGGCTACTTACGGGATGCATAGATGAAGGCGAGAACTGGCATATCGAGCTGGCGCATCCCTTGCGCAATATCTACGACTCGCCTGTTTACTTCGAGTTTTCGCCTGAAGATGTTCTGGCAATTGAACTCGATCACCCTGGACAGATAATCGGGGCATACCACAGTCATCCTACAGGATTGTCTATAGCCAGCAGCACAGACCGCCAGAACATGAAGCGCGTCAATCTCGAGCAGCAGATTCCCTGGGTGTGGCTGATCATCAGCGGACCATTCGACGAATCCTTTGCCTCATTTCGCCAGGAACGACCTCGTACCCGGAAAGGGAAGGGGCCTTCAATCATCGCTTATCATCATTACCAACGCCTGGGACTGCAACAAGTGCCTATCCAATTCGCGCATCCCCCAGCAGCTTCTCCAGGTATGCTAGAACAAAACCATGAGACGATAGGCCACGATGGTAGCCACAATGAGACAGATGCGCTATAATAGGGGCTGACAACGCAGGGACATCCCTTGTGGTTGCCCCTGAGGAGAGCATAGTTCACCAATCTAGCGAGGGAGACGGTCATGAGATGCCCAAGGTGCGGGAATGAAGTAAGCCGAGACGAGGTGTTCTGTGGGCAATGCGGCGCGTCTATTACCAATCAGCCGCCAGCACAACCAACAGAAATGGTGAATACCCCATCCCCCCGTAGTGGATTGCTGAGTTCATACAACACCCGCGTTGCGCCCCCATCCGGCCCCTATAACCCTGGCACAGTGCCTCAAGCCCCTGGCGGTGGAACGCCTCCGCCACTTCAACCCACTCAACCCGCGGCGCCTGGCCAGTCACCGCCGCAATTCAGGCAATCTGGCCCACAACAACCGACAAACTTCTACCAGGATGCTACCGAAGCCATCTCATCCCTGCCGCCAAATAGTAACCAGGCCTATCCACAGCAGAGTTTTCCAGGAACATCTATGCCCGGCGGCTATCCAGGTGCAGGAACTCAGTATGGTCAGCCCTTCCAACCGGGAAACTACGCTGCTCCTGGATATCCACAACCCCAAACGCTGCCCTCGGGACAGGGTTTTGGTTACGGTTACGGCACGCCAGGAAACGCTGCGCCGCCGCCCGAAAAGAAGCGCAATGTCGTTTTGATCGTCGCGTGCGTGTGCCTTGCCGCCGCGCTTATCATAGTCACCGTTTTTGGAATATTTTTCTTGCAACGTAACCAAGCAAACAATGTCACCCCACAGGCCTCGCCAACCAGTGCGCCAACGGCTACACCTACCCCTCTTCCGAGTCCGACTCCAACCAGCACGCCTACTCCGGTGCCCACGCCGACAACACCTCCTACTCCGACACCTGATCCAGGCTTCGCCTTCTGCGATCAGACATGTACTACTAATGGCTTCTCTGTCGAGTACCCAAGCAACTGGCAGCAGGGAACAACCAATGACGGCACGGGTGTGCAGTTCACGAACCCCGCAGTCCAGGATCAGTATGCAGCTTTCAAAGTCGCAGGCTCAACATCGGCCACAGCCAATCAACTGGTCAATACCGACCTACAAAACAATTTTGCCTCTAAATCAGGCTACTCGCCACCTACATCATCGCAATCCACCACCATAGGTGGGGTCACCTGGGTCTACTCGACTGCGACATACGATCTGAGCGGACAGACAGAGCGCATTCAGGTCTATGCTACGGTACGCCAGGGCAAATCCTACATAATCGAGCTAGAAGCTGCCGACAGTGTTTTCGACACCGTTAATACAAAGTCTTTTGAGACGATGCTAGGGAGTTTTCAGTTCCAATAATTACCTGAAGCTTCGATTATCTCATCGGTATTGCCAAAGATTGTGTGATATAATTGTCACGGCACATTTCATGAGTGGTAGGTTATGCGCACTGGACAGGATAGCTGGAGAAGGGATGTTCAACTATGGCGGTAGTTGCAGTCATTGGAGCACAGTGGGGCGACGAAGGCAAGGGCAAGATTGTAGATGAGCTGTCTATGAATGCAGACTTTGTTGTGCGATACCAGGGGGGAAGCAACGCAGGACATCGCGTTGTGCATGAGAAGGGTGAATTCGTCTTTCGCCTTGTTCCATCTGGCATTCTCTACCCTAACACTACCTGTATCATCGGCAACGGCGTCGTAGTCGACCCCAAAGGTCTCCTCGCAGAAATGGAAGAACTGAATCGCCTGGGAGTGGACACCTCTCGCCTCTATATCAGCGAGCGAGCCCATGTCGTCATGCCCTATCATTTCCTGCTCGATCGCCTGGAAGAGGACGCACGTGGGGCGGATAAGATCGACAGCACCCAGCGAGGCATCGGCCCCGCCTACGTAGACAAGCATGCCCGTATCGGTATTCGTATGGCCGATCTGCTCGATGCGGATACCCTGCGCTCCAAGCTCTCCTCCATTCTCCAGCAAAAGAACCGCATGATAACGCAGATATATGGTCAGCCGCCCCTCTCACTGGAGGAGATACACGGTGAGTATTTCGGCTATGGGCAGCGGTTGCGTTCGCATATCGCCGATACCCAGGCCCAACTCCATGATGCGCTCTTCGAACACAAGACGATCCTGTTAGAGGGCGCGCAAGGCGCATTACTCGATATCGACTTCGGTACCTACCCGTTTGTAACTTCATCGTCAACGATGGCTGCCAACGCCGCCAGCGGTGCAGGACTGCCAGCGCGCTCTATTGATCGTGTCGTCGGAGTCTACAAGGCCTACATTACTCGCGTAGGCAGCGGCCCCATGCCCACTGAACTCTTTGATGAAATTGGACAAGAGATGCGCAATCGCGGCCACGAATATGGCACGAATACCGGCAGGGAGCGCCGCTGTGGCTGGCTCGACGCAGTGGCGGGGCGTTTTGTCGCGCAATTAAACGGGCTGGATGCTGCCGTCATTACCAAACTCGATGTACTCGACACCTTCCCTACTGTTAAAATCTGTACTGCATACCGCCTGCAAGGGAAATTGATTTACAGCCTTCCCGCCAACCTGAATGACCTCGCTGCATGCGAACCCGTCTACGAAGAAGTAGAAGGCTGGCAATGCAACACCGCTGGTATATGTTCTTACGAGGGACTACCTGCGGCGGCAAAAAAATATCTTAAGCGACTGGAGGAATTGCTGGAGACGCCCCTCGCCATGATTTCCGCCAGCCCTCAACGCGGCAAGACCATTCAAATCCAGGATGTCCTGGCAACGCCAGAATATGATACACGCTATCCCAGGAATGCTATGAGGTGAGGATGAGGCTATCTACTCATTGACAGCAATTATCCCAAGCGGCTTCTTCGCCATCACTGCACCGGCGCGAGGAAACTGTGCTGGGCACAACTCCCGTTGCTCCCATACAAGCAATCTCCTACCATCCTCCAGGCCTGGCAGTGTCAAAGGAACATCGTCCTTCAAAACCGCTCCAACCTGCCGTGCGGCACGCTTCCCCTGAGTCAGCTCCTCCGACAGGTCGCCTTTTTTCGGCAGGATGATTTGCCCACCCACGCGGCAAAATGGCGTGGCATACTCCAGAAGGGTTGGAAGAGATGCGACGGCACGCGCCGTTACAACATCAAACGAGGCGCGATACTGCTGGTTGTGCCCAAGTTCCTCGGCACGCCCATGCACGGCCTCAAGCCCTTTGAGTTGAAGAATCTCAATCATATGACGCAGGAACAACACTTTTTTGTTGGTCGCCTCAAGCAACGTGACGTGCCATTGAGGGCGTACTATTTTGAGAGGAAGACCAGGGAAGCCCGCGCCTGCCCCGATATCGAGCAAGCGCGCCCGTGGTCTATCGTAGGCTATCAACAGCGATAACGAATCGAGGAAATGTTTAATCAAGACTTCCTCGGGATCAGTAATGGCTGTCAGGTTGAAGCGTGTGTTCCAGTCCAATAACTCCTGCCGGTAGAGCAGGAATTGCTGGATTACCGTAGGGGGTTCCTGTATACGGGCGACCATAAAGGTCCCCTCCCCGCTCAACCCCTCCCCCGCCCCTACGGATTGAAGGCCTAACTGGCGCAGACCTGCCAGGAACGCTTCCGGTAACACCTCGCCCATCTATGACACGATTTTTCGCTTGCTATTCAGATAATCGACCAGCAGGTATTCACCCAGGTTATTCTTATCTGCGTAGAATGTGCGGCCGTGGTTGACCTGTGCCATTTGATTGACAAAAGCAACCATCCAACGATCATCCTCCAGCATGAAAGTATTGATCGTAATGCGCTCGCGCGTGCAGCGCTGGACCTCTAACAATGCCTGCTGTTCAGCCCAAGGATTGGGTGGATAGGCGAACTGCCACTGGTCATCTTCATACCAGACAGTAGGTCCTCCATCGGTAATCATGATGATCTGCTTATTCACTCCATGATGCCTGGCTAATAGTTGCCGGGCCAGCATCAGTCCATGGGCCATGTTCGTTCCTGTGCTGTGATCGTAGCGCCCCATCTCCACCAGTTCATCGGGCTTGTACTCGCGAGCCACGAACGAGAACCCGACAATATACAGGTTATCGCGCGGGAACTGCGAGCGGATCAGGCTCTCCAGGGCCACTGCCACCTTTTTTGCAGCAGGCTGGCACCCGTTGTAGATCATACTCATACTCATATCAATCATCAGCACAGTCGAGGACTGCGTGGTAAACTCGGTGCGGTAAACCTCAAAATCCTCTTTCTCTAACCCCACCGGTGTGCCTGTGCCACGCCGGTGCAGCGCGTTCATTAGCGTTTTTTCCAGGTCGAGCAGGAAAGGATCACCGAATTGATAGGCCTTGCTCTCATCGGTGCGCTCACCTCCTACACCACGGAATGGACTGATATGCCGGCCAAAACCATCGCGTTTGAGCTTATTGAAGATATCCTGGAGCGCTTTCTGCCCGATCTTGCGCATGCCGCGAGCAGTTAGCTCCCAGCGATTCCCTTTCTTCTGAATGTATCCCGCTTCTTCCAGTGTCTTCATCAGCTCTTTTAACTGCTCGATGGACTGGTACTCTTCGTCTCCGAGTAAGCTCTTGACCTTGTCGCTGTCGATAGCTTCCAGGTCGTCCAGGCGGCGTACGCATCTGCTCCATCGGCGCCATGGCTTCAAGATTCCCAGCGAGTTCCATCAGGTCAACACGGATACGGTCATCACCCATCAATTGTTCCATCAGATCCTGCAACTCTTGTCGCTGCTCTGGCGAAAGGTTATCCATGATCCCCTGCATTGCAGCCATCTGCTGCTGCATCTGCTCGATCAGGTCATCGAGTGAGTTAACGCCGGGGAAGTACTCGCCGTGTTTCTGCATGAATGAGTCAAAATCGGGCTCCTTGCCTTCCTGGCGGTCGCGCAGCATCTTGTTGAGGTCACGAATCATTTCGCGCAATTTCGCGATGTCTTCGGGCGTCATATTCTGCAATGATTGCTGCATTCCTTGAAAGAACTGCTGCATCATTTGCTGCTTCAGGCTCTCCATCAGTTCATTGAACTTCTCGCGAGCCTCGTCATCCATGAAGTCATACTCCGAAAGGCCCTTGATCTGGCCGGGAATATCCTGCGGCAGTTTATCCAGGTATTCTTGCTTGCGCTTAGCAATCATCTCCAACATCTTGCGCTTTTGTTCTGGTGTAAGATCGTCACCGTCCTGGCTCTGACCAGATTGACCTTGCTGATCTCCACTGGAACCGCTAGCAGGCTGTCGCTCCACTTGCTCACCCTGGCGCTGTTCACTCGGCTGCTCGCCCGTTGATGGCTGGGCCGGTTGTTGGCTATCTGTTGATGTGTCATCCAGGCGATGTTGAATGCCCTGTCGCTCCAGTTGCTTGATCTCTTCAAGCTTCTCGCGCAAGTCATCCATTACCCCAGAAGCCATATTGTAACGGTTGAGCTGCTCCTGACGCATATTGCGCATACGCTGCATCATCTCGCGCAGTCCCATGGTACGACGACCATCCTGGCCGCGTACGCCTTCCTGCATGAGGCGCCTGAGAGCCTGCTGCAAATTGCCGTCTTCCAGGTAATCATCCGAGAGCGCATCCAGGATGTCATCCGCGTCAAACCCTTCGATGCGCTGCGTGCCATCCCAGCGTGAGTATCCATAGCGATTGCGGGAAAAGCGTTTAAACATGTAATGCGTTCCTTTAGCGTCGATAGCGTATTTTACCGCTGACCTCATCCTTATTAAGACGCCGGTTCAAGTGCAGGCCTTCGAGGATAAATTCGACGCTCGATGCAATGCTGGCCGGGCTACCACGCCCATTCAGCTTATCGACCGCTTTACTTAAACCACCCACTTTTGAGAGCTGGTTAACATACTCCATGGATGACATATCCTCACCCACCTGTACATTCAGGCCACGCTCGAAACCTGCTACCAGTTGTTCAAACTCACGCACTTCAAAGTATTCGCCAAAAACGTTGAGCAACGCCATATTGATGAGCTTCTGTACGACCCGGTCTTCTTTGATGTCACCCACCGTGTCGAGTTCAATCTTTCCGCATGTAGAGGCGATAATAGCGGGTAGATCGCTCACTCGTGGAGCTACCTGCCGCTCTTTCAGCCGCAAAGCCCGGCGGCTGGCGTTGCTGAGCACATTCTCAAAGTTCGAGACCGAAACGCGCACGCTTACCCCCGATCGCTGGCTGATATCATTGCTGCGCCGTGCCAATTGCGTAATTTCCGCAATTACCTCCTTCATAAACTGGGGGAAGACAATATCCATCCCTTCGGTGATGAAGTGGTTATTCTCCAATTCCATGATTTGAATCTCGTGTTCGGTCGTACGCGGGTAGTGGGTACGAATCTCAGAGCCAACACGATCCTTCAAAGGCGTAATAATGCGGCCACGGTTCGTATAATCCTCAGGGTTGGCGCTGGCGACAACGTACACGTCTAGAGGCAGGCGAATCTTGTAACCTCGAATCTGCACATCGCGCTCCTCCATGATGTTCAATAACCCTACCTGGATGCGCTCGGCCAGATCGGGCAATTCATTTATACAGAAGATACCACGGTTTGTGCGTGGAATCATGCCGTAGTGAATCGTCAGTTCATCGGAGAGATAGCGGCCTTCCGCTACTCGTACAGGGTCTACTTCGCCCACAAGATCAGAAATGGTGATGTCAGGCGTCGCAAGCTTCTCACCATAACGCCTGTCACGTTCCAGCCAGGCAATTTCTACACGGTCGCCTAGCTCATTCACTTTATCACGACAGGCCTTGCATATGGGTTCATAAGGGTTGTCATTTATTTCACAGCCTGCAATTACCGGCACCACTTCGTCCAGTAAGTTGACCAGGCCTCGTGCCATACGCGTTTTCGCCTGGCCTCGCTCACCCAGAAAGATGATATCCTGGCCGGAGAGAATGGCATTTTCGACCTGGGGAATAACCGTCTCTTCATAGCCTATTATCCCAGGGAATAACTCTTCCCCTTTACGAATCTTTCGGATGAGATTTTTCCGCATTTCTTCTTTAACAGAGAGTACTCTGTATCCGCTTTCACGCAACTCGCCGATCGTGTGCGGTCGGGTTGTAATGGTCATTCCGCTTTATGCTACCTTTCTTGGGGTTGGCTTTGTGGAATACATGTCCGGGAGAGAGGACAAACAACCAATCCTACATGATCCCACTACACCAGAAACAGGTGGAACCATAATCATTCTACCGCTTCAGTTAAGAAAGCGCAAGGGCAGCAGCTTGACTTCTCAATGATCGGCGTTGAAGCGGTAACCAACTCCGGAAATAGTAAGAATGAAGCGCGGATGCGCCGGGTCGGGTTCGATTTTCCGGCGCAATTGACCAACGTAGACATGCAAGTAATGAGACTCGGCTCCATAACCAGTTCCCCATACCTGGGAGAGCAACATCTGGCGAGTCATAATCTTGCCACTGTTCTTTATCAATGCCTTGAGCAGATCATACTCGGTAGGCGTTAGCTTCACCTCTTGCCCGTCGACCTGCACCAGTCGCTGTGCAAAATCGACCCTCAGCGGTCCGGCCGTAAAGATCGCCTCCGTACCAGACTCTACCTGGGCGCTATGTCGCAGTGCAACCCTTAACCGTGCCAGGACCTCGTCCATACCGAAGGGCTTAGATACATAATCGTCCGCGCCCAAATCAAGAGCTTGCACCTTATCATGCTCAGTATCCTTCACTGAAAGCACAATAATAGGTAGATTTGACTGTGCTCGCACCCTCTTAATAACTTCCAGGCCACTCATGCTGGGCAGACCCAGGTCAAGCAATATCAGGTCCGGCCGGTGAAGGCTAATCGCTTCGAGTGCCTCTTCCCCACTACCCGCGGTGAACACCTCAAAACCATGTGCTGCCAGGCTGCGTTCCAGTGCACGCACAATTTCAATCTCGTCATCCACGACCAGGATACGCGCTCCACCCTTACTCATGTTTTTATGCCCTCTGCTTGTCTCAATGGGAGTGTGAAGCGGAAAATCGATCCGCCGCCTTCTCGATTTTCCGCCCAGATGCGTCCTCCATGAGCTTCAACGAGCCCACGACTCACTGCTAAGCCTAGCCCGGAGCCTATAGGGTGGGTTCCATCACGCTGCACCTCCAGGACGCGGTAGAATTTATCGAAAATATGCTCCTTCTTCGACGCAGGAATGCCTGGGCCACGATCCGCAACGCTGATGTCCATCTGCTCGCCATCAACCCGCGCGCTGATTTCAATCGACGAGCCCTCTGGCGTATAGCGCACGGCATTTTCAATGAGGTTGGTCAACACTTGATCTATTTCCAGGTAATCCAGTTCCACCGGCGGCAGATCACCAGGCAGATGTGTCTGCACATCTCGACCCTGTATCAGCGGCTGCATGCGGCCCAACACGTCGTGTATCAACTCATCAATCGGGTACCATTCTTTTTCGGGCTTGAGCGCGTTTCCTTCAATACGTGACATATCCAGTAAATTCCCCACCAGGCGATTGAGCCGGTCGACTTCGCGCTCGATGGACATGATGAAACTGCGCCTTGCTTCATCGTCCCACTGTATATCCTCCTGCAACAGGCTGGTGGCTGCGGCCTTGATCGATGCTAGTGGCGTTCTCAGGTCATGCGAAACAGAAGAGAGAAGAGCTGCACGGAGCGCATCGGTGCGCTGCAATAACTGGATTTGCATGCTTTCACGGCGCAAGCGCACCCGTTCGATCACAAAGGCGGCCTGGTCGAGAAAAGTCCAGAAGAAAGCCATTTGAGGATTGAGCCGCTCCTGCTCTACTCCTAGACTTTTTCCGGCTGCTTCGCCCAGAAGTAAGCGAGGGTCGTCTTCTATTAACAAGCGCATCACGCCAACTACATCCGCGCCCGTTTTCAGGGGTATCATACGTACATAGCGACGCAGCGGATGGGATGATGCGGTGCTACGGATAATATTTCTTGGAGCCTGGCCCATAGCATTGCGGGGATTGAGGGTGGTATCATGCAAATCTACCGTTTGATTCTGCCTCATCGCCCATGCCCCCGTCGCTTCTTCATCAGGCGAGAGTTTCACCTTGTCTATCGAGCCCGTTGAACTGCTCTGCAACGTCAACTTTCCTTGAGCATCAGGCAACAGTAAGGCACAATTACGCACTCCCCAGGAAGAAAAAACATCGACTACAGCTTGCGCTATCACACCAAGCTGGGCTTCCAGGTCTTCCTTACTATTCACCGCATGCACCAGTTCATAGAGAATACGTGTTTCACGCTCTCGACGGTTCGCTTGCTTTGCACGCAGCCTTAGCGCCGAGGCGAGTTGACCTGTGATGATTGCCGTTGCCAGGAAGACAAACAGGGCTAGCAGGTCTTCATATTTGGCAACGATGAAAGTATAAAATGGAGGAACGAGAAAAAAGTCGAAGGAGAAAAAGGAAACGATAGATGCGAGAATGGCGGCATAGCGTCCACGTGCACTGGCCAGCGCCAGCACAACCAGCAGGTAGGCCAGTGAGATAGTTGGAATTTTCGGGTACAGGTGAAATGTGTAGATTACACCTGTCACCAGCAGCGCGCCTACTACTGCCAGCACACTATCGATAGTATATTTTCGTGCGCGTGATTCTTGCTCAGCTCCTAATGATGGCAAACGTTCAACTTGCTTCATAGCCAACCCCCCATGCTCGTCTCAGCTTGACCGGCGTAAATAGCATAACATAGTATTATCATAGGAGATAGGCAACATCGCGTCAACAGCAAGCAGGGCGACCGCAAAGGTCGCCCCTACCATATACGAGCTTCGCGTTCTCAACAGCCTCGTGCGGTATGACCATTCCGACTCCCGATATTTGGGAGAACCAGTAATGAATTTTGCTTGACTCTCATCCTATACAACATCTATACTCAGTTCATGAAACGAAAGCTTAGCGCCTTATGTTTGATAATCCTATCACTACTGCTCGCTGACCTGGCAGCATGCAGTCCAGGGCACGTGGGGAGTAACGAAATAGCGTTTCTGCGGGATGGACATCTCTGGACTATCGACCCGGATGGCGCAAACGCTTTCGAAGTCGCCGCCGGGGATACGCCCGTGGTCGGCTATGGCTGGTCGCCTGACCATCGAATGCTCGTTTTTCGCACTCTTGACGCTACATTTGCCAGCACACCAGCCGCAAAGAAGATTAGCAGCGACCCCATAACGGGATTAATAGGCGACTTACCTGGTGATCT
>WNGJ01003591.1_pt1 | contig 18434 bp, 20 predicted proteins | sample 5400611 | NCBI WGS metagenome assembly WNGJ01 (sample SAMN13153375, study PRJNA577476) | soil metagenome | isolation source: 40 cm soil or saprolite under Garry oak tree replicate 1 | place: USA:California | collected 2016-06-15 | reverse complement strand
GTGAGAAGTGAAGCGCTTTTTTTCAAAGTATTGGCTCGGCGACACGTCATTCCTGCCCCCTGCAGGCCGGGCTTCCAACAGCAGCACATCCGGGGGATACCCGCCGAGAGACGGCTTGGCGGCCGGGTCGCCAACCGGTAACGTCCAAGCTGCGCCGAAGGCGAGCGGGATGATCGCGGCTTGAAACTGTGGTCGCTTGGCTCAGTGCCGTTTTGGAGAATCGATGATGAAGAAGGCAGTCATAGTCTTGGCCTCGGTTGCCACCCTTGCGGTGACCTCGCTCTCGGTCCCCGGCTCGGCCGAGGCTCGCGCACACCGGCATCGGCATCATAGCGGTTATGCGCTGTATTATGACTATAGTCATGGCAACACGCTGTCAGCGATGAGCTACGTCTACCCGGCCGCGAATTGGGGGCCATTTTTCCACCGGGTGCGGCACTACGGTCCCGTTCCCGTTGTCCCCTACCAGCCGGCCGCCTGGTAGAGACTGCCGGTTCGCCGGAACTACCGAACCTGGCGCGGGCGGTTTGCCCTCACCTGCCCGGCTTGCGAATACCCCGCCCTTCGGTCTCCCACCGCCGGATAATCGTGCCTGCCGGCCCGCCGACATGAACCGGCGTCTTCATCTCGTCGTCTAACTAAATGGTTGGCCGAGTTTGTCCGGTAAGTGACCTGGTTCACATATGCCCCGCCCCGACTCGGTTACCGACGGTTACTGGTCTCATCATGCCAGGGGGCGAGCTTTGGAGATTGCAAATGACTGCTGTCGCAGAGGTCCTTTCGCGCGAGTTTCCTGCAACCACATCGCGGCAACCAAACACGAATATAGACGTTCTCCTGTCGGCCAATAAGGTCGAGCGTCTGGGCACTAACGTGAAAGAGTATCTCATTTTGGGCACCGATAAGCGGGATGCCGAACAGCAAAGAGACCTCTGGCTGTCAGAAAATCCGTCTATCAGGGTGATCAGGATTCACAGGGTGAAGCGAGAGCCGCAGACCTTGCTGACGCTCATCGGCAGCAAGCATGTTCCGCGCGTTTCCATTTTGCTGGAGTACGAGGAGACCGAGGTCTCCGCGGCGAACGTCGCCGCGGAATAAAAGCCGCTCATTGACGGCGACTCCATCGGAAGAAGGCGACGAGGAGAAATATGGCGACAGCGGCGGCTATCAAAACCCCCGTGCGAATATCTTCGCGGGCGATGCCGACTTGGGTGTGAAGGACGTGACGCAACACTGCGGCGGTCACCACCGCCGCGAGGAAGGTGCCGAGCAGGTACCTCATCCGCAGCTTGGTCGGGTCCATTACGCAGAGTAACACCGGCACAATTTACCTTTCAAGACACCCCTGAGGCCCAAGGTCATCTTCTCCCCGGGGGATATGCGCGCGAAGCGAATTGGCAAATCAGTCCTCAGCCTGCAGGTCGGCTTCCGATGGCGTCGCATCGACGGCGCGCGGGGCCGTGGGGCGCGTCATGAGGTTTGTTTCAGCCTCGATGTCGCCCGCGACCGCCGGTGACCACGGTCGATCGACGCCTTTTGGCCTCACCGCATCGACCGCAAATCCGTCACGGGTTCGCCGCAGCGTCATCGCGCCCAGCCTTCGCAACCGATCCCGATCGATCACCGGCGACGCACATGAAGGCGGCGCCTGCCTCATGGTCACCACCAGCGCCGCACGTTCGCAATCGTCGGCCAGCGCGTCAGGCCGCAGCGCCAGCGTGACGAAGCCGCCGTCGGCTGTCTGCCCCACACAACCCGCCTCATCGCACGAGACGCCTTCGGCAAGCGAAGCATCCGTGGGCTGCCGGGGGTCGGCGTCAGCGGCCAACCATTCTTTCAGCAGGAACACGTCCTTGGCGGTCCGCATCAGATGCAGCCGTCCGTCTTTGCCACGAACCCCGACATTGCGCCCGTCGGCGGAAACCAGGACATCTGGTTGCGGCACCGCCAGCGCCCAGACCGTCGCGAGCACCACCGCGGCCGCGCCTAGCCAGCGCAGTGGCGTGCGTAGCAGCCCGAGCAGGATGATCCCGGCACTCGCGGCGATCAGCGGGCCGATTCCGAATCCCGCCATGCGGCCGATGGCGCCGGGAAGCGCGGCGACCCATTGCGTCACCACGATCATCCAGTCGATGCCGGCTCCCATGATCCGCCAGAACACGCCGTCGAGGCCGAATGGCATCGCCAGCAGGCCGAGCAGGCCCGCCGGCATCACCACCGCCGATACCACCGGCATCGCCGCCAGATTGGCGACGACGCCATAGGGCGTCACCCGATGAAAGTGAAAGGCGGCATAGGGCGTCGTCGCCAGCCCCGCCACCAGCGACGCCAGCGCCAGCATCATGATCTCCCGTCCGCCCCATAGCGCCACCCGGGCGGAGGCCGAGTTATCGGGCGAGGCAAACAGGCGGGGCATGCCGATCTGCACCAGCGCCACCAGGCCGAGCGTGGCTGCGAGCGTGCGGAATGTCACGGCGCGGCGGTCGACCATCACGGCGATCAGCACCACCGCCGTCATGAAAAACGAGCGCTGGGTCGCGACCTCGGAGCCGGACAGCAAAAGATAGAACGCGGCGGCGCCAAGTGCCGCGGCGGCCGACCATTTCTTGATCGGAAAGCCGACCGTCAGCGCCGGAATCAGCGCCAGGAGCGCGCGGACCGCGAAGAACACCACGCCGGCGACCACCGCCATGTGGTATCCGGAAATCGACAGCACGTGGCCGAGCCCGGAAATGAACATCGCATCGTTGACAGGCGTGGAGATCGCGTCGCGGCGGCCGGTCAAGAGCGCGGTGGCGATGGCGCGCTGGTCGCCATCCAGGACGTTGCGTATTCGCGCGTCGATTGCGTCCCGCAAATCCTGCATGAAGGCGGCGTAGCGCAGTGACAGACCGCCAGCGACCGGCGGCTCCACGGTCTTGACGGCGCCGGTGACAAAACCGGAGGCGCCGATGCCGGCGAAATACATGTCGCGGCCGAAATCATAGCTGCCCGGCCGCAGCGACGCGAGCGGCGGCTGCAGCCGTGCCTTCAACTCAACAAAGCTGCCGACCGCGGGCGCGGTGCCTTTCCGCACCGACAGCCGCACGCGTTCCAGTTTGATCTGGCCGCGCGGGCTTTCCATCTGGGCGACCCGCAAGACAAAACGATCTGTGCGCTCGCGGATATCGCGGGTTTCGACGAAGCCCGAAAGCTGTACCGAATACATCGGCCTCGCCAGCACGCCATGCGCGACCCGCGCCGTTTTCCACGTCGCCACGGCAAAGCCCGCCGCCATGGCGGCGATCATCACCGCGATCGGAAACATCTTTTGCCGCCGCAGCAAAAAAGCCGCCGCGCAGAACGCGGTGGCCGCGACCGCGGTGACCCACGCGACCGGCTCATGATCGGCGCCGAAATAAAAAGCAATCCCGGCGCCGAATGCGATCGGAACCCACGGCAACAACCGGCCGGCACCAGCTTCGGCACGAACCCATGCGCGCAGCGTCTCGAGCAGTGATGACCATTCGCCAAAGCCCGACGGCGCAAAACCGCCTGCCCGCGCCGCCTCGCGCGGCGGCCAGGTCCCCGCATAGCCCTGCGTCCGGCCTGGAGCCCTGCCCCGCTCTGCCATCCGGCTGTACCCTACGCAACATCACTGACCGAACCGGGCGATACTTCGCACCGCCGAGGCGATCCCCAGATCGCGATGCTACCGTAAGGCGCGGCAGGACGGATAGCGGAACGGATACAGAATACCCGCGGCGGCTGTTGCCGTCAGGCTTGGGCTTATTAGGTCCCCCATCACCGGGGCCCGGAAATTGCGCCCGAAGCTGAACGCAAGGCTGCCGGTAACGCGCGCCCCCGGCCTTTTGGCTGCCTTGGGACCCGCCGGCGAGCGAATTCACTCGCATTTGGGATCCCCGCGGCGCATATTTGCGCCATCACCGCTCCGCCTCCCAGGCGTTCCGGTGACAGAGAGTGTTGCGCTCCGCCCATTCGAGGAGAAGCATCATGCCCGTATCTCAACGCCTGTCGTCCGCCATTCCACCGGTTGCATTTGAGCGCCCCGCCTGTCCGAAGTGCAAGGCCCGGATGATGCTCGTCAGCATCGAGCCGACACGCCCAGGCGTCGACCTGCATACGTTTGAATGCGCCGTCTGCCATCACGTACTTGCGACCCCTGCCGCTTATGAAGATCCTATGAATTCCAAGGCCCTTGGCCGCTGGCTTCAAGGCGATCTGCACCCACCGAAGTAGTGCCGCTTCAGTGACGCGATCACGCCTTTCATGAACGGGCGAGCGTTGTCGGAGGCCCATGGTCGCCTGAAGAAGATCGACGCCTTCGTGAAGTGGTGCGGTCGGAAGAGAGCGTATCGCTCTCGCGAGATAGCACGGGGCTGAAGGCGAAGGCGGCACGATAGATGATCGTGGGAGCTTGCAATGCACAGAAGTGCTCTGATTGCAGCAGTCTGCGCGAGCCTGCCGGTCCAAACCGCCGTATGCCAGGAAGCCTTTCAAATCACCAACATAACGATCAAGATGATCAAGCACAGCGGCAGCGGCAACTTCCGGATAGACGCCAAGATCACAAATCCAAACGATTTCGCGGTTTTCGATGTGCGTGTCGACTGCAACATCAAAGACAGGCGGGGCAAGAAATTAGTGTCCTACGGATCTACGATTGTCGACGCTATCCAGGCAAAGGAAGTTAGAACCATCCGACGCCTCGACATCGGGGCGTGGCCGGATCAGGGGAGAACTGCCTATTGTCTATCGTCGAAAGCGAAACGGCTGCCAGATAGATAATCGGGCCGAAATGACACGACCGAGACCGCCGAGGGGCGTTCGACGCCCTTCGAAGAATCGTCTTCAGCCCGCCTGCGGCATCAATCCTTCAGCGTGAACTTCTTACGCAGTTCAGTTGCAATCCTGTCGGCGAGTTCCTGCGCGTTTCTGTTGTGCTTTGGCGCAGTGACGACGGTCGGACGCCACCCGAGGATGGGATCCTTGCGCACCGATACGAAAACACCGCCGATCAACAGACGCTGAAGGATCATCTCTTCAAGTTCCGCGTCGGACTTCCCTTGCTTGCCCATTCGTAACCCTCCGGCGAAACAGCAGAAGTTACGACTCTCAGATAGTACCTCGTTTCGAAACAAACATCACAAAGATGAAAACATGAAGGCGGAAGTGAAACTGCACCGCCTCCTGACCGAGGCGGCGCGGCCGGCCTGATGGGCGGCGACTGGCCAGGGATCGATGGCGTCGCGGCGTTAATCTTTGCTAACGGCACTACGATAAAGTTCCCGAATCAATCGGGGGCTTGACGATGTCGCGCAGGATAGTGCTGTCCGTTTTCGCTCTCATGGTCGCGGGGGTGAGCGCGAGCGCCGCCGATCTGCCGGTACAGAGCCGGCTGGGAGCGATTTTTGCGGAGCCTGCCGAGGCTGGCATCCGTGCCAACAGGAAGCGCGAATATTCGGCCCCCATTATCGCCTATAATCGACTGCCAAATACGATATGGGCTCGCGGTGGCTACTATTATGGCTCTGCGTGGTCCTACGACAGCGGCCCGTATTACCGCGGGCCCACCGTTTTTGACGGCGGCCGCCTGCCCTATGTCTGCGGCCTATACGGCTATTGCTGAAACCAGGCAGAGAAATGCCGGCGAGATGTTATCCCATTCGCTAAAGCAGCGGGACCTTGGAAGAGACGTGATGGCTGGCGATTTTCCAATCGCCTGCTTCCCGAACAATGACCCAGGTTAGCTTGACCGAGAGCGGCGCAGCGCCTTCGCCGACGACGAACGACGCCGTGCCGGCGACGTTGATCAAATCAGGACCTACCGGCGCGGTCATGAGATCGGTGAATTGAACGCTGGGCGAACTCCATCGCGGCAGCGCGTTGAAATAGGCTGCCACACCTTCGTTGCCGCGATATAGTTTAGGGTTCGAGCCGTAAAAGAATGCGTTCTTCGAGTAGAGCGATGCAAGCGCGTCAGCGTCGAGTTGATTGAAAGCTGCCGACCATTTCTCGATGATACCGGACACTGTGTCGTCGGTCACATCTCGCATCGGATCATCCCATCACAAGAGCTTCGGTAAGCGCTCGATCAAGCCGCATCACCCTTTAGCCCCGACTTCCTTTGCAAAGGTATCGCGCAGGCCGATGGTCCGGTTGAACACCGGCCGCGCGGGCGTCGAATCCTTATCGCGCACGAAATAGCCCTGCCGTTCGAACTGCATCACGTCAGACGAATTGGCTTCCGCAATCGCGGGCTCGATCCGCGCATCCTTCAGAACCTCAAGCGACTGCGGATTGAGATCGGCGGCGAAGTTGGCTGCGTCCGGGTTCGGTTTGGCGAACAGCGGATTGTAGATGCGGATTTCGGCCGGTATCGACTGCGCCGCCGGCAGCCAGTGCATGGTCGCCTTGACCTTGCGCCCGTCGGGCGCGTTGCCGCCGCGCGTCAGGGGATCGTAGGTGCAGCGCAGTTCGACCACCTCGCCGGCCGCGTCCTTGATGACGTCAGTACATCTGATGAAATAGGCGTAGCGCAACCGGACTTCAGTACCCGGCGAGAGCCGGAAAAACTTCTTCGGTGGATTTTCCATGAAATCGTCGCGCTCGATGTAGAGTTCGCGGCCGAACGCGATGCGGCGGGTGCCGGCGTCCGGATCGTCCGGATGGTTGATGGCTTCGATCTCCTCGCTCTCACCTTCCGGATAATTCTCGATCACCACCTTGAGCGGCCGCAGCACCGCCATGCGCCGCAACGCCGACTTGTTGAGCAATTCGCGGATGCAGAATTCCAGCATGCCGACGTCGACGACACTGTTGGCTTTGGCGACGCCAATGCGCTTGACGAACTCACGGACCGCCGCCGGCGGCACCCCGCGCCGTTTCAATCCGGCGATGGTCGGCATCCGTGGATCGTCCCAGCCGGCGACGTGGCCGCCGCGCACCAGTTCGGTCAGCACCCGCTTCGACAACAGCGTGTAGGTCAGGTTGAGCCGCGCGAACTCGTACTGGCGCGGTTTCGACGGCACCGGCAATTTGTCGAGCAGCCACTCATAGAGCGGCCGGTGATCCTCGAATTCCAGCGTGCAGATCGAATGCGTGATGCCCTCGATCGCATCGGACTGGCCGTGCGCGTAATCGTAGCTCGGATAGATCGACCATTTGTCGCCGGTGCGCGGATGCGTGGCGTGCAGGATCCGATAGAGCACGGGATCGCGCAGATTGATGTTGCCGGACGACATGTCGATCCTGGCGCGCAGCACGCGCGCGCCGTTGGCAAATTCGCCCGCCTTCATGCGGCGAAACAGGTCGAGGTTTTCATCGACGGGGCGGTCGCGAAACGGGCTGTTCCGGCCGGGTTCGGTCAGTGTGCCGCGCTTGATCCGGATTTCTTCCTGCGACTGGTCGTCGACATAGGCGTGGCCGGCACGAACGAGGCCTTCCGCCCATTCGTAGAGACGTTCGAAATAATCCGATGCAAAAAAAAGATCGGTTCCCCAGTCGTAGCCGAGCCAGTGCACGTCGGCCTGGATTGAATCGATATATTCCTGCTCTTCCTTGGTCGGATTGGTATCGTCGAACCGCAGGTGGCAGCGCCCGGAAAACTCCTGCGCGATGCCGAAATTGAGCGCAATCGACTTGGCGTGGCCGATATGCAGGTAACCGTTCGGCTCCGGCGGGAAGCGCGTCACGATCTGGCTGTGTCTCCTGGCGTCGAGATCGGCCTGGACGATGTCGCGAATGAAATCGCGCCCCACCTCTGCTGCAACCGGTTCTGCTGTCATTGGGAGTTCCTGTTCGGGGATCAGCGGACCTTCTGCCAAATCCGCCCGCCCCAAGGAAGGCTTTAGTTATGCACGGTTCCTGCTATACACCACCGCGCCTTGCGCATGCCCATTTTCCCTCTTTGCCCGACCCGCTCCTGTAATGACCGATTCCGTCGTCACGCGCTTTGCCCCGTCGCCTACAGGCTTTCTCCATATCGGGGGGGCTCGCACCGCGCTGTTCAACTGGCTCTATGCGAAGAAGCACGGCGGCAAGATGCTGCTGCGGATCGAGGACACCGATCGGGAGCGGTCGACCGAACCGGCGATTGCCGCGATCCTGGACGGCCTGAAATGGCTTGGGCTCGATTGGGACGGCGAGGTCATCTACCAGTTCGCCCGGGCGGCGCGTCACCGCGAAGTCGTGGAGACATTGCTTGCCAGCGGCAAGGCCTATCGCTGCTACGCGACGCCTGAGGAACTTACGGCGATGCGCGAAAAGGCGCGCGCCGAGGGCCGTACGCGCCTCTACGACGGCTCGTGGCGCGACCGCGATGGTTCGGAAGCGCCCGACGGCATGAAGCCCACGATCAGGCTCAAGGCGCCACAGACCGGCGAAACCGTGATCGAGGATCAGGTTCAGGGCCGCGTGGTGTGGCAGAACGAGAACCTCGACGATCTCGTCCTGCTGCGGGGCGACGGCAATCCGACCTATATGCTGGCCGTCGTGGTCGACGACCACGACATGGGCGTCACCCACGTCATCAGGGGCGACGATCATCTGATCAACGCCGCGCGCCAGAAGCAGATCTACGATGCGCTGGGGTGGGACATTCCGAGCATGTCGCACATTCCCCTGATCCACGGGCCCGACGGCTCAAAGCTCTCGAAGCGCCATGGGGCGCTGGGGGTGGATGCCTACCGCGCCATGGGGTATTTGCCGGCGGCGTTGCGCAATTACCTGGTTCGGCTCGGCTGGAGCCACGGCGACCAGGAGATCTTTTCGACCGCGGAGATGATCGCCGATTTCGACCTGTCAGGCGTGGGCCGCTCGGCGGCGCGCTTCGATTTTGCCAAGCTGGAAAACCTCAACGGCCACTATATCCGTCACGCCGACGATCAATCCCTCGTGACCATGTTTGAAGACGTGCTGGACTATGTTCCCAACGGGTCCGATCTCAAGGCCAGGCTGAACGACACCACGCGCGCGCAATTGCTGCAGGCCATGCCGAGCCTCAAGGAACGCGCCAAGACGCTGATCGAGCTGATCGCTGGCGCCTATTTCATCTTTGCCGACAGGCCGCTCGAAATCGAGCCCAAAGCGGCGTTGCTGTTGACTTCGGAAAACCGCGATCTGATCGGCAGGCTTCGCCTCGCACTTGAGGCCGTCACGCCGTGGACCTCGGAAACCACCGAAGCGGCCATGCGCGCATTCGCCGAGCAAAATAACCTCAAGCTCGGCGCGGTTGCCCAGCCGCTCCGGGTGGCGCTGACCGGGCGCACAACGTCGCCGGGGATCTTCGACGTCCTGGCGGTGCTGGGACGGCCGGAATCCCTGGCCCGGCTTGGCGATCAGGCCCCCGGATAGGCGACGGCTCCGCCCAGGCGGCCCATCTTGCAGCGCACACAGCAATGCGATACGCCTTGGTGTGGCGCCTTCTGGACAATCCGGCGGGCCTCGCCATCTCTTCATGGCATCAGGCTTGCCCGCCTTAAGGCTTGCCCGGCTTTCGCAACGATCTCATCGGGGACTTCACGATGGACGCAACATCCAACACCAAAACAGCAACGCTGACGGTCGGCAACAAGACCTACGATTTCCCGATTTTGAGTGGCACCGTTGGGCCTGACGTGATCGACATCGCCAAGCTTTACGCCCAATCCGGAATGTTCACTTACGACCCCGGTTTTACCTCCACCGGCAGCTGCCAGTCCAAGATCACCTACATCGATGGCGATGCCGGCGTTCTGGAATACCGCGGCTACCCGATCGAGCAACTGGCGGAAAACGGCGACTTCCTCGAGACCTGCTACCTCCTGCTCTACGGCAACCTTCCAACCAAGGCGCAGAAGGAAGACTTCGACAGCCGCGTGATCCATCACACCATGGTCCACGAGCAGATGGCGCGGTTCTTCCAGGGTTTCCGCCGCGACGCCCATCCGATGGCGATCATGGTGGCAGCCGTCGGCGCGCTTGCGGCCTTCTATCACGACTCCACCGACATCACCGATCCGACCCAGCGCATGATCGCATCGATGCGGATGATCGCGAAAGTCCCGACGCTCGCCGCGATGGCCTACAAATACACCATCGGTCAGCCCTTCATATATCCGAAGAACTCGCTGAGCTTCGCCGAGAATTTCCTGCATATGTGCTTCGCGGTGCCTTGCGAGGAATACAAGATCAACCCGGTTCTGGCGGACGCGCTCGACAAGATCTTCATCCTGCATGCCGACCACGAGCAGAACGCCTCGACCTCGACGGTGCGGATCGCCGGCTCCTCCGGCGCCAATCCGTTCGCCTGCATTGCCGCGGGCATCGCCTGCCTGTGGGGTCCGGCGCATGGCGGCGCCAACGAAGCCGCCCTTGCGATGCTGGCCGACATCGGCACGGTCGACAAGATTCCCGACTTCATCAAGCGGGTGAAGGACAAGAACAGCGAAGTTCGCCTGATGGGTTTCGGGCACCGCGTCTACAAGAACTACGATCCCCGCGCCAAGATCATGCAGAAGATGTGTCACGCCGTGCTGGCGGAGACCGGCCACAACGACAATCCGATGCTGAAAGTCGCGTTGGAACTGGAAAAGATCGCGCTCAGTGATCCGTATTTCATCGACCGCAAGCTCTATCCGAACGTGGACTTCTATTCGGGCATCACGCTGAAGGCGATGGGCTTCCCGACCTCGATGTTCACCGTGCTGTTTGCGGTCGCCCGCACCGTCGGCTGGATCAGCCAGTGGAGCGAGATGATCGAGGATCCGCTGCAGAAGATCGGCCGTCCGCGGCAGCTCTATACCGGCGTCACCCGTCGCGACTACGTCGATATCGCCAATCGCAAGTAATTCGACGCGTGGAAGTGCGGATGCGGTCTGCCCGAGTCCGGAACGCGGACGTATGACGCGTCAGGCCGCTGATAGCCGCACGTGGAACCTGCTGCCGGTTGCCTCGGCGTAGCGCAACAGTGTCTTGGTGCTCGGCAGTGTCTGACCGCTCTCCAGCCGGGCAATTGCAGACTGGCTGGTGCCCATGCGCGCAGCCAGTTCGGCTTGGGACAACCCCGCCCGCAAGCGAGCCTTCACCAACTCCGCCGAAATCTCGAACTCCGGGGCGAGCGCATCGTATTCGACCTTGACCTTGGGATTGGCGAGCAGACGCGCCTTGAGCTTTTCGAACGGGATTGTCATGTGATCTCCTTTGCTCGCCGAAGCGCAAGTTCGATCTCGGCGGGCGGTGTCCTCTGTGTCTTCTTCACGAACGCCCGAACCACGACCACCCTCCGGCCGATTGCCGTGACATAGAGCGCACGGGCTATTCCGTCACGGCTTGTCAGCCGCAACTCCCACAGCTTCCCCACCAAATGTTTCACGTGCGGCTCGCCCAGGCTTTCCAGCCCCGCTTGGCCGATGCGCTCGGAAAGCCGAAGGAACCGGGCCTGCATGTCCGCCGGAAGGGCGGCGATTTCAGCGGCGACAGTGTCGTTCAGGATTTCAACTCGCCAAGGCACATCTATTTATATCTCAATTTTGAGATAGATGGAAGAGGTGGAGCGGCCGATTTTCTCTGAGGGCCAGCCCTGCAATGCCGGCGTGTCACGACCGGATATGACCAACTCGAAGCCGCGCGCTAATTCGATCCCCGTGCCTTCCGCAATGTTGCCAGCACGATGTCGGCCGCCCGCACGCTCGGCGGCTGGTTGCCGGTCGACATGATCGCATCGATCTTTGAAAAAGCCTCGACCTGTCGCCGCCGCAGCGGCGAGTCGCTGAGGATTTCGCGCAAGGCGGGCGCCAGCTTTTCCGGCGTGCAGTCCTCCTGGATGAATTCCGGCACGACATTCTCGCCGATGACCAGATTGGCCAAAATCACCGAACTGGTGCGGATCGCACGGCGCATGATCCATGCCTCGACCGCGCCCGCCCTGTAGGCAGCGACCGTCGGCACGCCTGCGATCGCGAGTTCGAGCGTCGCGGTGCCCGATTTGGCGAAAGCCGCATGCGCGATACGAAATGCCGCTCGCTTTTCCTTTTCGCCGACGATGATTCGCGGCTGCACCGGCCAGCTTTTCACGCCCTCGCCGACCGCATCCTGCAAATGCGGCATGGTCGGAAGGACCAGTTCAAAGGCTAGGTCCTGCGCGCGCAGCACGGCCAGCGTCTCGCCGAATACCGCCATGTGATGGTTGATTTCGCTGCGGCGGCTTCCCGGCAGCACCAGAAGAACCGGTGGCTGCGCGTCGCGGCGCTTTTGCTCGTCGACGCCGGGCCGCAAGCTCCCGATCTGTTCGATCAGGGGATGGCCGACATAGCTGCATGGCGGGCCGCGAAGCGCGCGATACGCCTCGGGTTCGAAAGGCAGCAAGGCGAGGACATGATCGACATAGCTGAGCATCGCGCGGGCGCGGCCGGGCCGCCACGCCCAGACCGACGGCGAAACATAATCGACGATCGGGATCGAGGCGTCGCGGGCGCGGACGCGCCTTGCCACCCGATGGGTAAAATCCGGACTGTCGATGATCACCAGAATGTCGGGCGATGCCTGCGTCACCGCGTCAGCGGTTTGCCGGATACGCCGCAAGATCATCGGTAACTGCTTCACCACCGCCGCCAGTCCCATGATCGACAGTTCCTCGATCGGAAACAGCGACGCCAGCCCTTCGCGCGCCATCGACTGGCCGCCGACGCCCTCAAACCGGACGGCACCGCCAAGGCGCTGTCGCAACACCTTCATCAGGCTGGCGCCAAGCCGATCCCCGGATTCCTCGGTCGCGATCAGAAATATCTTTCGCGCGACGCGGCCGGTTGTTCGCGGCGGCATCACGCGGGCACACCGGTCACGAAAAGGCCTGCCGCGTCCGCTGCCTCGATCATGGTCTGAGGTTCGACGACGATCGTGTTGCCGGCGACGATTGCTACCCCGGCAAGCCGGGCCTTGGCCGCGCCTTCGATGGTGCGCGGTCCTATGGTTGGAAGATCGAAGCGCAAATCCTGCGTGCTTTTCGGCGCTTTCACGAGCACGCCACGAGCGGCCTTGGCGCGGATGCGACCTTCCGCGCGCAGATGGGCAACGCGCGCCAGCAGTCCATCGGTGCCTTCGATGTCCTCGACCCCGACCACGTGACCGTCGATCACAATCGCGGCCTGACCGATGTCGAACGGACTGAGCGCGCGCAGCACGTCGCGGCCCCTGGCGATATCGGCGGCAGCGCTTTGATCCGGCGCCGCCCGCGTAATGCATCCCTCGGGCATCAGCAGATCCGGGGCGACATCCCTGATTCCCACCATCCGGAAGCCGTCCTGTTCGAGAATGCGGCCGATTCCAGATAGCAGATGGTCGTCTCCGCCCCGGAACGCCGCCCACACGCGGCCGATGACGCGAACCGTACCCCAATCCAGCCGAATCTCTGACAGCGCCGGCCGTACCAGGGTGCCGATGAAAACCAGGTCGCGGCAGTTCTCGCTGCGAAACAGTTTTACCGCCCGGCCGACCTGACCAACCGAAATCCAGTGATGGCGAAACCGCTCCACCCGAACCGGATCGCAGGCGCCTTTCAGCGCGAAAAGAACGGGATTGAGACCGCGCGCGACCAGGGAGTCGGCGACCGCGAACGGCATCACGCCGCCCGCCGCGATCAACCCTATGGGCGATGAAATCTGCAAAACCTCGTTCGTCATGGTTTGCCCCGACGACTCAAGACTTTTTGCCGTCTTTCACCGGCTGACACAGCTCGCGATTTTTTCCAGCATCGATGAAGGTCAGGATTTCCGCAATCGCTGGATCCGCAGCCGTCAGATCCCTCGCCTCGTTGAGACGCTCGGCAAAGACGCCGGGCCCGTGAAACAGCTTCTGATAAAACGATCTTATCACCGCAAGGCGCTCGCGAGTGAACTTGCGGCGTTTCATGCCGACGACGTTGAGACCGGTGAGCGCAGCAAACTGGCCGCTCGCAAGAGCGAACGGGATTACGTCGCTGCGCACGCCGCTGAGGGCGCCGACCATCACCTGTGCCCCCACCCTGGCGAATTGATGCACGGCCGACAGGCCGCCGATGAAAACAAAATCGCCGATCTCGCTGTGGCCGCCCAGCGTTGCCGAGGTTGCAAAGATCACGTCGTTGCCCACGATGCAGTCGTGACCGACATGGCTGCAGTTCATGAAATAACCGCGATCGCCGACACGGGTAATGCCGCCGCCGGCCACCGTTCCGGCGTTCATGGTCACCTGCTCCCTGAGGGTGCAGCCTTGGCCGATCTGAAGCCTGGTGAGTTCGCCGCGATAGCTCAGGGATTGCGGCGGCGTGCCCAACGAGACGAATGGATAGATCGTGCAGCCGTCGCCGATGGTGGTCTGCGCCGTGACGTGCACATGCGCGATCAGCTTGCAATTCGCGCCGATCACGACATGGGGCCCGACGATGCAGTAGGGACCGATCGACGTGCCCTCGCCGATCACAGCGCCATCCTCAACCCGCGCGGTGGGATCGATCGTACTCATCGAGTGGTCCGGTACCATCTGTGGGGTTGGGTGCGGATGTGTTTGATTTTTCAGTGGTTAGCGCGGGTCACCGATGCTGTCTAGTGACAGATGGTTACGCTGCGTTGCGGAGGAGTATGGGTCGAAAAACTGGTCCCAGGCGCGATGCGTTGGCGGAGGTTGCGCTGGGCCGCCGAGCCATTCGATCTGTTCAGACCAGCGCCGGCAGATTGCCAGAATCTCACGGGCGGCGTCTTCGCGTGCTGTCTGTTTGGCCGACCATCGAAGGTGGCTTGCCAGCGTGCGCCAGGCTATCAGAAGTTGAGGTCAGGAATCCCTGTCCGCCCGGTAGGTAGACATCAGGTCATGCTGCCGGGCAGGAAGCAGCGGATTGTAATCCCGTGAGGATCTTTGATCGGCCAGACCATCGTTCGACCGGCGCGGTTTGGCTCCGTGATAACAGCATCGTCCGGAACCATGATCCATTCGCCCTCAAGACGGACACGATAATGGCCATCTTTGGATTCCCAGTCCGGATCTGAGATAGCAAAACCATCTGCGTCCGAGCAACACAACCCCTTACTGCTCTTGAGAGTGTCGAACCATGGCTTCAGCGGAGACCCAGCGTACCGACCATCGTCGCGCGCGATTGCATTTCCGACCAGAACAGCGGCCGCAACTACCAACGCCACCGCTGTTTTCAAAAGACTGAGGCCACCCATCTTGCCACCAAGCGCCGCGGAAAGGCTTTCCGCCTAAGACTACAAATCGCGAACTGCCCTGAAGTTCCGTCGCAGTGCGCGATCCCTTGGATGACCACGCAAAAAACTTCTTACAGATTGATTTTCCCCATCGTTAAGTACGTCATCCGACATTGCTCGGACTGCTGACTTCAATCCACGCTGCCATCAGCGACGAGATGCGCCGGCTTCACGTCGACGACTAAACGACAGGTTTCGATATCCGCAAATTCGCTCACCGCAGAAAGCCGCAAAAGATGTTGCGGAACGGCGCGAAAGCTCGATGTTGGGCCAGCCAGAGGAGTGTCTATGAGACTCTCGTCACTGGGTTGGCGACGGGATTGCGCCTGGCGGGGGCCGTCGCCTTCGCGCAATCGAGCTCATTACTGCTGGTTCTGTCGATGGTTTGAAACGCCTGATAAAAGACTGTCGCCGATCATACTCGTCGGTCCCTCATCAGTCGGTCAGCATCGCGCCAACGTCGGCTTCGGCGACGGTGGTACCGTTCACGATGGCGTCGCCGTGAAACCACCACATGGTCTTGCGCCTGCCGATGCTGCGCATGTGGTACTCAATGGTGTCGCCGGGCATCACCGGCTTGCGGAACTTGCACTTGTCGATGGTGAGAAAATAAACCGCGCGCGGCTTTTCGGTGCCTTCGACCGATTTGATGCCGATCACGCCGGCGGTCTGCGCCATGGCTTCGATCATCATCACTCCCGGATAGACCGGGCGATCCGGAAAATGACCAAGGAATGGCGGTTCGTTGAAGGTGACATTCTTGACGCCGATGCCGCTGTAATCGCTCCGGATCTTGATGACTCGATCGATCAGCAGCATCGGATAGCGATGCGGAAGTGTCTTGAGGATTTCATTGATGTCGACGAGCTCAAACTTGACCGGTGCCTCCATCAATCGCGCCCTCCGCCCTTCGGATCGGCCGCGCCACCGCGCGTCAAACGCTCCACCGCAATGATCTCACGGAACCACTGTTTGGTCGGCTTGGCAAAGAATCCACCCCAGCGTCCATTGGCCGGAATGTCGTCCTTGACGCCGCTCATCGCCGTGACCTGGGCACCGTCACCGATGCGGAGGTGATTGTTGATTCCCACCTTGGCGCCCAGTGCGACATTGTCGCCAATCGTCAGGCTGCCCGCGAGTCCTATCTGGGCTGCAAGCAAACAATGCCTGCCGATCGTCACGTTGTGGCCGATCTGGACCTGATTGTCGATTTTCGTACCTTCCCCGATGACGGTATCGCGCAAACTGCCGCGATCGATGGTCGTTCCGGCGCCGATCTCGACGTCGTTCTGGATCAGGACGCGGCCGGTTTGCGGCACTTTCAGATGGCCGTCCGGTCCGAAGAAGACGAAGCCGTAACCGTCCTGACCGATGCTGCAGCCGGGATGGATCAGGACGTTGTCGCCGATCAGCGCACATTGAATCGCCGTGTGCGCACCGACATTGCAGTCCCTGCCGATCCTGACATTGACGCCGATCACGGCACCCGAACCGATCACCGTCCCGGAGCCAATTTCGGCGTTTGGGCCGATCACGGCAAGCGGATCGACAATCACGCCATCTTCCAGACGCGCCGTCGGATCGATGACGGCGGACGGCGCGATGCCGGCATTGCCGAACCAGGATTGCGGGCGAAGCGCGTCGCCATGCAGCAGGCGCGCAATCTTCACAAATTCACGGAAAGGATGGACCGCGCGCAAAACGGCGACATGGGCCGGCACGCTGGCCTCGAAGCGGTTGCTAACCAGACAGGCCCCGGCCTTCGACGAAGCGAGTTGGTCGGCGTATTTCAGGTTGTCGAAAAATGTCAGGTGCATCGGGCCGGCTTCTTCCAGCGAAGCCAGCCCCCTGATCTGTTGGCCACCCCGCGACGGATCGGCCACATGTGCCTTGGTCAACGTGGCAATATCAGCCAGCGTCGACAAAGGCGGTTGTTCGAAGAATGTCGGCTGCGCCATTCCACCCGTCGCGGTCCGGCCGGGAATCGAACTCAGAACGATGTCCCGCCGCCGAACTTGAATTGCTGCACGCGATCGTTCGGGCCTTTGGTAAGCGGCACTGCATAGTCAAAGCGCAGCGGACCGAACGGCGATGCCCAGATCAGACCGACGCCCACCGAGGTACGAACAACATTGCCGTTGTCAAATATCAGACCTGTGCAGGTTCCCGCACTGACGGGATTGCGGGTCGAGGGAATGCAGCCGGCCACATTGACTTCGTTGGTCGCCGTCCACGATGTCGGTCCCTTATAGTCATAGAGCGAACCGGCATCGGCATACACCGAGCCTTTAAGTCCGACTTCCTTCGGCAGGAACCAGAACGGCATCTGCAATTCCGCCGACGCGCCCCAATATTTCGTGCCGCCGAGCGCATCGTTGGTTCCGAAAGGATTGAGGTCGCGCGGACCGATGCCGTTCGGCGCAAAGCCACGGACCAGATTCGGCCCCATCTGGAAATGATCGAGCATCCGGATATCGCTGCCCACGCTGTTCAGAATGCCGCCCTGGACGTGGATCAAACCGACGAGATCTGCGACCAGCGGCGCGTAGTATTTTGCGTCGACGGCGGACTTCAGGTACGTCACATCGCCTCCCACACCGGCGAAATCCTGCTTGAAGTCAACGATCAAGCCGTCGGTCGGGTTCTTGTTGTTGTCCAGCGTATTGTAGTTCAGCGAATAGCCGACCGCCGACGTCAACGTCTTGCCGGCCTGCAGTTCCTTGCGGACCGGCAACGACGCTTCGCCGTCGCTGTAACACCACAGGCCTACCCCCGAAGCGTCAACCGCAGCCGCCGGAAGACCACCAGCTCCGCCTACCGAGTTAACAAACGCCGGTGATGGGTTAAAGGCGAGCAAGCCGTTGGCCGGATTGTTGTTACAATTGGCAAGATTCGCCGGCAGCTGGATTTCCTGCTGGTAGATCGAGTACCGCAGTTGCAGCGACAGATCTTCGCGCAATCCGAAGCCGAGCCTTGGACTGAAACCAATCGTCTTGGTGCCGTACGAAATGAAGTTGTTGGCGAGCTGCTGACGCTGGAAGAAATCGAGCCCGAGCGCGACGCGATAGTCCAGAAGGTAGGGCTCGACCAGCGAGAGCGAGTAACCACGCGCGTACTGGCCATAGGTCACCGACGCCTTCGCGAACAGACCGCGGCCGAGGAAGTTACGCTCGGAAATACTGACCTCCGCGAGCGCACCATCGGTGGTCGAATAGC
>WNGJ01002565.1_pt1 | contig 18436 bp, 18 predicted proteins | sample 5400611 | NCBI WGS metagenome assembly WNGJ01 (sample SAMN13153375, study PRJNA577476) | soil metagenome | isolation source: 40 cm soil or saprolite under Garry oak tree replicate 1 | place: USA:California | collected 2016-06-15 | reverse complement strand
GAGGTCGCGGGGATGACTCCGCTCGATGCGCTCGCGGACTTCGTGCTGGCGTCGCCCGTACGCGTGTCTTCGATGGACCTGGTGGCGCTTGCTCACGGGGCTCCTCCTTGCCTCGACGGCTTCGGTGGCATTTGAGCCCGGCTCGTTCATTCCTCGAACCGGGGCCGGGCGATCACGGGGGGTTTGGCGATATCGGCTGGCTCAAGCCGCCAGTCGCTCGGCGGCTCGAAGCCGGGCGCTGCGCGAACGGGGATTGCTCGTCACCTCGGCGGGCGCCGGCGTGACCGGCTTGCCGATAGGCCGAAGCCGCGGGTTACGGCCGCACACACAGACCGGCAGCTCAGGTGGGCAGATGCAGCCCTTCCGCTCGGCCGCGATGAAACGCTTGACGATGCGATCCTCCAGCGAGTGGTAGCTGAGGACGACCAGCCGTCCGCCTGGCCGCAGGAGGTACACAGCGGCCGCCAGGCCGGCCTCCAGCGCTTCCAGCTCCGCGTTGACCGCGATCCTCAGCGCCTGGAAGACGCGCGTGGCCGGATGGACGCGTCGCCGGCCGCGCGGCGGTGCCGGCGCGACCCGTTCGATGAGAGCCGCCAGCTGGTCCGCCGTTTCGATCGGGGCAACCCCGCGGGCTGCCACGAAGGCGCGCGCGATTCGGGGCGCGAAGGGCTCCTCGCCGTAGCGCCGAAAGAGGGCTGTCAACTCAGCTGTATCGAGCGTCGCGAGCAGCTCGGCCGCGGGAACCCCGCGGGAAGGGTCGAAGCGCATGTCGAGGCGCCCTTCCGTCCGAAAGCTGAAACCGCGCTCGGCATCGGCCAGCTGGAAGCTCGACAGGCCGAGGTCGAAGAGAAGCCCGTCGACGGCAGGAAAGCCGGCCTCGGGTGCAACGGTCTCGAGGTCGCGGAAGTTCGCCTGGCGCAGCGCGACCCGGTCGCCGAATCGACCCAGGCGGCGCGCGACTCTGGCGATGGCCGCCCCATCAGCGTCCAGACCGAGGAGGCGGCCATCAGGATTGGTCGCTTCCAGGATCCGCTCAGTGTGCCCTCCGCCGCCGACCGTGGCATCGATCTGGAGGCTGCCGGATGCAGGCGCAAGCACGGTCAAGACCTCCTCCGCCAGCACCGGCTGGTGCCCTTCCTCCATCTCTCCTCCACGGTCATTGACGGATCCCGAGCGGATCCTGAAAGCGCATGTGGTGGGTCCGGGCGTCCGCTAGATGCCCAGACCGGTGAGCCGTTGGGCAATCGCATCGGGAGCCTCCATGGCCGACCGATACGTGTCCCAGCGGTCCGGTGCCCAGATCTCGGCGTGATCGCGGGCACCGACGATGACGGCATCTCCCGCGAGGCCCGCCCATTCGCGCAGGTAGGCCGGGACGACGACTCGTCCCTGTCGATCCATTTCAGCTTCGAACGCGCCCGAGAACAGGAACCGACCAAACTCCCGGGCGTTGGCGTCGCTCACGGGCAGCCCGGCCACGCGGCCGGCCAGCCCTTCGAACTCGGCCTTCGGAAAGATGGCCAGGCATGTGTCCATCCAGCGCGAAACGAACGCGCCGGCGTCGAGCTGCGCGCGGAACTTGGACGGGACGGCGACGCGCCCCTTGTCGTCCACCGAGTGTCGGTACTCGCCGGTGAACACTTGACTGGCCTGCCCCTAATTCGGGTGCGGATGAGTCCGGGTGGCTGGATATCGGGGCGATCCGTGGGCATCTCCCCCACTTCTCACCACTTCATGCCACTTCGGCGCATCTTACACGCGTCGAGGCGCTCGTCAATGCCCAAATCGCAATGGACCCAAGGCGGTGAGGGCGGCCCTCCCGGCCAGGGCGGTCTGGCCAGCTCTCCCTCGGCGGGAGGTGGGTAGGCGGCCTGGGTTTCCTGCCAAATGTCGGCTGTGGGGACCTTAGGCACGTAATGCCGGCCCCGGCTGGATAGCACCCGCGTGGATTCATCCCGACGTGAGGCTGCAGCGGGAGATCAGCGCTTCTTGCGAGGCCCAGCCATGCGATTCTGCGTCAATCGAACGTGTCTAAGGTTCTGCAGGGCGGACTCTTGGCAGGATGTCTTGCCCCCAGGCGGCTGCCCGATCAGTGTCCCGACTCGACGGCGACCCGCCCGACGACCGGCCGCGTTCCCGCCGCGGTCAAGCCTTTCTGGCCAGCCACACCTGCTCCCGCCCGTAGGCGGGAGGCGAACCTCGGACGTCGCTGAACTCCGCTTCGACCTCGAAACCCGCCAACTCGAGCAGGTGCCGCATCTCGTAGCGGTAGGTCCAGCGAAGACGGAGGATCTCTTCCTCCTGGCGGACCACCCGACCGTTGCTGTCTGTCTCTGTGAATCGCCATCGCTCCTCGAGCATCTGCGCCAGCGGGTCGTTGTGCCGCGAGAGAACATCGATCCGAATCTCGTTCCCGCTCACCGGGTGGCGAACACGCCCGCGATCCGGGCTGAGGGGCGCGGTCAGCTCCGGAAGGCACAGGTCCAGTCGGGGATCGAACACGTGAAGGATCAGTAGACCCCGCTCGCGGAGGTGCTCTCGCGTCGTCTCCAGGCAAAGGTGCTGGTCCTGCCAGGTAGGCAGCGCGGCGAACGCGCGGAACGGGGCGATCGCCATGGCGAATTGGCGGTCCAGCTGGAAGTCGCGCATGTCGGCGCGGAGCGTCTGAAGGCGTTGGTCGACGTCCGCTGGCTTCGAGCTCCGCTTGGCTTCCGCCAAATCGAGCATGCCCGGCGAGAGATCCAGGAGGACCACATCGAATCCGGCTTCGGCGAAGCGCCACGCTACGCGTCCCGTACCTCCCCCGAGCTCCAGAACTGGACCCCCGACTCGACCGGCCTGTTCAAGGTAGAACGCAACGTCGCCGTCGAGGCGCTGGGCCGCCAGGTCCTGCTCGGCCCTGACGTCGTACGTTTCGGTGTTGAGACCGGGCCGGCCGTAGAAGGGTGTCCTCTCGGGCATCTCCGCTCCCTCGCCAGCACAGGCTAGGGCGTCGGAGTCGGAAGGGTGATCTTCTGTCCCGCGTGGAGGAGCCGCGGATTCGAGATTTGCGGATTGCGGACCAGGATCGCTTTTATCGGCACATGGAACGTCTCGCCGATAGCCGCCAGGGTGTCGTTCGACTGGACCGTATATACATAGCAGTCCGAGGTGCCCGGGCAGGGAGTCAGGTGGTCCCACCGGCCGCCCTGCGGGAAGAGGGCTTCGACGGCCCCTGTCGGACCTGCCCCAGGCGACGGACTCGGCACGGCGGGCGACAGACTCCCGCCGATGCTGGCCGACGGCTCCGGCGACCGGCTCGCAGTGGGCTCCGGCAACTGACTCGGCGCGGCGGTGGGCCCGAGGCTATCGCTCGGACTGGCAGCGGCCACCAGCAGCGGCGAGCCGACAGGGAGATTGAGGCCCCTGCCGGCGACGAGGTAACCGACCGTGACACCAGCCGACAGCAAGAGGACGAGCGCCGCAGCAACGACCGGCCTTCGAAGGCCTCCGAGGCGGTCGAGGGGCCCCCGCGAGCGCTCGATGGTGACGAGCCCGGCGCCCCTGAGATACCGCGGGCACACCACGTGATCGTCGGCCAGGCAGGCGAGCGCGACCTGGCGAGGCGCGAGCCCGATCGGCTGACCGATCGCGGTGCACTGCGGGGCGGCTGCCCCGGGCCCCTGAACGTCTGCGTCATCACTCCGGACGACGCCTTCAAGGAACGGGCAGCGAGCCTGCGCACGCACTGCGAGACCGTCTGTCTGCACTCGCCCTCCGTCGGTTTCGGCGGATTGCCCGCGGGAGTCTAGTACTTTCGCAGACGACGGACGCCCGATTCGCGGGTTGCCCTTCGCAAAGACGGGGTGCTAGTCTGCCCGCCCACACGGCCGAGCCGTAACGATTGAGCGTCGTCCAGCGCCCGAGAAAGACCTGAACGCCTCCAATGGCCCTGCAGCTCCCGGTACCGCCTCCCGCGCCCGAGGTCTACCACCTCGCCGAGCCGCGCATCCGGCGCTGCACCTTCCGGCGGCTGATCTCCGTCGAATCAACTGAACGGATCTACGACGTGGAGTGCCTGTATCCCGAGCGTCGTGTGCCGATCCCCCTTGGCGACCTCGAGTCCGCGCTGCCGATCTGTAACGCCTGCACGGCCGCGCACATCTTCCGACCGGACGAGGATTAGGTCGGGCCGAGGATTCGCGCCAGCGAGGCGGCCTGTAAGCCGAGTTCTGTCCCGCGATTGCTCGCGGTGATGGCCATCCATCTCTGACCGCCGGTCGCCCGACGGTTCATGCGGCCGACCCGAGGACTGGGCAGCGCACCTCTCCCCCGGCGAACCGGGTTGCGTCCTCCTACTTGGCCTTGCTCCGGGTAGAGTTTGCCGCGTTTCACTCCGACCGCCGGCCGAAGCCGATCGGGCGGACTCGTCTCTGTGGCACTGGTCCTCGTCTCACGACGGACGGGCGTTACCCGCTACCCCGCGCTGAAGAGCTCGGACTTTCCTCGCGCCGGCCGGTCTCCCGGCAGGCGCGCGACCATCCGGCCGCCTCGCTGGCAGGCCCAATTCTAGCCGACGTCCGTTCGAGTCCAGGCGATGCCACGCTGCCCCGTGACCTCGACGCCGCCCCGCTTGACACAACTGCCATGACGGCAATACGTTCAGGCCCCTGAACGCTCAGGCTCCCTGATGTCGCGCCAAGACCTGGAGTGCCCGCATGCCGCTGTATCTCGACACGCACCACAAGATCCCCGGGCTGACCGCCGAGGCCGTAGCCGGCGCGCACGCGCGCGACATGGAGGTCGGGCCCAAATACGGGGTTCGATACCTGCGCTACTGGTACGACGAGACGACCGGCAAGGTGTTCTGTCTCGTCGAAGGGCCCACACCCGAGGCCTGCGTCGAAGTCCATCGCGAGGCGCACGGCCTCCTGGCCGACGAGCTCCAGGAAGTCAAAGAGGGAGCGTAGCCACGATGGCGTCGGGGGCCTGCGCGTGGCCCTCGCGCCGTGCACCGTCGAAGGCGTCCCTGCCCATCTCTGACACGAGCCTGGTGACCCGCTCCTCATAGTCGGACCGCGCGGCCGGGGGCACGTGCGCCCGAATCGATTCGCGCAGGGCTTCCGCCGCGCCCAGGAGCCGCGCCGCGGCGGTGGGATCGGCCGGCGACAGGACCCAGGCCAGCTTCTCCATTCCCGATGCGATCCCGGGGACGTCCCCGAGCGCGCGGCGGATGGCCAGGCTCTCACGTAACAGGGCACTGGCCGAGTCCGCATCCCCCTCCTCGTCGGCCACGTCGGCCAGGTGCGTGAGGGCACGCGCGATCCCTCGCTGGTCGCTCAGGTCACGCGATATCCGCAGAGCCTGCCCGTGCAGCTCACGCGCCGACTCATAGTTCTTCTGGCGACAGGCCACGAGGCCGAAGTTGTCGAGAGCGAATGCCTCGCTCCAGCGGTCGCCGAACTTCCTGAACGTCGCGACGCTCTCCTCGAAGAGGCGGCGAGCGCCCGCCGCGTCTCCCTGCTCGGCGACTACTTCGGCCATGTTGATGAGACCGAATGCGGCCGCCCGATCGTCGCCGGTCTGCCGAGCGAGCTCGGTACACATCTCGTACAGCTCGCGGGCTCGCTTGTAATCGCCCTGGAGCATCGCGACGTTCGCCAGGTTGTTCGCCGCGTACGAGATGCTGTTCGGGTCGCCCAGCTTCCGGTGCAGCTCGAGGCTTTCCTCATGGAGGGCCGACGCCGACGAGTAGTCGCCCTGCATCTGCGCAAGGATCCCGGCGCCGGTGAGCGCGTTGGCCCGCAGGACCGACTGGTCGTCGGCCATCGCGGAGAGAATTCGCTCCAGCCAGCCACGGCCCTCGATCAGGTAGCCGCGGATCTCCCAGAAGCGCCAGAGGGCGGCCGCCATGCGCAGACCGTTCCGTGACTCACCGGGCGCGTCTTCGCTCCACTGCAGCGCGGCGCGGAGGTTTTCGTGCTCCCGATCGAGCTGGTTGAGCCAGTCACCCGATTCCACCCCGCGGAAGAACTCGGGCGCGGCCCGCTCGGCGAGAGCGAGATACCAGTCTCGATGGCGGCGCAGCGCCTCGGGCGCTTCTTCCGACTCGAGCAGGCGGTCGCGGGCGTACTGGCGGATGGTCTCCAGCAGCCAGTAGCGGCCTTCGCCACCGGCGGCCTCAGCGACCAGGAGCGACTTGTCGACGAGCCGCGAGAGCAGGTCGATGACGTCAATCTCCGAGACGTCCTTCCCAGCGCAGACCGCCTCGGCCGCCTCCAACGCACAGCCTCCGGCGAACACCGAGAGGCGTCGCAGGACGGCCTTCTCGTCCTCCTCGAGGAGGCCAAAGCTCCAGTCGATCGTGGCTCGGAGCGTCTGATGGCGCGGGACGGTGATCCGGCTCGAGCCGGTCAGGAGGCGGAACCGGTCATCCAGTCGAGCAGCGATCTGGTCGGGCGTGAGGGCGCGGACGCGCGCCGCGGCCAGCTCGATCGCCAGAGGCACACCATCCAGACGGCGGCAGATCTGGGCGATCGCTCCGCCGTTGTCGGCCGTGACGCGGAACGTTGGAGATGCGGCCATCGCGCGCTCCGCGAAGAGCCGGACGGCGTCGAACTGGCTGAGCTCGTCGGCACTCCTGAGGTCTGCCGCCGGCAAGGACAGCGAGGGAACCGGGAACAACGCTTCGCCCGAGATCCCCAGACCCTCCCGGCTGGTCGCGAGGAGGCGGACCGTCGGGCTGCCTCGGAGCAACGAATCGGCGATTTCGGCGCAGGCGGCAACGACGTGCTCGCAGTTGTCCAGCACGATGAGCGTCCGGTGTCCCCGCAGATGGTCGACGATCGTCGAAAGGAGCGGTCGGCCGGGCTCCTCCCCCACTCCCAGGCTCGATGCGACGGCCTGCAGCACGAAGGCCGGATCGGACAGGGCGGCGAGTTCGACGAACCAGGCGCCTCCGTCGAAGTCCTCCAGCAAGTCCCCGCCGATCTCGAGGGCCAGACGCGTCTTGCCGACGCCGCCGGGGCCCGTCAGGGTCAGGAGCGGAGCGCTTCCGAGGATGCGCTTGATCTCAGAGATCTCGTTCTGGCGGCCGATGAAGCTCGTCAGCTGACGCGGCAGGTTGTTCGGACGAGCATCGATCGACCGCAGCGCTGGAAAGTCCCGCAACAGGCCCTCGACCACGACCTGGTAGAGCCGCTCGGGCGCGGGCAGGTCCTTCAGCTGGTGCTCGCCGAGGTCGACCAGCCGGATGTCGCCGTGGGCATCGTCGCCCACGAGGTCCCGCGTCGTCTGCGACAGGAGGATCTGGCCGCCGTGACCGGCCGACGAGATGCGGGCGGCTCGATGGACGTCGATGCCAACGTAGCCCAGCTCCCCGCTGATCGCCTCGCCCGTATGCAGGCCCATGCGCACCCGCACGTTCGTCGCCTCGGGCCAGGGATGGGCCAGGATGGCTCGCTGCCCGTTCATGGCACCGAGCAGGGCGTCGCGCGCGCTTGGAAACGCGTAGAAGAGGCCGTCCCCAGCGGCATCAACCTCTCTGCCGCCGGCTTCCCGGAACGCCGCGCGGAGCAGCCGATGGTGGTCGGCCAGAACCGCGTGGTAGCGCTCGCCGAGCGTCTGGAGCAGACGTGTCGAGCCTTCCATGTCGGTGAACAGGAAAGTGACAGTCTCACCTCGACGGCCCGTCGTGGCCGAGACAGCGGCGGGCGAGTCGGGCCGGGGCCCGTCAAGCGAATCGTTCGATATGTCCGAATCTCCCTGCTCGCTGTCCCGGGACTCCCCTGTCGGGGTTCTGAGACTACTCTCGGGTATCTCGTCGTGCCGGGCCAGCCGTTGGCCGCACGACGAGCGAAGGCGGGCCGCCCGCCATCGCCCGATCGATCGCCGCGTTGCACAGGGCATCGGCGGCGCTGTTCTGGGCGCGCGGGACGTGCGCGGCGGACCATCGTCCGAATCCGCCAAGGAGCGCCCGCGCCTCCCTCCAGAGCGGTGCCAGCTTGGGATCCTTCACGCGCCAGCGCCCGTGGAGCTGCTCCACGATGAGTTTCGAGTCCAGCAGGAGATCGACCTCGCGGGCTCCCAGATCGCGCGCGAGCGCCAGGGCCCGGACGACCGCCGTGTACTCCGCGACGTTGTTGGTGGCGATGCCGAGATAGTCCGAGACCGTCGCGATAGGCGGCGCGAGGGGGTCGAGTGCATGCGAACCCCCGCCGGCATCGATCAGAACCGCGCCCGCGGCCGCCGGCCCAGGGTTCCCACGAGCGGCGCCATCGGTCCGGATGATCAGGCGGAGCCCGCGCTCGTCCGTCTCGGAAAGACCGGCAGGTTCCTCCCGAGGCTGCGCCTGGCCCACGGGCTCACTCCCCGGCAAATCCTCCCACAGGCTCCCGAAGGGGTCGCCTGGGGCACGGCGGTCGTCCCGGCGTGGGGTCAGCTGGTTCCCCTGTCCCGACGCCTTCGCGGTGGCCGCGCGGCTTCGCCGCCCACAGCCGGCGGGGAGGGCTTCGGCTCGCTGGTCCTCGATCGTCGCGGTCGCCTTGCACACACGGCGGGCCCGTCGGCCCGCGCCACGGGACCCTCCGCGGCCGCCGGGGCCGGATCGGAAGGCGCAGGATCGCCCGCCGCGGCACGGGGGCCGCGCAGGACCGGCAGCTCCACGCGCGCGCCTGTCCCCTCGTTGCCGCGCAACTTTCGCCATGCCCATTGGAGCGGGTCGTAGTAGGCGTCGGCAACGCGCTCCTTGAGCGGGATGATCGCGTTGTCGGTGATCTTGATGTGCTCCGGGCAGACCTCGGTGCAGCACTTCGTGATGTTGCAGTAGCCGATTCCGCCTGAGTCCTTCAGATATTCGCGCCGGTTGCCCTGGTCCATCGGGTGCATCTCGAGCCCAGCGGCTCGGACTAGGAAGCGGGGGCCCATGAACGCGCTGTCCGTCTCATGGTTGCGGAGAACGTGGCACACGTCCTGGCACAGGAAGCACTCGATGCATTTCCGGAACTCCTGCACGCGCTCCACGTCTCGCTGCTGCCAGCGCCAATCCGCCTGGGGCACGTCGGCGGGCGGACTGAACGGTTCGATTGTCTTGTTCACCGCGTAGTTCCACGACACGTCCGTAACCAGGTCCTTGATCAGCGGGAATGCCCGCATGGGCTCGACCGTGATCGGCTCATCGAGGTCATAGTCGGTCAGGCGCGTCTTGCAGGTCAGGCTCGGCCGTCCGTTCACCTCGGCTCCGCACGATCCGCACTTGGCGGCCTTGCAGTTCCAGCGGACCGCCAGGTCGGGCGCGGCATGACCCTGGATCCAGTGCAGCGCGTCGAGGACGACCATGCCCTCCTCGACGGGGACCTCGAATGCCTCGAAGCGGCTCTTCTCCCCGGGCAGTCCGCGGAAGACATTCAACTGTGCGTCGGGCATTGGTTCTCCGTTCCTAGTGGGTGCCGCCCAGGAGGCTGCGCAGTTCGTTGGCCATTGGCGGCAGCGGCGTTCGCGTCACCATCATCGTGCCGTCCGCCCCGCGGCAGATAACAGAATTGACGCCGCCCCAGTTCGCATCGTCCTGCTCGGGAAAGTCGATCCGGCTGTGAGCCCCCCGGCTCTCGGTCCGCTGGCGAGCGCTCATGGTCACCGCCTGTGAAATCGCAAGCAGGTTCCGCAGCTCGAAGACGAGGTTCCAGCCGGGATTGAAGACCCGCCCGCCGTCTACCTTCGTCCTGCTCCAGCGCCCCTCGAGGTCATCCAGGCGATCGAGCGCCCGGGCCAGGTCCGATTCTTCCCGAAAGATCCCGACCAGGGACTGCATCGTCGCCTGAAGATCGCGCTGGATGGCGTAGGGATCCTCTCCCTCGGGCCGCTCGAGGGGTGCCCCGAGCTCGCGCGCCGCGCGCTGGACCTGGGCAGGGTCCACGTAGGGCGAGGCCGATTGCCCCCTCGCGTAGGCCGCGGCCCCCGCCCCCGTGCGGGCCCCGAAGACGAGCAGGTCGGACAGGGAGTTGCCACCGAGCCGGTTTGCGCCGTGCATCCCGCCCGTGACCTCGCCAACCGCGAAGAGGCCCGCCACTGTCGAGGCGCCCGTCTCCGCGTCGACGCGGACGCCGCCCATCACGTAGTGCGTGGTCGGGCCGACCTCCATGGGGCCCCGGGTGATGTCGACGTCGGCCAGCTCCTTGAACTGCTCGTACATCGAGGGCAGCTTGCGCCGGACGTGCTCTGCCGGCAGGTAGCTGATGTCGAGGAAGACGCCGCCATGGGGCGAGCCGCGGCCGTCTTTCACCTCGGTGTAGATGGCCCGCGACACGTTGTCCCGGGTGGACAGCTCGGGTGGCCGGCGCTCGCTTGGCTCGCCGCCTCGTGACGTGGCCTCCACCCAGCGCTGGGCCTCCTCGTCCGTGGCGGCGTACTCGGCGCGGCGGTCTTCGGGCAGGTATCGCCACATGAACCGCTCGCCATCCTTGTTGCGCAGGATGCCTCCTTCGCCGCGGACGGCCTCGGTCACCAGCAGCCCGCGCACCCCGGGCGGCCAGACCATGCCGGTCGGATGGAACTGCACGAATTCCATGTCGATCAGCTCGGCGCCTGCGAAGTACGCCAGCGCGTGGCCGTCGGCGCTGTACTCCCACGAGTTGGACGTCACCTCGTAGGCCCTGCCGATCCCCCCCGTTGCGAGAACGACGGCCCTGGCCGGAAAGACCACCGGCTGCCCGCTGTCGCGCCAGTATCCAAATGCGCCCGTAACGCGGCCGGCAGTGGTCAGCAGATGGCTGATGGTGCACTCCATGTACACGTCGACATCCCCCTGGACCGCCTTGTCCTGCAGCGTCCGGATCATCTCCAGGCCGGTCCGGTCGCCGACGTGGGCAAGCCGCGGGTGGGAGTGCCCGCCGAAGGCCCGCTGGGAGATGCGACCGTCCCTGGTTCGGTCGAAGACCGCCCCCCACAGCTCGAGCTCGCGGACCCGCTCGGGGGCCTCCATGGCATGCAGCTGCGCCATGCGCGGGTTGTTCAGCAGCTTGCCGCCGACCATCGTGTCCCGAAAATGCACCTGCCAGCTGTCATTTGGGGCGACATGCGCGAGCGCCGCGGCCACGCCGCCCTCCGCCATCACGGTGTGTGCCTTCCCGAGCAGCGACTTGCACACCAGGCCCACGCTGGCTCCGCGCGCCCTGGCTTCGATGGCGGCCCGCAGGCCCGCCCCACCGGCGCCGATCACGAGCACGTCGTGGACGTGGGTCTCGAACTGGCTGACCGCCACGATGCCTGTCGCGCCCCTAGAAGCGAAGCGCCGGGTCGGCGATGGCCCCGATCGCCAGGAGCCTGATGAGCAGGTCCGTCACCGCCACCGAGATCAGGCTCGCCCAGGCCCAGCGCATGTGGTGGATGTTCAGCCAGGTCGCTCGCTGCCACATCGCGTAGCGAAGCAGTGCGCCACGGCTGCACGAGAAGCAATCGATCTTGCCGCCGACGAGGTGCCGCAGCGAATGGCACGACAACGAATAACCGGTGAGCAGCGTGACGTTGACCACCATGACCACCCCGATGAGCCCGATCCGCCAGCTCTCCCCCTGGCGGAGCGCGAGGAAGGCGTCCTGCCACAGGAAGAGGAGCGGGATGAAGGCGAGGTACAGGAAATACCGGTGGACGTTCTGGAGGATGAACGGGAAGGCAGCCTCGAGCGCGTAGCGCCGGTGGATGGTCGGCTCGCCAACGGCACAGCCTGGCGGATCCGCGAAATACGCCCGGTAATACGCCTTGCGGTAGTAGTAGCAGGTGGCTCGGAAGCCGAGCGGGATCCACAGGATCAGGATTGCCGGCGAGAACCACGAGGGCAGCCAGTCCGGGCGGATCAGGGGCGAGAAGAACGGCGAGAGATAGCCGCTGGCCTCATACGGCGCACCGAACACGGGACCCCAGACCAGCGCTGAAAACAGCGAGTAGACGATGAAGGCGCCAAAGCCCACGGCGATGACCAGGGGCTCTCGCCACCAGGCCTCCCTGCGAGTGGTCGCGCCCATGCCCTGAGGTGCGGTGCCGGCGGGCTTGATGGGCGTGGGGATCGCAGTCATGGGCAGTCGGTGTCCCTGTGCTGGGCTGCCGGTCGGCCGGTCAGGAAGCCGTCAGGGATGCCGCGCCGGCTCCCGCCTCGTTCCGCGGCCGGGCCGCGACAAGCCTCTCGATGACCGCGTCGGTCATGTCGCTGGTACCGGCACGACCTCCCAGGTCGTAGGTGATCGCGCGACCTTCCGCGATCACACCGCGGATGGCGTCTTCCACCCGCTCGGCTGCCGCCGTCTCGCCAAGGTGTCGCAGCATCAACACGCCCGACAGCATCAGGGCAGTCGGATTGGCCTTGTTCTGGCCAGCATACTTGGGAGCCGATCCGTGAACCGCCTCGAACACGGCCGCCTCGGTGCCGATGTTCGCGCCCGGCGCCACGCCAAGCCCACCCACCAGGCCGGCGGCCAGGTCGCTGACGATGTCGCCGTACAGGTTCGGAAGCACGATCACGTCGTACAGCTCCGGCTTCTGGACGAGCTGCATGCACATGTTGTCGACGATGCGGTCCTCGAAGTCGACCCGGCCCTCGAATGCCGCGGCGACCGTCCGGCACGAGTCGAGGAACAGGCCGTCCGACAGCTTCATGATGTTGGCCTTGTGGACCGCGGTCACCTTGCGCCGACCGTTGGCCACCGCGTACTCGAAGGCATAGCGGGCGATCCGCTCCGAAGCAGCCCGCGTGATGATCTTGATGCTCTCGGCCGCGTCGGGCCCGACCATGTGCTCGATGCCGGCATACAGGTCCTCGGTGTTCTCGCGCACGATGACGAGATCGACGTCTTCGTAACGCGTCTCGAGACCCTTCATGGAGCGCGCCGGGCGCACGTTCGCGTACAACCCGAGAGCCTGCCGGAGCGTGACGTTGACCGACCTGAAACCTTCGCCGACGGGGGTCGTGATCGGTCCCTTGATGGCCACCCGGTTGCGCCGGATCGACTGGAGCACGTGCTCCGGAAGCGGGGTCCCGTAGCGGTCGATCACGGCCTCGCCGGCGTCCACGACCTCCCACTCGAAGCCCGCGCCGGACGCGTCCAGGACGCGCCTGGTCGCCTCCGCCAGCTCGGGCCCGATGCCGTCGCCGGGGATCAGGGTGACGGGGTGGGCCATGGGCTCAATTCTAATCCAGCGCGATGCCGTTACCGGGTTGAGGGGCCCTCGCCGAACGTTGTGTCATTCTCGCGAGATGCCGGTTGATCCACGTTCGCGCATCGTGGCGGCCGGCTTCGACGCGATCGTCGATCGCCATCTGGCCTGGTCGGCCGCGATCGAGGGCGATCCACGGGCCGACTGGCTCGAGCGCTTCGGAGCGCTCGTCGCGCGGGGCGGCGTCGTCGTCGAGCTGGGCTGCGGAGCTGCCCCTCCGAGCACGAGGTGGCTGGCCGACCGCTACCGGCTCACGGGCGTCGACCTTTCCCAAGGCCAGCTCGAGCGCGCCCGCGCGACGCTCCCCGACGCGCGTTTCATCCTGGCCGACATGACGAGCGTTGCCTTCCCGCCGGCGTCGCTCGACGGTGTCGTGGCGATCTACGCCGTCAGCCACGTGCCGCGTGAACGGCACGCCACCCTGTTCCGGCGCATCGCCGGCTGGCTCAGGCCGGGTGGCTGGTTCCTGGCCGCCCTGGGATCCGCCGATGATCCCGGGTGGACCGGCCAATGGCTCGGTGTCGAGATGTTCTTCAGCAGCTTTGACGCCGAAACCAACCTCAGGCTTCTCGGGGACGCCCACCTGGACGCCGCCCAGGCTGAGACCGTCACGATGCATGAGCCGGATGGAGATGCCACGTTTCTGTGGGTGCTTGCGCGGCGAACCTGACGACGCCGGATTGGGCGATCCGCCCGAGATGCGGTGCGCGGTACCATCCACGAACAGAGGCGCGGGCCGGTACGCGGCGGGACACCTGAGAATTTCTGCGCTCCCCTGAGCGGACGGCCGCCCACCCATACCTCGAGGAAACGCCGCGCGTGAAGATCCAGGAAGCCGACGCGAAGCAGCTGCTCGTCGCGCAGGGACTGCCGGTCCCGCCCTGGGAGGTCGCGCGAACTCCCGTCGAGGTGCGCGCGGCCGCTGAGCGGGTCCTGGCGGCGGGCGCGGATCGAGTTGTGATGAAGGCCCAGGTCCTCGTCGGCGGTCGTGGGAAGGCCGGCGGCGTCAGGCTCGCCGACGACGCCGGCGAGGCCGAGGCCATCGGCCGGCAAATCCTGGGCATGGACATCAAGGGCATCACCGTCCGCAAGGTGCTCGTGGCCGCGGCGGCCGACATCGTCAAGGAGTTCTACCTCGCGGCCGTTCTCGATCGCGCCGCCCGGCGAGTGCTCCTGATGGGCTCGGCCGAGGGTGGCATCGAGATCGAGCAGGTGGCCGCCGAGCGGCCTGATGCGATCGTCCGCATCCACGCCCATCCGACGGCCGGGTTGCTGGACTGGCAGGCCCGCCAGATGGCGTTCGCCCTGGGCCTCGGCGGCCACGTCAGAGCGGCCGTCGCGATCGCCCGGGGACTCGTGGCGACCATGGTCGCGAACGATGCCGACCTCGTCGAGATCAACCCGCTGGCCATCGTCAGGGAACCCGGCGGAGATGGGACGTTCGCTGAGCGACTCGTCTGCCTCGACGCCAAGATCAGCCTCGATGATTCCGCGCTGCCCAGGCATCCCGCGCTCGAGGACCTGCGCGATCTCGACGAGGAGGACCCCACCGACCGGGCCGCCCGCGCCGAGGGCATCAGCTTCATCAAGCTCGACGGCTCGATCGGCTGCATGGTCAACGGCGCCGGCCTGGCCATGACGACGATGGACCTGGTGAAACGTGCAGGCGGTGAGCCGGCCAACTTCCTTGACATCGGCGGCGGCGCACGCTCGGACAAGGTGGCATCCGCCATGGGCCTCATCCTGGCCGACCCGAACGTGCGAGCCATACTCGTGAACATCTTCGGGGGCATCACGCGCGGTGACGAGGTCGCTCGCGGCCTGATCGAGGCGCGTGCCATGCAGGCGCGCTCCGTTCCGATGGTGGTACGAATCGTGGGCACCAATGCGGAGGAAGCCGGGCGACTGCTGCGCGAGGCTCGTTTCGAGACCGCGGCGAGCCTCGACGAGGCCGCCGCGAAGGCCGTAGCCGCCGCCCGAGCCACCAGCGGAGCGCCAACCGAAGTGAGCTCCGTCTCGTGAGCATCCTCGTCGGGCCGGACACGCGCCTCGTCGTCCAGGGCATCACCGGCCGGGAGGGAGAGTTCCATTCTCGTGCGATGCTCGAATACGGCACCCGGATCGTCGCCGGCGTAACCCCCGGCAAGGGTGGGCAGTCGGCTCTCGACGGGCGCGTGCCCGTGTACGACACCGTCGCCGAGGCGGTCCGCCAGCACGCTGCCAACGCGTCGTGCATCTACGTTCCGGCGGCTGGCGCACCTGACGCCATCATGGAAGCGGCCGGCGCGGGCATCGCCACGATTTTTTGCATCACCGAGGGCATTCCCGCGCTCGAGATGGTGCGCGTCGTGGCCGTCGTGCGCGAGGCCGGAGCCCGCCTCATCGGACCCAATTGCCCGGGGGCGACCTCCCCGGGCGAGGCCAAGGTCGGCATCATCCCGGGTTCGATCCACCGCCGCGGGAGCGTCGGCGTCGTCTCGCGATCGGGCACGCTGACGTACGAGGCCGTCCAGGCGATGACGGACGCGGGGATCGGCCAATCGACTTGCGTCGGCATCGGCGGCGATCCGATCATCGGAACGTCGTTCACGGAGATCCTGGGCCTGTTCAAGGAGGACCCCGCCACGGAGGCAATCGTCCTCATCGGCGAGATCGGCGGCGCCGCCGAAGAGGAGGCCGCTGCCTACGCGGGCGAGCACCTTCGAGGCATGCCCATGGCCGCCTTCATTGCAGGGCGCACCGCACCCGAGGGAAAGCGGATGGGCCACGCCGGCGCGATCATCTCGGGTGGTGCCGGGACGGCGGCCGGCAAGGTTGCTGCCCTGGAGGCCGCCGGCATCCGCGTGGCCGCGTCGCCAACCGAGATTCCGTCACTGCTTCGGGCCGCGGGAGCGGCCGCCTGAGGAGATCCGATGCGAGCCGATGACGTCCGCTTCCTGTTCGCCTACGACCGCTGGGCCACCCGCCGCATCCTCAAGGTCGCCGCCGGAATTCCCGATGAGGAATGGTCGGAAGGCAACCGGATCGACCGGCGCGGCCTGGGCGGCATCCTCGTGCACGCCCTGGGAGCCCACGAGCGGTGGCGCGGCGGCTGGCAGGATCACGAGTTGTCCGGCCGCCGGGAGGACGCACCGCTGGCGACGGTAGAGGAGCTTGGCGAGGCGTGGGACGCCGAGTGGGAGATGCTCGACGTGTATCTCGACGCGCTACCGGACGACCTCGACGCGCCGTTCGACGGCCTGCCCATCTGGCAGACCTTCGCCCACGTCATCAACCACGGGACGCAGCATCGCAGCGAGGCGGCCACGCTGCTCACGGCGCTCGGACGATCGCCCGGCGACCTCGATCTCATCGACTACGCCGAGACGATGGCCAACGAGTGAGGTCGACGGACTGAGGGATGGCGACGCTGATGGACCTCGTCGCTGGCGAAACGCGCGACATCGTTCTGGCCGTCAGCGTCGACGACGTCGCCGGCCTGTCCGACCCCGGTCGCTTCGTCGCGCACCTGCCGCTCGGTGCCGGCCTCGACCCCACGTGGCTCGACCTCTTCTCGGAAGCCTGTCGGATCGTCACGGGGTCCATGGAGCCGCCCGACTTCCTGGACGCGCGGCGTGAGCTCGATGGGGGCGCCGACCTGGGCGAGCGGACGATCGAGCGGGTCGATCGAGTCTGGGTCGAAGCGGTCGCCCGCGTCTCCGACCGCGAGGTCGATCGGGTCGCCGGACGCTGGATTGACCTTCTCGACGACGAATTCGGAGAGCTGCCGCGGGAAGAGAAACCCTGGATCCGGGAGCTTGCCGGCGACCTGATCACGTTCGCGCGGTCTGCGCGATCCGCCCCCGACGTCCTCTTCGCCTGGTCGATCTGACGTCTTCGCTCGCTGGGGCTCTTGCAATCGGGGAACCGGCGGCGTCAACTAGGGCTGACGGGTCAGCGGGAAGCAGCGCGAGGAGGGTTGGGGCATGTCCGAAAGCAACGCATACGGAGAGGACTATCAGGATGCCTATGTCTTCGTGCCCTCGGGCAGTGAAGACACCATGGACAAGCTCAAGGGGCTATGGCGCGAAAAGGTCGTCCGATATGCGATTCGAGTTCTATCCGGTGGCTTCGGTGCCGTGGCGTTCCTCGAGGCGCCGAAGGGCGACGACGGACTGGTGGAGCTTCGGGGCAAGATCACGCGCGTCCGCGATGAGGTCAATCCGGGCACGAGCGTCGGCATCGCCCTGCGCATCGGTCCCTATGCACCCACCCGCTGGAGCCGGAAGCTCAAGATCGGCGCTTACGTCCGGATCCGCGCGCGTCATGGTCAGGCGGGCGAGGTGTTCGCCGCCGTCGAGAAATTGACGGGCTACTACGGGTCTGCCCTCGTCCTCGGAGATTGGGACGTGATGCTCGAGCTTGGAGCCGACTCGTTCGAAGAGATGAAACCGCTCCTGGGAGAGCAGCTGCAGCGGATCGAAGGTGTGCAGTGGACGGACAGCGCCATCGTCCTGAACGACGCCGACGAGCCACCAGGCCCGCGGGATCAGTAACCACACGCAAGGCAACCTGATGCGGTGGCCGCCGGCAAACGGCCTCGAGTAGCGACGTCTTCGGCGGGAGTCGGTGCTTCCCACGCGCTGACGTGCAGCGCATGCGGTGCGGTCGTGCCCGCGGGGGAGTTGGTCTGCCCGGCGTGCGGCGAGCCGGCGGTCCCGGCCGAGCGGAAGGTCGTCACGGTCCTGTTCGCAGACCTGGCGGGTTACACGGCACTCGCCGCGTCGATGGATCCGGAGGAGGTATTCGGCGCGATCCGGCCGTGGATGACCGGCCTCCGGCTGATCGTCGAGGAACACGGGGGGACCGTCCCGCAGGTCATGGGCGACGGGTTCATGGCCGTCTTCGGAGCGCCGGTCGCCCACGAGGACGATGCCGAGCGGGCCGTCCGGGCCGGCCTTGCCCTCGTTCGCCATGGGCATCGTCTCAGGATCGAAGACGACCCTGCCTTTCCTGGGCTGCACGTCGGGATCAACACCGGTGAGGTGATCGTCGGCGGATCCCGGGAATCGTCGGGCTTCGCCGTCGTCGGGGACGTGGTCAACATCAGCGCCCGCCTCGCGGACATGGCGGCCGCCGGGCACGTGCTCGTCGGGGCGGCGACCCGGGACCTTGCACGCGGCAGGATTCGGTACGGACGGCGACAGGTGCGAGTGGTGAAGGGCAAGGCCGAGCCAGTCCCCGTTTACGAGGCGGTGGGCCTCCAGGAGAGGGT
>WNGJ01005707.1_pt1 | contig 18437 bp, 14 predicted proteins | sample 5400611 | NCBI WGS metagenome assembly WNGJ01 (sample SAMN13153375, study PRJNA577476) | soil metagenome | isolation source: 40 cm soil or saprolite under Garry oak tree replicate 1 | place: USA:California | collected 2016-06-15 | reverse complement strand
TCGCAACTCTCCTCCCGCCTTCTTCACTTGGCCGGCAGACATCACGATGATCCGAATTCCAGTGCTATCGATGTGCGTCACGCCGGTTAGGTCAAAGATAACCTTTTTCCGCTCCCCACTCACGAGGCTGTCGACGGCCTCTTCCAGTTGCTTGCCTTCCCTGCCGATCTTGATTCTTCCCGTTATTTCCAGGACAACAACGTCAAGGCGCAGGTGCGTGGTCTGAATCTCCAGCATAAGCCAAGTTCCTTTCCGATCTTCGAGCTGCTCTTAATGGAATCCGCTGAACATAACCCAAGAAATTTCACTGCAGCTTCGCGTACTCCTCCCGGGCCCGCTTCAGGATGGGGATGTCGGGGTCGGCATCTTTCCAGACGTTGAAGAAATCCTGATAGGTGCTTCGAGCCTTAGCCGTGTCGCTAGACAATGTATAGGCCCGGCCAAGTTGCAGTTGGGCCAGCGCTCCCAGAGGCAGGTTGAGCACGATGCCGCGGTGATCGAGAATCTTCTGGAACTCACCGGCGGCCGCAGCGCCGTTGTGAGCCGTCAGGAACGCGAGGCCGCGCACGTAAACCGGGTATAAGCCGCTTATGGGCACTGGCCCACCCAGTTCGTACGGGGCGGGTGCTTCCAGATCAATCAGTGCCTGAGATGAGTTACCCCTGTTGAGTTCGATGGCTGCCTTGATCGTCGGCAGCCAGTAAATCTTCAGCATTGTGTTGGTAGCTTCGCTTTTTTCTAACTGCTCGACGATCGCCTTCGGTCGTGCCGTCTCGCCTGCTCGCGCTAGGGTCATGGCGGCCAGCACTTTTACGTCTCGTCCCGGAGCCCTAGCCAGGGCAGCACCCACCTGCTGTTTGGCGACGGCAGTATTGCCGAACTCAGCCTCCCGCAAGGCGGCGTTGGCTTGCCACAGCGCAGCCGTCTCCTTGGAATCGGCCCGTACCGCGGCGTCCACCGCACGGCGAGAGAAGTCGCGGGCTCGAGTCAATCTACCGTAATAGGCTTCAGTATCAGACTGGGTCGAGAGCATCGAGTCTTCTTCCCCGGGCCGGCCGGCTGCCCAGGCTGCTTGCCGCTCCATTTCAGCCGCATCACTGCGCAGAAATGCAAGGTCGTACCAGGTGACACGAATCACCAACCCATCGAGTTTGTTGGCTTGGGCCTGCTGCAGCACTGACCGCGCGTCGTCCAGACGGTTCAGGTTCATGTAAATGCCAGCAAGATTACCGAACCCCGTCAGACTGGGCTCAAGACGCTGCGACTGTTCAGTCTCGGCCGCTGCCTTGTCGTATTGTCCGAGAGTGCTGTATATGTAACCCAAGTTGGTGTGCGGTACCAGATCCCGCGGGTAAGTTTTGGCCCAGAGTTCGTATGCTTCCGTGGCCTTTTCCACTTCACCGGTGACGTACTGATAGTAAAACGCGGAGATGCGGTACTTCTCGCGGTCACTCACGCGATCTCGGAGGTCATAGGCTCTCTTGGCATATCCGGCCGCCAGGCTTGCTTGCCCGAGGTTCGCGTACTCGACGCCCAGCCCGACATAGGCCATGGCGAAATTGGGGTCGAGTTCAATGGCGCGCTTCATGAACGGAATGGCCTCAGCATCGCCCTTCGTGCGCCCGGTGGTAATGCCCATGCTATAAGCTTTCAAAGCTTCCAGCGAAGGTGTGGTTGCCTCCACCGGGACATCGAACTTCTGGATGGTGGCCAGGGATTCACCAAGTTTTCCCCGCAGCGCAGAGGCCGCCGTGCTAAGCGCCTTCAACACGTCCTGCTTCGCGTCTGTTTGCTCCTGTTCAGTGGCCAGCGTATCTCCGCTGTTGCATCCGACGGTGTTCAGGCCAATCACGTACTGGCCTCCCAGGTTGGAAATCGACCCGAGGACGATCGCCTTGCTGCCCGTCCGAATACAAAGTTCCCGCGCCACATCGCGGGTGATCCGCTCTGTCGAGGGACGGCCCATCAAACGCAGCGTTTCTTCGACTCTGCGGTCGGAGAGAATATTGAGGAATGGTGATTGCCCGAGTTGTACCGACAACGCCTGCTTCAGTGCATCATCGAAGACGGCATCACCAGTCTTGTTGTCGAAATCCGCGAGCACCACGCTGTCTTTCTCGGTGAGCCGCTCTGTCTTCGTCGCCCCGGCTTCCGGCCGCGAGCGCAGGTAGAGGCCAGCGGCAACGAGTGCCGCGATGAAAACGATAGCCGTCGGAAGAAGCACTCTCCAAAGTTTGCTTCCCCCACTCGCCATGGCTGCCGGCGGCTGAGTGGCGTCCGACGAAGATGCCGCAACCATTGCTGGAGTCGAACCCGAAGACGGAATTGCCGGCGCCACTGCCGCCCGAGAACCACTATCCGACCCCACCGGCATCGCCGCGGAACTAGCCGCACCCGAACGTCCCGTGTCCGTTTCCCGTTTCAGCCGCTTCAAATCGGTCCGCATGTCGGCAGCGTGCTGGTAGCGCAGCTCTCGATCCTTCTCCAACGCTTTATTGATGATCTCTTCCAGCTTGGGCGGAAGGTCAGGATTCAGCCGTACTGGCGGAACCGGGTCACGATCCAGAATCTCGCGGAAGATGACCGCAGAACTCTCGCCGCGGAAAGGCAATGCGCCCGTCGCCATTTCGTACAGCACCGCACCGAAGGAGAACAAATCGCTGCGCGCATCCAGTTCTTTCGCCCGCGCCTGCTCCGGGGACATGTACGCCACCGTGCCGATGGCCGCGCCTGGGCTGGTCAGGTTCTCACCATCCAGCGTGCCCGAATTTGTGTTAAGGGCAGCCACCTGACCGGCCGAGCTTTTCGCCGCCGCAACCTTCGCCAACCCAAAGTCGAGAATCTTGGCGTGTCCGCGTTTAGTTACGAAAATATTCGCGGGCTTGATGTCGCGATGAATGATTCCTTCCGCGTGCGCCGCGTCCAGCGCGTCTGCGATCTCAATTCCGAGCAAAAGCAGCGTCTCCAGTTCAAGAGGGCGGTTGCCGATCAAGTGCTTCAGAGTCTGGCCATCCAAGAACTCCATGGCGATGAACGCCTGGCCGCTCTCCTCGCCGATGTCGTGAATCGTGCAGATGTTGGAATGGTTGAGAGCCGACGCGGCCTGCGCTTCACGTTGAAAACGGGAAAGAGCTTGGGTGTCTTTGGCGACTTCATCGGGCAGGAATTTCAGGGCGACAAATCGGTGCAACCGGGTGTCCTCGGCCTTGTAAACCACACCCATCCCTCCGCCGCCCAGTTTCTCGACGATGCGGTAGTGCGAAATGGTTTGGCCGATGAATTGGGATGGAGTGACCACTGAGCGGCAATAGTAGGTCGCGGCGGTTCACCAGTCAACGAGAACGTCCGAAGAGCAGGAAAGAGCGCGACATTAAAGCGACATACGGCGAAGATGTACCATTCACCGTCATGGAGGAGGGCCGCCAGCGAGTCATCGGAATCATGGCCGCAATTCTGCCAAGCCTGCACATGCGGACGGCTGACGATTTGTTTGGAGGTCCGCGAGGAAGCCCACGGACAGACAAGCTCATAGGAAAGGCCTGTTTCCAGGGGATTTCTTGGCGGAAGCGAGTGGGGGTCGAACCCACCGGTGACAGGATTGCCTGCCACCCACCGGTTTTGAAGATCACCTAGTGTGTTCTGACGGGTTAGGAAAATTCTCTACTCTACTTGATTCTTCAACCAGTTACCAGAAATGCGTTCTGATCCGTTTTGTTCAACTCTGACCCGTTCTGAACATGGAACTATCACGTTTTTATCACAGCAGTTCTTCGCCAAAACGACCACGACCAAGGTCAGTGAGGGATATAGCGATGTTGCAGTTATGATGCTTCCGCTGAGAAACGGGGAGCTATCAATGCGATCAATCGCCTCGATTCTTGCGTTCATTGCTATTCTTTCTGCGAAGCCAGCCCACACAAGTCGAGGTCCTTTTCGACAACGTGAGTCCCTGCGAAAACCGAAACCTGGGACCCACCACATCAAAGATACCGATCGAGGGCCACCATGGACTATAATGCGCTTTCCCCCGCCTAGTCTCCTAATCTGTGAGGACAAATGTTCATCAAAACGGTTTGGGCAGTGGTTCTGTTAGTACTTCTAGCCGTTTCACCAGCGGTTGCACAAACAAAGTCAAACGCTCCACAAACCAAGTCGATCACCATTGGCAACTTTGAATATCTAGGCTCTGCCATAAGAGCTAATAGTGACGGCACAACAGGAGTCGTGAGTTCATACAAGCTGAATCTTGATGCGTCAGCTGTGACGGTAGATCCGATCTCCTTCGGAAATGTGATTTTTGTAGTCAAAGGAAGCAGTCTCAGTTCGCAGCAGGGAGGCTTCCCAATAATCACTACGGGTCCCGGGTGCGGGCAATCTGGCATACCTCTTCCGGCTCCTCCATGTAGTTTGCTTGCTCTGGGAGGAGAAGAGGGATTTGTTCTTCCAGCTTGCGCAACAATAGGAACTAACCAGACGTTGGTACAGAATTGCGTTTCCGTAGCATTGCAATTGGTTTCAACGACAGGAAAGAACTTCAGCTTCCAACTCCTTGATGGAGAAACGTTCTGCACGAATGGAATAACAAACATCTTCGTACTAGCGGGAAACAATCAGGCTGCACTTGATCCACAGTGCGATGTAAACAATTTTTGTAAGGGTGCATCCGTTCCTGTGGTTTTACGCGCTTTGCCAATACAGAATTGCAGCCTGAGGGCGGCATCCTAGCAGTCAAAACGGAGGAACGCTCCCGGCGCGGTTGTAATCGCATTATAAAAGGGCGCCCCTCTTGGAGTAGGTTGTGATTGTTGAACCAGGCCATTACAGGTTTTGAGCGCTGGTCAATGCATTATGAAAGAGCGCCCCTTTTCAGAAAGTCGAAGCTGGATGTGGCGCCGCCTCCGCTCCGCTGCGCTGTGCAGGGCTTCGGTCTGCTGCGGCGGGGGGTAACTGCGGTGGTATGTCCGGTGCGAAAGAACAGCAGGAGAGCATAGGCAAATCGGCTGGAGAATGGCATTTTACCTTTGCGGGGAAAGATTGACGTTGACACGAATGACCTTCCCCCCAAGGAGGCAACTCAAATGAGTCACGACGTCAAATATATCGGAATGGACGTGCACAAAGAAGCGATAGTGATCGCCGTGCTGGAAGCTGTGACATAGTGCTACACCTCGCTGGAGTCAGTAAATAAGCGGGTTTGCGAGTTATTGAGAACGATGAATGGAGAACGTCGCCCCTCGTGGACTCGCCGAATCTCTTTCTGCACGGCAGGAAGTTCCGGGTGCACGCGCTCGATCATCCATGGAGCGCATTTCACAACCTGTCGCGCCGGAAGCCGTTGTTCCGCTGGCGGACATGCAGGAATGCCGTTGCTATGGCGCACATGTTGCAGACACTTTTCATTCCACGTGTTTTCGTTTCCTGTTCTGTACCCGAGACGGTTCAGGATACCCACGATGGCCGCGTCATCACACCCCTGCGCGAGTTCGCGAACCAAGTCAATCACCTCGCGCGAGTTGACAGTGACCTTGAGCAGGAATTTGTGAGATGTGCGCTCCTTAGCACCGCACAATGGGCACTCGATAGTCGCGAAGACATTCCACCTGCTCATGAAGTTCGCGCACGATTCATGGTTGTTGTGCGCGAGATGGTTGACAGCTTGCATTCGGATACTTGACTCAAAAAGTGCGGCCGGTGTACGCCCCGTGTGGCTGACGAATCATTGTCGCAATGCTCTAACGCGGTGGCGCGAGTTGTTTGGTCCAGCGCTCTCACCTTTCGTTTTTCCGAGTCCCCGCAACCCGGACGTTCACTTTGTGGACTACAAGACTGCTTGGCGAACAGCTGCCAAGAAAGCTGGGCTTGCTGACCGGCGCATTTATGATCTACGTTCAACATTCGCCAGTCGCGCTAATGTGTGCCACGCAACCGGGCTGACGGTCGCCCATCTGCGTGGTCATGCCAGCACTCAAATCCTGCCGACGTATGTCCGCCCCGTTGATGAAAATACGAGAGCGCTGATTGAGGCCATGGATGCCGCTCGAAAGAACCAGCGGGTCGGCTCAGGCTCCGTCAATTGACTCCTTTCACCCCGCCGCTATTTCGCTGGCCTGGAACTTGGTTCGCGAGAAATTTTTATCACGTTCTTATCACAGCAACCCAATTTTGACTTGGCGTCTCACTCTGAGACTCAATCGAGAGTCCAGCTAAACCATTGAAAACAAATGGCGGAAGCGAGTGGGAGTCGAACCCACCGACGACGGGTAGACCCGCCGTCCGCCGGTTTTGAAGACCGCGACGATCACCGGACCGCATGCGCTTCCGCGTGGCATTATCAATAAGTTACCTAATTACCTTTAGAGATTCGGGTCGTCGGCCAGCCCGCGTCCGCAGCCGAATCATAAAACAATATGGCAGGCACGAGGGGACTGACCGCGAAGACTGTCGTCAAACATTATTACGCGCGCCCGCTGCACGCGTCTCAGTGCGGACGGAAGCTTAAACTCGTGCAATGCGAAGACCTAGATTCCCGAGATGCGAATGCTCCAGTCGGAGCACGCCCTGGCTGTTGGTCCGCAAGCGCAGCATGTCTGCTAGAACTCCCGGCAACACAGCAGCGGGCGACGACGAAATATTCGGGCCAGTGAAACTAAGCTCGTAGATCGCGTCCGGCAGCAGGCCGGACGCGATGAGCGAATCGTTGGCCAAATCCGGCAACGACACTTCCCCTCCCTGAGCAGCAGAATCCGATGTACTGAATAAAACAAATGGGCCGGCCTCCGAGGCGGCACCCAGAAAATTGACCCCGTTGATCAACTCCGTGCGCTTCTTGCCCGTGGTACCGATGTTCCCTATCTCGAAAACGTGAAGGAAGAAATCTTCCTCGGCGGGAAGCGACGGCGACACTTCGATGCGCCACGCGCCGGTCACCACGTTTTTGCGGTTCGAAGGAGAGATTTTCGAGAAGTCGTCGCCCCAAAAAGTCTTCCACATGTGCTGAATCTTCGGGTCTTGCGGCAACGGGCCGCCCTCTTCCGGCTCAAGAGGCCAATTTTCGCCGGTTCCCCAAGGGCCGCCGTGGTCATCGCCTGGAGTGTAGAAATCATGGCCCGGACCGCCGCGGCGTGTGACCTCCCGCTCACGCGGCAGCAGAGAATGCACCAGCAATTCTCCCGAGCCTTCCCGGAAGCGGAAAGTTGAAGCGTTCTTGAATTCTTTCGCTTCCGGTGCGCCCTGCGCTGCGTCTTGGTCTACGCTCGGCTCGTTGACCCCATGCAGCAACCACGCCTTTTTGAAAGATGGGTGCGTGCTGACGACCCGATCGAAGACGAAGAGCAGATCCTGCGCAGGCGCATAGAGAACTTCGCGAGTAAATCTCTTCAGCTTTTCGCGCGAATATGCGTTGCTGGCGTCACCCATCGCGTAGTGGTATTGGCCGGGCACATGATCCACTACGCGCATCGAGCCAAGATTCCACAGATCGCGAGTACGCTGGAAATCTTCGGAGCTGCGGATAGTGTTCCAGAAGCGGGAGGAGTCCATGCGCTGCCCGCCGTCGTTGGCCGCCGGCAGAAGATTCTGCGACCAAAAGAATTTTTCTGCTAGATCGTAAATCAATATGGAATTGTGAGCGACCGTGCGCCGGTAATAGTTGAGATAGTGTGGGCTCTCGCTGTCGGTATAGTCAGCCCCACTGTCAATTGCTAAATAGCCACTGTGATAGATCGTGATCTGGTTCTGATCAAGATGCTGATGTTTGGCCAGGTAAGGCCCGCAGTCGAATTCAATCCAGGTCGAGTCCGGCTTCCATCCACCGCGCATGACCAGATGTCCTACGCCTGAAAAATAGTATTGCCGCGCCAACTCATTCTCGCTTGCGAGCGATGGATCGCGGGGCGTGACTTCAGGGTCGTCCCAAAGGAACTCGAGAACCGGAAGGGTCCATTGTTTTGGGAAGAAGCCACTCTTGCGCAGGAACCATGCGCTGTAGGGATCCTTAAAGCGATTGACGGTATAGCCGAGAACGGAAGTGTCGCGCAAGTCCAGAATTGGATATTCGTTATCACCTTCGCGCGAGGGCGTGCCATCCGGGAGCAGTTTGTACAGGTAGGTGTTTCCAATATTCCGAAACAGCGAGTAGTGGTGCGCGGGATCTACACCGGTCGTCGTGCGCTGCAATTCAGCGAGCAGGGTCAGGCTGGCCCATGTGATCCGCATGTAGTCCATGGATTCGTGATAGCTGCCCTTGGGAGAGGCCACATTCGTGGTTTCGAGAACGTTGGCCAGGCACTTTGCCACCTGAGCACGCCACGAACTGCACCGATTGTTGCAGCCTGCGTAGCCTTCGAGTGCAGCAGAGACGAACGCGGGTAATGAGAGATAGCGCACGGCATAGTTGTGGTACGAGTAGTTGCCTGGATCGGCGAAGTCGGGGGTCGCAAGCATCGCCGAGGCCCCCTCCATCAACTCATCCGCAATCCGATTCTGTAATGCGGGCTCGAAGCCAGGATATCCAGAAAGCCAATCGAATGCCAGCGACCAGCGTGCGTAGTCAACCCACGAACGCGAAGGTTTCACCCCCTTGGCGATGTGGCCTGCGCGCATCGCGGCCAGAGCCTTCTCCGCAAAACTGTCTTGCCCGGTTAGTTGCCACGAGAGAGCCCACCCCTCCATATCTTCGGACGGACGCATTCCGCTCGCATACCTGGTTTTTAGCAGAGCCAAACCGGTAAAGGCATCGGTATTGGAGATCAACAGACGAGGGCGCTGGGCCGGGACTTGAGTGTTGCCCTTCGACACTGCGAGAACAATTGAGGTCCCCACGCCTGCCATGAAGTCACGCCGCTTCATTCTTGAATCGCTCCTTTGACCGCAAGTTGTGCCCGTGACGCAGTTCAGGCGGAGAGTGGTTCCCCTTTTTACACGTTGACGCAAGTAAACACAAGTACTCGCAAGCAAAAGTTGTCTATGGATATTGAGTCGCGGGTAGCAAGGACGCGACGCGGTGCTCCGACCCGCTTCCGTGGCTGGTTTCAGCTAACTCGGACAAGAAATCTCCCATTCGCCGTGGCTTTCTTTTATTTTCCTTGAATGGGGTGTATAAATACACGGGAACGCAAACCCAGAGGAAAGTACTCCTCCTGCGAGGGATCCTACTTTAATGATGACTGGAAGAGACTTCCGTCTCTTAACCGAGCAACGCCGGCGCAAGATCCTCGAGCTGATCGAGCAAAAAGGACAGATCACCGTACGAGAACTGGTCGAGCGGTTCTCCGTCTCGTCGGTCACGGCGCGGGGGGATTTGGATGCCCTGTGCTCACAGGGCATGGCGGTTCGATCTCACGGCGGTGCAGTTCGTAAGTTGGGAGTGAGTCCGGACTCGCCCTCCGACTCAAGGGAGGCACAGCGCTATGCTGATGTGGCTCGTCTTGCAAAAGTCAGCGTGACGGCGGTTTCACGCATCGCGAATGGAAGTGCCAAAGTCGCCCCCTCGGTCCAGGCGACAGTCCTGGCGGCTGCTCGAAAACTGGGTGTAACCCTGACGGCAGGGAAGAGAAATCGCACCATCACCTTCATTCTTGGCAACCGGGACACGGTTAACGAGTTCCAGTCCAAAGTGCTGCTGGGGGCGGAGGTGTACTGCGCCCAGCATGACTGGGACTTGCACTTCATCAGTTTTCGTTGTGACGACCTGAACGCACCCTTGGGAAGCCTGCGTCTTCCCGAGGCGCTGATGCGACCTAATCGACCGAGTGGCGTCATTCTCACGGGCACACACTCTGTCAGTATTCTCGCGGCACTGTCGGAGAAAAAGATTCCGTTCTCTCTCGTGGGAAACAACATTGTCGGCGATTGGCGGCCGGAACAGTACGACTGCGTTTTCACGGACGACGTGCGGGGTTCCACTGACATCACCCGCTATCTTATCGCCCAAGGACACCGAAACATCTGGTATATCGGCAATCAGCGGCTTCCCTGGTTCGCGCGCTGTGCCGCAGGCTACCGCCAAGCCATGAAGGAGGCCGACCTTGAACCTCGTTTCAGCGAGATCAGTTCCGAGGATCGCGAGCTCGGATATCTGGCGGTGAAGGCCCTACTGGCCAGCGGAGAGAGACCCACAGCGCTTTTTGTAGGCACAGACCAGGCCGCTTCCGGGGTGTACCAAGCATTGCAGGAATCTGGAATCCGAATTCCCGATGACATCAGTGTTGCGGGCTTCAATGACACCATCGGTGAAGTGCTCCATCCCGGGCTTACAACGGTGCGCGAATTTCCCAAAGAGCTCGGCGGCCATCTAGCCGAATTTACTCTGCGGCGGATTCACGAACCAGACCTGCCCCCCCAGCAACTCGTGATGCCGACCGAACTGATTCGCCGGGAAAGCGTGCGGCATGTTTCATCCGGCCATACCTTGCTGACTTCCGTTCACCTTCACGAAAACGTCCTGTGAGACCCTTGGCCCGAACGTTTCTTCGGAGTCTATCAAGGCGACGAGGCAGAATGCTTCTCTGCTTCATGTTGGTCGTCTGGACAGCTGTAAACGCACTGTGCGGATCGACTCCGCCGCCGGAGGCGTTCTCGGTACTGCCAGTGGCTCAGAGTGGTCCGCAAATCACGCCCTACCTACAGTATCAAACCGAGTTGGCTTGGCGCGAAGACGGCCAGAGGATGAAGGTCTGGGACGGGATTCGCACTGAGCAGGACCTGCGGCGCGTGCAGAATGAAATACGTCAAAAGCTTCTGACCATGCTCGGAGGATTGCCCACAACAAGAACTCCGCTGCACCCGCGCATCACCGGACACATTGCGATGGGCGGCTTTCACATTGAAAAGCTGATCTTCGAAAGCCTGCCGGGCCTGTATGTGACGGCGCTTCTGTACGTGCCCGACAACCACAACAGCGGCGAGGATAAAAAGCATCCCGCTGTTCTGGTGCCGGCCGGCCACGCAGAAAACGGGAAGGCACATTATCAGGCGCTTTGTCAGAGGCTGGTGCAGCGCGGGTATGTGGTCATCAGCTGGGATCCCGTGGGTCAGGGGGAGCGCAGCCAGTTCTGGGATGCGAAGGCAGGCAAGAGCCGCTACAACCGGATCTGCGCGGAGCACGCAGTGCTCGGCAATCTGGCATATCTCGCAGGCACAAACCTGGCACGTTGGGAAATTTGGGATGGTCTCCGCGCCTTCGACTACCTGCTGACGCGTCCAGAGGTCGATCCCGAACGCATCAGTATTACAGGAACCAGCGGAGGCGGCTTTCAAGCGATGCATATCGCGGCGCTCGAGCCCCGGATCAAGGTAGCCGCCGTCTCCTGCTACATCACCTCATTGCCCATGCGAATGCACAATCGCATATTCAAGGATCCGGACAGCGATCCTGAACAGGACTTGTACGGCATGATATCGAACGGCGTCGACCATGCCGGGCTTTTGCTGCTGGTGTATCCGCGCCCGGTCTTCGTTGCCGCGGCGACGCTCGATTTCTTCCCCATTGAGGGCACGCACAGGACTTTCCGGGAAGTGTCAAAGCTGTATAGCCGTTTTGGTCATGCGGATCGCATCGCGATGGCGGAGGGCTATCACGGTCATCAGTACTCCGATGAAAATCAGGAGGCGGCGTTTGAATTCCTCGATCACTTCCATCAGCTGCCGGAGAGACACGCGCTCGATCCAGCCAAAGATCTGGACGAGAAAGCCGTGCAGTGCACACACACTGGCCAGGTGATGCTGGACTTCAAAGATGCAAGGTCGCTGCTGGATCTGATCCGGGACTACTACACCGGGCACCAAACAAGACCGATTCAATCCATCCGGCAACTCTATCTCGGCAGCAACTATCCTGGCATTGCAACCTGGAGCACAAATAAATACGATGGCGTGGCCCCGGCCGAGCATGACATTGCGTGGGAGAGTGCTGGAAGCTCCCGATTCGAGGACATCTCCATCGATCGCTACGTTGTGCATCACAGTCGCAATGTTGTTATGCCCCTGTTGCACATCCACCGGACAGCGAACCAGAGTCATCGCTGGTTGCTGTGGTTCAGCAAAGATGGCAAGGCGCGCATGAACGATTGGCCCGAAATCACGAAATACCTGGACGCAGGCCTCGATATCGTCACTTTTGATTTTCGCGGACTGGGCGAGACGCGAATGCCCTACAAGGCGGTGTCAGAAGACGATCCCTCCTTGGCGCAGCTCGATTTCGACCGCGCCTATGTCAATCCGCTCTCCAGCGTGCTGGCGGATTATGTTTACAACTCGCTCTTGACGGGCAGACCCTATTTCTTGCAGATGATCGAGGATGCTGAGATCGCTGTCCGTTTCTCTCGTTTAAAACTGCACGCAGGAGACTTTTCCGTGGCCAGCGATGAGGAGGGATTCACACTGGCCCATGCAATTGCCAGAACACTGCCAGCGGTCAAACAGATTCCGCAACCCGGAGCGCAGATCATGAAGTGGTCCGATCTTGTAATCCAGGGGCGCGAACAGTGGCCCATTCAGTATCTGCTGCCGGGCGGGGCATACATTCACTAGCGGTCCGCAAGAGCGGTGTACGACGGCCGCCTCGTGTGCGGCTATATCGGGCGCACCAGTCCCAGTTTCGTTGCCCGCGTGTTGCGAACCAGGAACAGCACGAGAATCATTCCTATGAACGGCACAAGTCCCGCCACGATGATGATCGTGTCGAAGGAGTGCGTGGCCAGCGATTGATTTGCATCGGAGAAGTAACCGACTAATTTGAATGCAATGATTGTCCCGATGCCCGCGCTCATGCCGCTAAGTCCACTGACCGAGGCCACGGAGTCGCTCCGGTAGAGGTCGGAAGGCAATACGTTCGCAATCGTCGAGAACGCGGCATAGCAAAATGTCGCCAGAGCAAAAAGAAGAGTGATCAGCGCAAGGTTGACGGTAACGACCGTCGGTATCAGCAAAGTCACTCCGATCCCGCCGAAAACCACAAGAGCCTTACGGGCTGCGCCCAGCGTCCAGCCGCGCCTAATCAGATATCCGGACGTCGCTCCCCCGAAGAAATTACCGAGATCGGCGGCGATGAAGGGGATCCAGATTGCAATCAATCCGCTCTTAAGCGAAATCCCTTTCGCTACCAGATAGATCGGAAACCAGTCTGCAATGAAGAACCAAACGGGATCGGTGAAAGATTTCGCGATAATCACTCCCCAGGTCTGCGGTAGCTTCAAGAGATCGACCCATCGGGAACGAGGCTTTTCGAGGAAGGCATCGGGATCGGCCGCATCCGCGAGAATCATTTGCCGCTCTTCGTCGCTCACTCGTGGGTGATCCTTGGGCGAGTGGTAACAGCGGCGCCAGATCAGCAGCCACACGAAACCCAGCATTCCTGGAATTGCAAACGCGGGGCGCCATCCCCAATGGTTGTAGATTGCGAACACGATAAAGGGTGCAACCGCTCCTCCAATCGATGAACCGCTGTCGAACAACGCTGTGGCGAGAGCTCGCTCACGTTTCGGAAACCACTCCGAAACGGCCTTTGTCGCACCCGGCCAGTTAGCGGATTCGCCAGCGCCCAGAAGAAATCTGAAGGTCGCGAAACTGTAGAACCCACTGGCTAAAGAAGTGGCCATCGAAACGATCGAGTACCAGAGGACAGAAAGGGTCAGCCCTCGCCGGGTGCCGACGCGATCCATCAGCCTTCCGCATACGCTCTGGCCAATCGAGTACGCAATGCGAAAGCCGATGAGCAAATTCGCGTAGTCCGAATTCGTCCAGTGGTAGAGCTGTTTGAGGTATGGCGAGAGCAGGGACAGGGTCTGGCGGTCGATGTAGTTGATGACCGTCGACGCAAACAGCAGCGCACCGATCCACCAGCGCAAGTTGCGAATGGGCCGCACGTTCAGCTCAGTGACTTGCGCAGATGCAGGCATACTTTGCCAGATTATGGCGCGGTGGAAACCTCCGGACGTAAGAGCGCAGCCGAATCCGTGTCGAGGTAGATAGTAGCATTGGGGTGGTTCCGCAGAATCGACGCCGGCATCATGGGGCTGATCTCCCCTTCAAGGCACGCCTTTACCGCACGTGCTTTCCGCGTGTCCGGGACGACCACGATGATCTCCTTGGAGCACAAGATTTGCCGCACGGACATTGAAATCGCTTTCTTAGGGACATCCGTCAACTTCGAAAACCAACCTTCATTCACCTGCTGCTGGCGGCATGCCTCGTCGAGATCAACCATGAGGTACGGGTCAGCGACCTGAAAATCCGCGGGCGGATCGTTAAACGCGAGGTGCCCATTCTCTCCGATTCCGGCAAAGAGAATATCCACTGGCTTCGACTGGAGTTCGGTCCCAATTTTTGTAACCGCCCCTTGTGGATCGCCATCACCGTCCAGCAGGTGATACCTGGTGATTCCGGCTTTGTGAATCAATCTCTCGAAGAGATAGTTGCGAAAACTGGCTGGATGGGTAGAAGGCAGACCAACGTATTCGTCCAAATGAAAAACCTCGACCCGGCTCCAATCGATGCCGGGCGCGCTGGTCAACGCAGCCAGGAATTCAAACTGAGATGCCCCAGTGGCGGCTACCAGACGGGCGCTTCCTTGATCGCCCAGCGTCCGCCGGAGAGAGCGCGCGGCATGATCGGCTGCTGCCTGGCCCAAAGAGTACTTGTCTGCAAGAATTTCTATTTTAGATTGCAACACCGGGTTCGTTTAGCCTCGTCATTTCCTAGTTCATGTTTCTAAGTGCAACTCGTACATTGTGCCCGCTGCTTCGATCGCTTGTCACCGATTGCAACTGGGTCATCGGACCAACGGCACAGCTTCGGCGTGTGCCATGCGCGTGAAGTGGTACGCCGGCATCCGGTCAGGGAGCAGCAGTGCCTTCTGAAAACCCCTGGTCCGCTTCCATTCCGTAAACACGATCAACGTTTCCCACGACCACCGAGGCGCTGCCGTCTCAACGCTCCTGGAGGAGTCGGCATTGTTATGGAAGGCGACTTCGACCGGCGACATGCTCACCCAGTTGTGGGAAACAGGAAAGTTAAACTCGGTGCCGAAAGCCGCCCAAGCCCCGCGATAGCCGACCACCGCCTTCTTAATGGAGGTGTTGGCGTAGAACATCGACTGCCCCGAGATTTTGTCAACGCAGGTGTAAAGGTGCCCGCCAATGTCAGGCAGCGCGGAGCATTTCAAGTATTCGTTTTCCAGATAGATGGCGCGCCAGTCGTGATTCACGCGGCGGCTGGTCAGATTCTCCCGCAGAACATACGGATAGTTGAACTTGTTGTTCGTGAACTGGTCGAACGGAGGATTCGGATCGGGCATCCCCTCTTCGTAGGTGGGCAGGACGAGCGTCCCTTCCCACACGGGCACCTGGGCCCGCGACAGAGTTGCCAAGATCAGGACGACAAAGAGATTGAAATAGCGTCGCATCTAGATTCGCAATATCCGGGCGGAGTTCTCGTAGTACACCTTTTTAAGGATCGTCTCCGGCAGTCCAATCCCGTAAATTCTCCAGCGGCCCTGCGGCGGGATTTTGGCTGGAGCGTAGTCGAAGTATTCGTCTTCGGTTTCCAGAAAGCGAAAATAGATTTCATACAGATTGTCGTTGAATACCTGCTGCGGGAACTCGTCACCATGCGGGGTCGCGTCGGTGGCGAACAGAATCCGGTCCTGATATTTATCGAAGAACTTGCCCGCAGTCCTCGGCTGGCGTCCGAGTTCTCCGATGCGCGCCGCGAGGTCGACGAACATGTTCGGATAGCGGTCGAGATTCTCCGACACGTTTTGCAAATCTTCCGCGAAGTTCCCTACGTGGAGCACGACAAACTGCGTCTTTGGGTGCCGAGCGATGACGCGGTTGCGAGCCGCAATCAACTCGTCATTCCTGGGGAAGTCCCCGCCATGGAACGACCAGTCCGGATGATTATTCAGTTCCTCGTAACGCTCATTGAAACGATCGGTGGGCGTAAAGAATGCGATCGGATCCGAAATATGAATCGCCACCGGAAGATTAAGCTGGCCACAGGCGTCCCACATGGGATCAAAACGCGCGTCATCAATTTTCACCAGCGAACCCGAGGTTATGTTTTCACGGAGATAGAGTCCCAACGTTTTGAGAATCTTCAAACCTCGTCCGCCGTCGCGATGCGCTTGCTCGATGGCCTGTGCCTGCCGCTTCGGGTAATCCGGTTGCTTGAAGCGGGAATAGAAGGGCTCGGTGAAGGTGTAAAAACGGCCGGGATAGGCACGGTCGTATTTGGCTACGGCTTCGGCAAGACCATGATCGTAGCCACCAGTCAGGTTGACCATAGCCCGAATGTTCTTGCGGTCCATCACCGCCAGCAGTTCTTGGGGAGTTCCCAGGTACTCGCGATCGGGCGAGAGTTCCACACCGTTCTCCGATTTTGTCGAGCCGGAGATGTGCGTATGAAAGTCGATGAGTGGAAATCTCGAACGATCGACGCGGGACTCGTGCACGTGGAGCATACTTCTTGGCTCGTACTGCGAAAGCTCCAAGGGCGCGGCATGCGCCTCGTTCCCGGCCGTAACACCGGCGGCCCTGCCTACTCGCATTCCAGACCCTGCCACCAGACCCATTCCGTACAGCCATTGGCGCCGATTGATCACCTAGCTCCTCCGGCTATTGCCCAGGATCGAGCACTGGCGTGGCGATGTCCGCGCCTCGCTGTTGCTCATTGATCGCACCATGCCAGACACTTCCGCCGAACGTCGTGATGTAGACCTCATCGTGGTGCAGCGGATCGGGAATCACTCTATGCCCCCACTTGAAGTTAAATCCGGGAATGCGGGTCCAGTGCAGCCCGCGGTCTGCCGATCGCCAGGCCGACGATTCAAAGCCGGCCGCGTACAGCACATTGGGGTCTTGCGGATCAATGCCGACGTCGTAAATATGGCGATCCTTGTCGAGCACTTGCTTCCAGTCCTTGCCGCCGTTCTCCGAGAGAAACACCCCTCCGCCGTCTCCGTGTTCTCCGGTCGCTCGAGCCCAGGCAGCGAGGTAAAGACGATCGGGCGACTCTGGATCGATGGCGAGGCCATTCGGTCCGTTCGTTCCCTCAGGCAACGAAACGGGCAGCCAGTGCTCTGCTCCGTCGGTCGACCGGTACAGAGCACCATCGCCGGCATTGCCGATGCTTCCATCCTCCGACCGGCGCGCGATCACAACGTAGAGCGTCCCAATCGAGCTTCGCGCTAACCGCCACGCGAACGGCTCTTCTTGCGTGAACCCATTGTTCTTCAGGGCCCAGGTGCGGCCACCGTCTGAACTTTTGTAAACTCCGCGGCCAAAACCGGCTACGTACAATACACGCGCATTCACCCGGCTGGTGGGATCGAGCAGAATATGGGTCGACGCTGTCTCGTCCATCCCGGTATTCGACTTGGTCCAGTTCTTGCCGCCGTCATCACTGGTGCAGACGCCACCTTTGTAAGTCAGCACTGAGTTATGTCGCCACATCTTAGGACGAGGAAGATCATGAGTGTAGCTGTTGACGCTCCACATCCGGCCCCGCACCTTGGGGTCGAAGACGATCCAATACGTGGTGTTCATCCATTCTCTGGGCACTCCGGCCGTTGAACTGGTCCATGAGACGCCACCGTCTTCGCTGCGGAAGAGTCCGATATCGGTGTAAGTGATGAACTGGCGTTTTGGATCGAACGGATCGAAGTGAATTCCGTAGCTCGTGGTGACATCGAGACCGAGGCTGGTCCAGCCCGCGTCATTTACTCTGCGTGAATAGACCGCTGCCCACGTTGCGCCTCCGTCAGCCGTCCGCATGGTTCTTCCGAGGTCCGTACCATAGGCCAGATTGGCGTCCTGTTGAGCTACCGTAAGGTTTAGAGGATTTTCTCCCCAACCTGGCCCGAAGCGCTCGGTGATCCAAGCGTCATTCACGTTCTTTGCCGCCACGTCGGATTCTTTCCATACTAGCTGCCAGCTATCGCCGGAATTGATAGTTTTGGCCACTCCTATCCAGGACTTTCCGTCAAGCATCAGATGATCGTAGGAGACATAAGCTGTTTCTGGATGATGCAGACTGGTCGCTATCGCGCACACTTTTGCTCCCTCGCCCGTCAGAACGCTCTTGTGACAGTTCTGTCCTCCATCCGTCGAAACGAGGATCCCCTGCGCCGAAGTTGCATAAATAGGGGGCTCTTCAGCCGCAGTGAATCCCAAGGAGATGTCCGAGACAGCCTCCGGAAGCGGCAGTGTGCGCACCCCGCCCGAGGTAATCGCGGCGATCGTGTGAGAGCTGGCCAGAAACAATCTCCGCGAATCGGCTGAGGAGCGTGGATCCACCCAAAGGCGGCGAGGAACATCCGGCAGATTCTCCTGTTTTTGCCAACTCTTTCCATAGTCGCGTGAAACAAAGAGCGCTGGACTCTCCTTAGTCCCAGCGGCTGCATAGAGGACCTGCGAGTTGGTGGGATCAATAGCGAGAGCTGA